>Ga0105164_10002828_pt1 | contig 10674 bp, 8 predicted proteins | sample VDWuncwatermetaG_FD_89674 | JGI IMG/M metagenome (GOLD analysis project Ga0105164, IMG submission 89674) | Wastewater microbial communities from Netherlands to study Microbial Dark Matter (Phase II) - VDW unchlorinated drinking water | ecosystem: Environmental > Aquatic > Freshwater > Drinking... | reverse complement strand
GCAATAACGGTACTCTTGTTCATAGTGGCGCATCCTTTGGTTGCTTCGTTGTGTCGCGATCACAAATCAACCAGATACGCCGCTTCTTTTCAAACCCTCAAACACCAGATTTGGTTATAACTCATCCGACAGGGAGAATTGCCCAAGACCGGCAACGCAATACTTACAATCTTGATGCACAGCACACAATTGAATTTGCTCCTGCACATCGCTTCACCTACGGAGCAAGCTACCGCTACAATCATTTTGACAGCAATTATGTGCTTGGAAACTCGAAAGACGAAAACCGCTTAGGACTATACATTCAGGAAGAATGGCGCCCTAACGAACGCTTCTCTGTCGTAGCAGGAGTTCGTTACGACATACATAGCCAAATTAACCCGACTATTAGTCCACGCGTGACCTTTCTTTATAAACCGAATGCAGATCATACCTTTCGCGTAACCGGCGCAGTCGCATACCGCCCGCCGACGATATACGAATCGTCTATCGATTCTCGCGGACGAATTTTCCCCGCAGGTTGCCCGCCGACATGCACAGTTAGCTCAGGGACATTATTGATTGGCAATAATAGTCTGCATGCAGAACAAATGATTTCATATGATGCCGGTTACCAAGGTTGGTATCTCAAACATCGATTACGCGCCCGTATAGACGTGTTCTACAACCAGGTAAGCGATTTGATTTCCTTCAATGCTCCGACACCAACCAATGGAGGGAAAGCCGACATTTATGGCGGCGAGGCAGGTCTGGAATTTCTTGCAACCTCTTGGCTCACTGGCTTTGTGAACGCGAGTTACGTAGACATTGGGCAAAGTGTGCCCGGAACAGCTAAACGGGGTGCTCCAACGTGGAAAGCAAATGGGGGCCTTCGTGCGGAACTTGACAACGGGTTGAATGGGGAAGCTGGGATACATTATGTCAGTGAAGCAACCTACCCAATCAATGCCCTCTTCTTTGCCGCACAGAGATTTCCAGGGGGGCAAGCGGCGCCGGATCAGAGAGTAGGAGGCTACACATTGGTAAATCTGCGAGCAGGTTACCAGTTTTGGCGCAATAAAGCAGAGGTAGCCATCTCTGCCTTTAATGCAGTGAATGATAAACATAAAGAACATCCCTTAGGGGATGTGATCGGGAGTCGAGTAATGGGTTGGCTGACTCTGAAGTTTTGATAGCGTGTAGCAGTGGGCATCAAACCAATTCCAGAAGGAGGGTAGAAAGATGGCGAAACCGAAGATGGCGTCAAAGGTTACTAAGTTTCTTGGGAACACAATTACGGACGATATGAAAATAAAGCTAGACGGGTGGACCTTTGAAGATCTCAAAACCCTTGACCGCGCTTTCGATAAGTTGCCACCTAGTAAACGCGGGCAAGTAAAAGGTATGTGCTGTTGCTCAATGTGTTGCTGTGCAGCGGCCGTGACAAGTGTAAACCAGATTGAAGAGCGGAAGTAGAACAAACAGGTTACTGTGTGGCTCGGCCACTCGCATTATGCGACTGGCCGAGCAAGAAGGATGATAGCTTTCATCTCTAGCACATACCCCCCTGAGTTACTTGATATGGCGAGCAACCGAAATCAAAGACTGTACTCCCTCCCAGTAGAGACGATCCCAATCCAAGGAGGAATCATCCTCAAGCGCGGATGTATGGAACTTCGGATCAGAGGAGACGGTGTGGAGGACATCCTGAAAAGTGTCCTGTCCTCATCCAGTCGACCTTCAGGTATTACCAAAGAAGAGCTTCGTCTCCGATTTGGATCGAACAGTCATGGCGGCATCGATCGGCTTATTGACCAACTCATTCTTCGCCGCATATTAGTCACGGATAATACGCATGCTGGGGAACACATAGCACAAGAGTCCGCGCTAGAAGTTTTTTACTGGCACTTTGACTCAACCCCAACAGAAGCCGAACTGCATCTTGCTAACAAGACACTTGTGGTTCTCGATGTCGGCACTCTCTCGCAGTTCATCGTACGGTCTCTTTCCTTAGCAGGCTTTAAAGACGTACGTACCATTCCTCATCGAGTGGTCGACTACGCCGATAGTTCTAGGACTGTTGGTGGCCTTGCATCGGACGAGCCCATCTCTACTGAATTATTCGCGCATCTGCCGGCATCGTACGATTGCCTCGTCATGGCCTCAGACTTTGGCACGAGTCCCGTATTCCACGAAGTGAATCGCTTTTGTGTCGAGCAGGAACGGAAATTTTTCCCGGTAACCATTCAAAATATGATCGGGTACATTGGACCGCTCGTTATCCCTGGTGAAACGGCATGTTATGAATGTCTGCACCGTCGAATCCAGTCGAACCTCCCCGATCCTGAAATGTCACGCGCAATAGAATCTCACAACTTCCGACAACAAAGAATTGTCAGCCATCATCCGCTGATGCTGTCAGCACTGGCTGATCTCGCCGCCTTTGAGCTTCTTCGATATTTTAGCGATGTGCTTGATTATGATCCAGGAACACTCCTTGAAGTTCCATTCTTGGCCCGACGCATGGAAAGCCGACGCGTCCTGAAGTTGCCTCGTTGTTCAACCTGCAGTCCACTGAAGACCAGGCCGTCCACTACCCTAAATAAGACCATGTTCTCGTTCGAAGATTGATAATGATAATGCCGGCGAGATCAGCAGAAAGCTTGTTACGGGTGCTCGACGACTTAGTAGACCACACTGTTGGCATTATCCATGACATTGAAGAATTGCCGCGCGAAGCTGGAGCTCCGGAATTCTTCTACTATTACGCAAGATCTTGCAATACTGAAGCATTTTGCGACCAGAAAAATTTCGCAGAAGGAGGAGGCGCGTCAACACGACACGATGTAGCTTTGGCAAAAGCCGTCGGAGAGGCGGTCGAACGATACTGCCCTGCTCTCTATTGCAAGGAAGAACTTCCTCTCACAACTTTCCGCCAGGCATCATTCCCTTGTGTCCATCCTTCAGAATTCGCTCTGCACAGTTCAGACCAATACGCACAAATGGGATTTCCTTTTAAACCATTCACGATAGATACACCTATTCGATGGTCGCAAACAGTCGAACTGCTGACAGGCCGTACCTATTCGGTACCATCAGCCATGGTGCACATCCCTTACATCTATGATGAAGCAGCAGGCGAAATTCCAATTTGCCAGCCCATTTCCACTGGTCTCGCATGTCACTCATCTTTCGAGAATGCCTCCATATCCGCCATCTGTGAAGTTATCGAACGCGATGCGTTCACCATTTCTTGGCAAGCTTACATAAGCAGACCACACATTTCCGTGGACACCTTGAGTGAAAACACCCGCGATCTCATCGCGCGCTTGGAGAAAAACGGAAGCACGGTTGCCCTGGTAGACATGACCATGGATACTGGAGTACCAACTATATTCGCGATTGCCTCTACTGAATCCCTTGAAGCACCTGCCTTCGTGTGCGCCGCCTCAACCCATTTAGATCCAGAAGAAGCAGCACGGAAAGCCCTGGAGGAAGTGGCCCACACGAGAGTTTTGGCTCAAGGGCTCAAGTCCAATAGGCGCGCACCGCAGCCCATTCCCCCATATGGAGAAGTTATCGATCAGGATAGTCATATTCGCTTTTACGGCGAACAGAGCAATGCCACGCTGGCAAGTTTTCTGACAGCCTCTCAATCAATCGATTTTAGGAGTATCCCCAATTTATCGACCGGTGTTCCCGATCGAGACTTGGAGATTCTACTTCAAAGAGTCCATCACACCAGCCACAGGGTCCTTCTAACGAACCTTACGACTTCTGACGTCAATGAGCTAGGACTTAGCGTAGTTAGGGCCATCATTCCTGGCTTTCACCCTCTCTTCCTTGGCCATCGCATACGCGCCTTGGGAGGCTCGCGACTCTGGTCGCTTCCTCAGAAATTAGGGCACAAAGGCATATCCCCTTCGCAAGGAGACAATCCTTCCCCGCACCCCTATCCATAGGACTGTTCATGAACAAACCTTGGCAGAAATACGTCCTTCCCGAAGACCAGGAAAGCGAGATATGGGAACTGTTTCATGAAAATTCAAAACTTGACACACACACCAAATCCTTGTCTGAACAAGAAGTGTTGGCAAGAATGGCTGACCTCAGTGAGGCGTTGCCTTACCTTGGATATCCTATAATCGAGCTTTCTGCCGCGTCGCTTCCAATAACCCTTCCCTTAGGGCAAGCCATTACAGCAAGGGCTTCAAGACGAGAATTGGCCGAGCAAACGGTGTCGATTGAAGCGCTATCCAGCCTACTCCACTTGGCTTATGGTCAAAATCGAGACAATAAGGAGACTGGTTACCCAAGGCCGTTTCGGGTCGCTCCATCAGCCGGTGCACTGTATCCTCTTGAATTGTATGTACTCAATTTGCGGGTCAAGCATCTTGCTCCAGGCCTCTACCATTTCAACCCAGCCCACCATCACCTTCGCCTACTTTCTTCGGGTAATCACGTCGACAATGTAGCGGCTGCACTTGTTCAACCAGAACTGGCCCATTGTGCATCGCTGATCCTCTTCATAACGAGCCTATTCGAACGATCAACGTTCAAGTACGGAGCCCGTGGGTATCGTTTTGCGTTACTGGAGGCAGGTCATGTTGCGCAGAATGTGAACTTGGTTACAACCGCATTGAATCTTGGAAGCGTCAACATAGGCGGATACTTTGACCGTGCCGTGGACAAGTTTCTTGGTCTAGATGGCATTAGACACTCCACCGTATACGCGATCGCCTTATGAGAACCCTGCAATCGGAATGAACCGTGAAGGAGATCCTTATGAAAGGTCCTATGAAACACGTCGATGCCTATGTCCAATTGTTCGGAATCTTAAGGGACAAAGATCTTTTCGCTAATGGGCCAACTCATAAGATTGATTTCTCAAAAACTACCCCCTTGCGTAAGGCTATCTCCAAGGCCTCCTTAGAGCTTCCTGGCCTCTATCAAGATAGCTATATCTCACCCCTTCTTCGAAATCTTGAACAGACGAAGGCCCGTTGTAGCCAAGCCACCATAGAAACTCTGAGCTGAGCAGTTCTTGACCACAATCATCACAACAAAGAGAGAGATGTCATACCCGCTATTCAGGGACTTCTCGCACTCATTTCAAACATCTATCGTTCGTTTCTGACTCCTGAGTTTGTGACAGAACGGCCATTACCACAGCCAAGAGTCACCATTCCTTCCCTAGTAATGCTCAGACCAAGACTGAACCTGGGTGTCGAAGAGTTTGCTCCTCATATTCTCCCTGCAGAAGAAGTTGAACGTCTCTGTGGTGCAAAAGTTGGCGTCGTCTGCATTCCATCAAACTATCGAACGCAACCAGCATTATGCTGGCCAGCATTGGCCCATGAAATTGGAGGGCACGATACACTTCATGCCTACGACGGTCTTTTGTGGGAAATCAAGTATCAAGTCCGTCAACACTTTTACAAGGGCCCCGACCCCAGCGGCACGGAACCTGAGAACAAAGACCAGTTTCTCGGCCTGTTGTGGGACTATTGGACAGAAGAAGCCGCCAGCGACGTGTGTGCAATACTAAACTTGGGGCCAGCTTATGCGATGGGAGTCGCAGTGTACCTTGCAGCTCTAAACGAACGGATTCGTCGTTATAAGGAATTAGGGAAGGAGGGTCAAGCGCGTAGAGGCCAAAACCCTTCACTAACCTCATCGTGGCCGCCATCTTCTGACGTGTCGGAAATTAGGCCACACCCGACCGATATTCTGAAATTTCAAGTGATGATCGGTGCGATCAATGCACTTCGTGGGCTTGGCGACCAAGACAAGAAGCGCTATACGAAGCAGATTGAAGATATTGTCAGTTACACACTAGAAGCGAATGGATCAGATTCACGGACTATTTCAATTAGCGGATGGTTCCAGATCAAAACTGGACGTTGGATGCATGTAGAGGAGGGGAGTTTTCCTATTGATCGTGCAGAAATGGAGGACGGAGCAAGGAAGGTTGGCGAACTTATCGCTTCAGCTCCTTTCAGTCGGCTAAATGGGAATTCCCTTCAGGCGTTAGAAACATGGGACTCCTCCGATCAGACCGAAACTGACGGGATCAAGAAATATCTTCATGACAAAACTCCTCATTTTGCCGTCGGCGATGATGCCCAATTGATGGCGGCTTCAATATTGGCTCTCTACGAAAATCCCACGCCAGAGTTTTACGATTACATCAATGAAAATCTTACCCAATCTCTAGTGAGCAGCTTTGGAGATGACCCTGTTTGGGGTAAAGAATCGTATCACCCGATTGCCGGAAAAGGTATAGGCATATAGGTTATGTCCTGTAAAAGGCATGGCATTCCCGGAGAACTTCAATGACCACAAAACCTACTAAAACAGGCAAACCACCACAGAAACGGAAGACCGTGATCCTTGGAGCTGGCTTGGCTGGATTGGCATGTGCCTATGAACTTGCTCGAAAGCAGCATGAGGTGCTCGTGTTGGAAGGACGTGACCGTGTCGGAGGACGGATTGAAACCTTGCGGCAACCTTTCAGCAAAGGCTTGTTCGCAGAGGCCGGAGCTTACTTTATCTGCGCAGCCCACGAATGGACGATGAGTTATATTAAGGAATTACTATCTGAATCGGAATTAGCACCGTTCAAACGGACGGGGAAACAACCGACCATTCGATATTTTGTAGATGGGGCCAGATCCGAAACTTTACCAAAGAAAAGCCCGGTAGGCGCTATGCTCGCGAAGTACATTTTCGGTCAACAAGGCAACCTTGTAAGGGAGCTAATGAGTCCTCTGCCATCAGGAGCTCCGGATTGGCCACCTTCATCAATGACGGATGTTTCATTCTTCGATTATTTAAAATCGAAAAACCCACAAACCTGGAATAAAGACAAGCGGTACCTTTTCCCTCTTTTCAAGCCCTGGTGGGGTGAGCTAAACACCGTGTCTGCTTTAGCAGTGCGCCGTGACGCAGTCACGGTCTTATATCCTGGCCCCGCAGCCCCCTGGTATACCCTCCGCCGTGGCATGGACGCTTTCCCTGAGGCATTCGCCCTCAAGATATTAACATTGCCAAATGCCAAGATACAGACCGGATCGAAAGTGGTTGAGATTGACCGAACTACAACACCTTTGGCCGTCACTTATGAGCAAGGAGGGAAGCGCTTAACCGTGCAGGCGGATCACCTTGTCTGTGCTATCCCGTTTACGACTCTCAGAAAATTAAAAATCAGTCCCGAGTTGCCTACTGACAAGAAAACCATCGTCGACAATTTATCCTATAATTCGGTTGTACGTGTGTATTTACAGTTTGATAAACGTATTTGGCACCCACAAACAAACAATGGCACAACCTTTACCGATCTGAGAATCGGCAACCTAATAGACTCGACATATACTCAGCCTGGACGCTCTGGAATTTTAAGCTGCTATGTTGCTGGAGACCACGCAAGAGATCTTCAACGAATGGACCCAGAGGACCGAATCACTCACGTCAAGAAGCAGATGGAGAAAGTCTATGAGGGCATTTCGACTCATTTCATCAAAGGCGCAGGGACATCAAAATGTTGGGACGAAGATGAGTGGGCATTGGGTGCATATGCTAGATTCGGCCCGACCGAGCTCAACAAGTATAGTCGAACAACTATTATTCGGCCGGAAGGGCACATCCACTTTGCGGGAGACCACACTTCTCCCTGGCCGGGTTGGATGCAAGGCGCACTGGAGTCCGGTCATCGCGCAGCTCGAGAAATCGACCCGACAATCGACCCACGCATTACGAACATGCGCAGACCGAGAGAAAACCAGAATTAAGGCTGCCATGATGAAGCCTCTGGTTGCGGCACTCGACCAGAAACAGATCTGGCATCTCCAGACCCTAATCAAATTAGATTCAGTAAGAATCCATTTAGATTCACCTCGACCTGGTTCTCTGAGCACTCAATACAAACGTAAACCTCGAATAAGTTGAATTCCCGTAACTTCTTTCCTGGTTTGCGAACAAACCTAGAAGTGGCATATGAATTGCTACGTATCTAGGTGGTGCGCCCTATTGAGGGTTAGGCGTCGGCAGGATATCGGCTTACATACGCCCTTGATGCAAGGGATTGCGCCGAATCTATGAACAATGATTGCCTTTGTGGTCTTCGCTGAATCATCTAAGGAAGCTCTGATTAATTCACTATTTCATTCGGTCGGTGTTCAAAACACTGGGAATCTGGATGATCGAGACCTGGAGCTTTGAATTAATCAGACCTTCCCTAACCCTTACAAGGAAAGATGTCACTCACCTAACGGGTACCTATAAGAGAGAAATGTCCAGATGACTTAAAAAGTGATAATGGCACCGTCACTCCTACAAATGGCTAGCTTCATTTACTGGGCTAAGAATCCAGCCCTCGCCCGATTGAACCGTGGCTTGAGCGAAGACGCTCTCAGGGTGAACTGCGACTATTCCCCGACTAGATCGGCATCTCTCGCACACGACAGACCACTCCACACAAGTTTTCTTTTTCGCCTCCCAGTTATACGGCTCTACCATCGTCTCAGAATCATAGGGTCCGTGGGCTCTACAATGGCACCAGCCTCCCGTGCCAGCCCCCGAAATGATGCGCTCTTTGCACGGCATAAAACGAGCATTCTTCTCTCATAGCAGACTCAATTACCGAGGACTCGCGTGGTACGATATCTGCCAATTCTCTCTCTTGCCTACCTTGCGTTGATAACCATCGTCCTACTACCGCTGGAGCCCGTTACCGCCCAAACAGCAAATCACCAGAAGAAATTGGGTACGCCAGTCGATCACAGTATGCCCGACGAACTCCTCCTCCTCAAAGAAGAAGAAACCGTCAGCATCGCCTCTCGCCACGAACAGCCCATTTCTCAAGCGCCATCGAACGTGTACGTGATCACCGACGAGGACATCCGCCATTCCGGCGCTGTGGATCTGCCGACGGTGCTTCGCCGCATTCCCGGTCTCGAAGTCATGCAGGTGACAGGCGCGGACTTCAACGTGAGCGTGCGAGGAGACAATCAGCTCAACGCCAACAAGTTGTTGGTGATGATCGATGGCCGCTCAATCTATGTCGATGTGCAAGGAAGCGTGATCTGGAAAGCGATTCCCATCACCTTGCCGGAGATCAAGCGCATTGAGGTTCAGAAAGGTCCCGCTTCCGTCCTTTATGGATTCAATGCCTTTGACGGCATTATCAATATCATCACGAAATCGCCGGAGGAGATGAAGGGCGCGACGGTGCAGTTCGGGGGCGGCGCCTATGGCACGATCAGCAGCGCCGCCGTGTATGCCAATAGGCATAAGAAATTTGGCTATCGTCTCTCCTACGGCCATGATGAAAACCAACAGTGGCGCAACGGCAGCGCCCGGGCCTATCGCGATAATAAGTTCAATGTGCAGACGGAATATGCCTTGGGAGATGAATCGAGGCTGTCGTTCTCAGGTGGCCTTGTTGATGTGAATCGCTTCGATGGCCATGTTGCCGATGTTGTCGTCCAAACTGGCATGCCGGCTCTTGGCTATGCCCAAGCGGGCTATGAGCGACCCAACTTTTTTATTCGTGGATTTTGGAACAGCTACGACATCGATGGTCTCATCACAACCAATCCTCTGATTGCCCCGTTCCTACGCATCACCGATCGAAGCTTCAGTTCCGATCAGCGATTGAGAGGCAACACGTACAATATCGAGGCCCAGCAGGCGATCGAGTTGGGGACCACGACTCGCCTCACTGCTGGGATCAATTACCGGCATAACACCCTGTCTCTTAACATGATTGATCGATTTCGCACAGAGGATCGACTCGGGTTCTACCTACAGGGTGAATGGAAACCTTCACCAATGTTCCAAGCAGTCGGCGGTGTGCGTTACGACCTCGATACTTTTATCAATCCGACCATCAGTCCACGCGGGTCGCTCCTGTTTTCACCATTCTTGGACCACACCTTCCGCGCCACGGTATCGACGGGGTACCGCCCCCCAACGCTATTTGAGACCTACGGAGAGAGTCTTATCTCCATTACCGTCCCCTCGCGACCACCGTTCTTTAGTCGAGGCAGTGGGGGCCTCAGCCCTGAGAAGATCGTGTCCTATGAAGTGGAGTATCAAGGCTGGTATCTGAAGCATCGACTCAGAATTCGCACCGCTGCCTTTTTTAATCATATCTCCGACCTGATCACATTTGGTCCCTCTGGTGTCATCCAGGCCGATATAGCTGACATCTATGGGGGCGAAGCCGGCATGGAATTCCTGGCGACGAAGTGGCTGAGCGTATTCGGCAACTTTGCATATCAGGAGATCGGCCAGACGCTCACCGGGGCTGCCCAACGGGCCGGGCCTCGGTTCAAGTACAACGCCGGTCTGCGAACCCAGTGGGAGAACGGACTCAGCGGCGAGATCGCCTATCATTATGTCGGCGCGGCCACGTATCAGCTTTCTCCCACCTTCTCGATGTTTTCCGCCTTGGGCGTGGTCCCGCCCAATCCGTATGTCGGGAGTTACGAACTTCTGAACCTGCGAGGGGCCTATCGGTTCTGGCAGGAAGCAGCGGAGGCCGGCTATCGCCGCGAAGCCGAGGTAGCGGTTTCCGCGTTTAACTCATTGAACGACACACACAAGGAACATCCCTTAGGCGATACGATCGGCAGCCGAGTGATGGGTTGGCTCACGCTACGGTACTAGTCTCGATAGAGCTGTACGACGATG
>Ga0105164_10002827_pt1 | contig 10676 bp, 12 predicted proteins | sample VDWuncwatermetaG_FD_89674 | JGI IMG/M metagenome (GOLD analysis project Ga0105164, IMG submission 89674) | Wastewater microbial communities from Netherlands to study Microbial Dark Matter (Phase II) - VDW unchlorinated drinking water | ecosystem: Environmental > Aquatic > Freshwater > Drinking... | reverse complement strand
TCATGCCTAACACGTTTCTCTTCCGGTTACAGATCCCCGCGATAGACTCGAGCGATCCGTTCGGATTCGCCTCCTCTCGAAGTGCCCCTTCCTCGTCGCAATACCGAAAAACGATCTGGCGGTTTCCCCGAAGTTCACTCAGTGTTTCGGAATCCGCAAAATAATTCCCTTCATTGTGCGCAATCGGAAGGGTCAAGACGGCGCGCTCCTTCAAGCCTCCTGTGAAAGGGGTCTCTGTCGTTTCAACCCGGAGGTGAACCGGGCGGCAGATAAAATGAAGGGACGTGTTCCGAAGGAGTGCCCCCGGCAAAAGTCCTGCCTCGAGAAGAATCTGAAAGCCGTTGCAGATGCCGATCACCGGCTTCCCTTTTTTGGCGTGGGAGATGACCTCCTTCATAACGGGACTAAACCGCGCAATCGCCCCGCAGCGGAGATAATCTCCGTAACTAAAACCGCCGGGGAGAACGACGCAGTCAAGCCCGGAAAGGTCCCGTTCCTTATGCCAGACCATCCGGACTTCCTGTTTCAGCACCTCTTCCAGGACATACCGGCAATCGTCGTCGCAATTGGAACCGGGAAACACGATGACGCCAAATGTTTTCAAAATTCCCCCGGCATCTCTTCCATTTTCGGATAACAGTGTAAAATCACCGTCACCAACAGCGCGGCATACATCGAGAAACAGACCAGATCCAAGAGACGGACCTGGAGCCCCCACAGAACGGCCCCGGAGGCCAGAAGAAAAGGAAGGGTCATGGCATAGATCCCCACCGTGAGGAGTGTGCGATAGGAGAGACCCCGTTTTGCGATCCAATTTGTGAGAACACTCACACCGCTAAAGACAAGGACCTGCAGGAACTTTCCGGTCCAGAAATAGACAAAAAGGATTAAGGAAAAAAGCGGCGGAAGGCACCATTGCCCCACCTTGCGCCAGCGCCGGATCGTTTCCGCATTGAGATGAAATGACTCGACTTTGGAAAGGTCGTACCCCTGGATCTCATAGGGATTTTTCTTCACGAAGAGCCGGTTCTGGGTAAGCAGTACCCCCCGAGAGTAAGTCTCTCCGATCTCGGCGGTCTTTCCGGTCGTATCGATGATCATCACGATCCCCTCTTCCTCTTTCTGCCACGGCTGGGACACATTGACCGAAACTTTCCCCTTCAAAATCGTAATTTCGGGAAGGTTCTCTTGGCTCCACGCTTCAAACTGCGAAAGTCCCTTCACGATATCGAAGGTAAACCGCACGGAGAGCACAAGCGTCACAAAGAGGATAAGGAGCGAGAAATACCTCAAGGCCTCGGAAAAACGGCGCTCCGTCATCTTCTGGTAAAACGTGCCCGAGGTGCTGCTCTTGAGAAGCTGAAGTGCGAACCGTTCCTGGCTCATCGACTTTCAATCTCGTAATAGAATTCTTCGATAATGGGGTTGATGAGAAGTTTCTCCCCCATCTCTTTCACCTCTTTCACAACAACGCTCTTCGGCTTTCCGTTAAAATCGATCTCGATGAACTTGCCGACCCGCACCTCCTGGACGTCGCGGTATCCCATCGACTCGAGGGCCTGCTTGACGGTGAGCCCCTGCGGGTCCAAAACCCCCTTTTTGAGACGCACATGCACTTTGACATGAAAGGACTGCTTCATCTTTCTTTTTCCTGAGAGAGTGGTTTCTTGCGCATCAGTTCATCGTCTGGATTAATCACCCGAAAGAGGGGCATGTTCGCTTCCGTCGCTACATAGATCACATTTGGATTCTGCTTGAGCGTACTAATCCAGAGATAATGAAGGTACTGACTGGTGAGACTCTGGCTAATGATGGCTTGGGCGTCCCGGATCCCTGCGGCTTCCACCCGTTTCCGCTCCGCTTCCTGCTGTTCTTTTTGGAGGACAAACTTCATCCGCTCCGCTTCCTGTTCCGCCTTCAGTTTCTCTTCAATCGCCTGGCTCACCATCGGTGGAAGGGTAATACTCCTTAAGAGAATACTTTCAATCATAATCCCCCGTTCTTCCACATGGGCCTGGAGATACTTATGAAACTTCTGTGCCAACGTCTCCCGTTCAGAGGTGTAGAGCGCTTTTGCCTCGCTCGCCACCGTCACATCCCGTGCCACCGAACGGGACTGAGGAATGAGGACAACTTCGACGTAATCTCTTCCGACGGTTCGATAGATCTCAGAGGCTTTGTCTTGTTTTAGACGATACAGAATGGAAATCTCCAGGGAGACGTTCAACCCCTCTTTGGAAGGGACACTCATTGTCTCTTTGTCTTCCTGTGTCCGGACCGACATCGGGACGACGCGCGCCAAGGGATTAACGAGATGAACCCCACTTTGAAGTACACGGGAACTCACATTTCCAAAAAGATCAATGACGCCGACATGTCCTGCAGGAACGATCCGAATCGCCTGAATGAGGATGAGGAAAACGACTACGAGGATCCCACCCGCGACATAAGGCGTGACATCTTTTCTCTGCCGGGCCACGGTTGTGATGACCGTCCCTACAAAAAATCCGATAAGGATCAAAATAAATACCCAGTTCATTGTACGACCTCCTTATTCTCCACCACCCGCCGATAGACTTCCTGATACGCCTCTTCCACTCCTCCGAGGTCGCGCCGGAAACGGTCTTTGTCCAACTTCTCCCCGGTCGTCCTCTCCCAAAGCCGGGAAGTGTCCGGCGAGAACTCATCTCCCAAGAGAAGACTTCCCTTATGTCTCCCGAACTCGAGTTTAAAATCGACGAGGTCCAGATTTTTTTCTCTGAAAAACGCGATGAGGATCTGATTGATGGCGAAAGAACGTTCGTTGATCTCCTTCAGTTCCTCACGCGTCGCCAGTTTGAGCATAAAGATATGGTACTCATTAAAAAGGGGATCGTCCAAATCATCCCGTTTATAGTGATATTCCAAAACGGGGAAATCGAGCTTGATCCCTTCCGGGATCCCCAAAAGTTTCGAGATCCCTCCGGCGGTCACATTCCGGATGGTGAGCTCAATCGGGATAATCTGGAGCCGTTTGACGAGCATGTCCCGGTCACTCAAAAGACGGACAAAATGGGTCAGGATCCCCTTCGACTCAAGAAGCTCAAAGATCTTTGCGGAGATGGCGTTGTTCACAATCCCCTTCTGTTGGATGGTGCCCCGTTTTTTTGCATTAAAGGCGGTGGCGTCGTCTTTGAACTCCTGAATCAGGAGATCCGGGTCATCGGTCTCGTAGAGTTTCTTGGCTTTTCCTTCATAAATCATCTTTCCCTTTTTCATAGGCCCACCCTTTTAAAGATTCGATCCACATGTTTCATGTGATAGCCTAAATCGAAACACTCTTCGATCTCCTGACTACTTAAAGTGCCGAGGATGTCTCCATCCCGCAGCATCTCGTCTTTCAATTCTGTTTCCTCTTTGAAGGCCTTCATCGAGAGGCGCTGCACCCTCTCATACGCCTCCGACCGGGAAAGCCCTTTTTCAATCAGGGCGAGCAGAAGCCGCTGTGAAAAGATAAGTCCCCGGCTCATCTTTAGATTCTTCATCATGTTCTCCGGATAGACGAGAAGGTCCCGGATAATTTCACCGGTTTCACTCAGCATATAATCTAAAAGGATCGTCGCATCCGGCAGCATCACCCGCTCGACGGAGGAGTGACTCATGTCCCGCTCATGCCAAAGTGTGACATCCTCCAAGGCCGCCTGCGCGTAACCGCGCAAAAGTCTCGCCATCCCTGCTACCCGTTCGCATCGGACAGGGTTCCGTTTATGGGGCATGGCGCTCGACCCTTTCTGCCCCTCATGAAAAAATTCCTCGGCCTCCAACACTTCCGTCCGCTGCAGATGCCGGATCTCTGTGGCGATTTTTTCAAGAGAAGAACCGATGAGAGCCAGTGTCGTCACAAAATACGCATGGTGATCCCGCTGCACGATCTGCGTTGAAATCTTGGCCGGTGTGAGTTTCAGTTTCCGGCAGACATACGTTTCCACAAAAGGGTCAATATGAGCGTAAGTCCCGACCGCCCCTGAGATTTTCCCGACGGAGATCGCTGACCGCGCCCGCTCAAGCCGTTCGAGATTCCGTTTCGCCTCATCATAGAAAATGGCAAGTTTAAGCCCGAAGGTGATCGGTTCCGCATGGACGCCGTGGCTCCGTCCGATGCAGGGAGTCCGTTTGTAAAGATTCGCTTTCCGGCGCAGACGCGAAAGGACTGTTTTCATGTCGGAAATCAAAATGTCTGAAGCCTCCCGAAGAAGCACCGCAAGAGAGGTGTCCAAGACATCGCTGGAGGTAAGACCCAGATGAATATAACGGCCCAACGCCCCAACCGACTCCTGCAGATTCGTCACAAAGGCGACGAGGTCATGTCTTGTTTTTTGTTCAATCGCACGGATCCTCTCCGGGTCAAAGGTCGCCTTCCGGAGGATCTCAGGAAGCGCCTTCTTAGGAATCTTCCCGAGTTTTGCAAGTGCTTCACAGGCAAGAAGTTCCACCTCCAACATGATCTGATAGTGGTGGTCTTCCGACCAGAGATGCTTCATTTTAGGAAGGGTGTACCGTTCAATCATTTTTCTATCCCAAACATTTTATTTTACTAAATATAAGAAGAATCGTCAAGAATTCTTACCCGCTTTAGAACAACATCTAACTTTTTTATTCACAATTGGTTATGACTTTTGTGGAAGGTAAAAATGCCTGAAAATTCAATGGGGGGAATTTGCCTCAAGAAACTTTTCTGCATCCATGGCGGCCATGCAGCCCATCCCTGCCGCCGTGACCGCCTGTTTGTAAATGTGATCGACACAATCTCCGCAAGCAAAGACCCCTCGGACAGAGGTTTCGGTCCTCACTTTTGTCACGATGTATCCTTTGGGATCGAGTTCAATCTGACCCTGAAAGAGTTTCGTGTTCGGGTCATGGCCGATTGCGATAAAAACCCCTTCGCACTTTTTTTCGGTGACGGCTCCGGTCTTCACGTTTTTAAGTTTTACCGCCGTCACCTTTTGCGCGGAAGGATCGAGAATATCCTCCACGACGGTATCCCAGATAAATCCGATCTTCGGATTCTTGAAAGCCCGCTCCTGCATGATTTTTGAGGCGCGGAGTTTATCCCGGCGGTGAATGACACTCACTTTGCTTGCAAATTTCGTAAGAAAGGTGGCTTCTTCCATCGCGGAATCTCCCCCGCCGACCACGACGATCTCTTTCCCGCGGAAAAAATAACCGTCGCAGGTCGCGCAGGTGGAAAGACCATACCCCAAAAGTTTCTGTTCGGCGGGAAGACCGATCATCCGGCTTGAGGCGCCGGTTGCGATGATCATCGTTTCCGCCTCAAAGAGTTCCTCATCCGACCAGACGCGAAACGGCCGACGGGAGAAGTCGCAGCGGGTCACAAACTTTGAGAGGATTTCGGTTCCGAACCGGACCGCCTGACGTTTGGTGAGTTCCATCAACTCCGGTCCCATGATCCCGTCGGGAAAGCCGGGATAATTTTCAACGAGGGTGGTGAGGGAGAGCTGCCCTCCGATGAGAGGGCCTTCAAAGAGAAGTGGAGAAAGGTTTGCCCGTGCGGCGTAGATCGCGGCAGTCAGCCCCGCGGAACCGGATCCTATAATGAGGGCGCGACGAACGGCCACAGGATCTCCTTTACTGGTTCAGTTCGTGCCACGCCATCTGGATCGCTTCAAGCATGCCTTCGCTGGAGCGCTTCGGATCGTCGTCAAACTCGGAAAGTTCGGTAATCCATTTGTGAAGATCGGTAAAACGGACGGTGAGAGGATCAATTCCCGCATGGGTCTCCATCAGCCGCTCTGCGATAGAGTCCACGTCGTCCCAAGTGAGTCCCATTGTAACCTCCTTACTTGGATAGAGTTATCCTACTATAAGGAGAGAGGAATTGCAAGGAAGGTGTTAGAGGTTTGTACTTCGTACATAGTACATCGTACTTCGTGAGGTGTTTACTTCACGATGTACGAAGTACGAAAGACGATGTACGGACTTAAAACGCGTAAAGGAACTGCAGTGTCACAAGGTCCTGAGAATCAACCGCCGTTGCCTTTTCATCTTGAAAGACCTTGCTATTGGAATCGTCATGCCGATATTCAAGACGCCCCACAAGACCCGGATAAAGCACGTAATCGGTTCCGAGGGTCAGTTCCCACAGTTCTTGCGTGGTGCGACCGGACATCCCGTTTGCGGTAGCGGTCCGGACCCCGTCGTTGTCGTTAAAGTATTCAAGGCGTGTCACAAGACCCCATTTTTCATTCATCATGTAACGGGCATACCCGGCCACGCCATACCACTCTCCATCCACACCGACAGCGACCGCATTCTGTTCGTGGCCGTAGTCGGCATTCACCATGAGCGTCAACGGTTCAAGAGACGGCCATGAGGTCAGTTCATACGGCTTAATCGTCGCTACATTGCTGATCAGCGTCCGTTGATTCCCTTCATCCCCACTCTGTTCTGCCCCGTAATAAAAGGAGGAGAACCAGCTGAGCCAAGGATATGGGGTTAGAGAGATGCCCGCTTCCAACGTCTTGGCGTTGTTATTGTCCTGAAGCGCATCCCACCCGTTATTGACACCGATAATCGCGGTGAGGGTGTCGGTCGCGGCGTAACTGGCGCGGACGCCGGTGTGGGTGAAGGGGATAGCGTAATAGAAAAGAAACGAATGGGTAACGTTCCAGTTGGTGTTGGAGGGGTCTTCAATGACCTCCGCCCCGGCGAGGGTCACATATTTCCCGAACCAGATATCGAGCGGCCGGTCGTAGACGGACATCCGATAATTGACGTAGGCCTGCTCGAGGTCAATGTCATCCGTGGTTAAAGTCCCGTTTGAGCCGATCGTCTGTGCAACCTCTCCTACCACAAAGTCGGTTCGGAACCCGACCCCCTCCTCCGGATGCTTGTGAAAGATAATCTGCGCTTCATCGATCATGAAACTGTTCGCTTGAGAATCAAACTGGTGGAGCGTGTTCAAGCGATTGTTCGGTTCATTGGCGTTGTAATTCACAGAGCTAATCACCATCCCGCTGATGGTGAGATCATGCATGAATTCAGGAACTTTGTACCGTTCCGCCGGAAGCATGGGGCCTTCGCTCACTGCATTGACTTTTGTTTCCGCTTTGTCAAGCCGCTGCTCCAGTTCCGAAAGCCGTTTCTTGAGTTCCTGAATCTCCCGCCGAAGCGATACGGAATTCTCGGGATCCTCGTCTGCCCAGGCGACGTTCAAGAATAAAAGGGAAAACGCCATCCATAGAGCAAAAATCTTTTTCATGCGAAACCCTCCGTTTTGACCCATTTTCGGAAGGCCACATTTCAAGAAGATTAACAGCATGTTAAATCGGAGTAAAAAATGCGGCTACTTGGTAGGTTTTTCTTCCTTCTTCATGGGGACGATGCCGGCGAGTTCGCCGATCACATTGACGAGTTCAGTCCCTGTGGGAATCACAACCTTGGCGTTGCTCATGAGTGCTTTTTCAACCGCCTCTAATTTCCTTAAGATCTGGGCGTTCCCGACAAAATATTGGTCCGCTGCCTCATTCACGAGCTTAATCGCCTGCGACTCCCCTTCCGCCTGAAGGATCCTCGCCTGTTTGATCCCTTCCGCCTTTTTGGTCGCGGCCCTCTTCTGACCATCAGCGGCGGTCTCGGTGGCGGAGGCAAAGTCGATGGCGGCGATCTTTTCGTTCTCGGCCTTGACGACCTTGTTCATCGTCTCCTGAACATCCTTGGGGGGATCAATCTCTTTGAGCTCGGTTCTCACAATCTCGAGCCCCCAATTTTTCGTCTCTTTGTCGAGAATATTATGCAATTCAGAATTAATCTTGCCCCTTTCACTGTTGGCTGATTTGAGGGTGAGGGTACCGATAATGCTCCGAAGCGTTGTTCTTGCCAGATTCACAATCTGCCACTCGTAATTGTTCACGTTATATTGGCAATTTTTGACATCCTCCTCATCTGCCCTTACCTTAAAATAAACCTGAGCATCCACTTTGGCATTCAGGTTGTCATTGGTGATGATTTCCTGCGGCTGCGCATCCACCATCTGCTCGGTGCTGTTGACCTGAAACATCCTTTCAATCGCCGGAATAATCCAGTGGAATCCCGGCATGGCAAACCGGTTGTATTTCCCGAGCCTTTCTACCAGTCCCCGATGGGTCGGCCGGACGATCCGAATCCCCAGGAAGAATACGACAACAACAGCGAGAATCGCGATCGCAACAATAGGCATGCGAGCCTCCTCAAAAATAGAATTGTCTCTCCCCGCCAACGATCTTTGGCGGGTCGGGACTAAATTCGGTCAGGGACTTACGTCGTCTTACGACTCCGTAAGTCCCGACCTCATATTGGTAGCGGGGGCAAGATTTGAACTTGCGACCTTTGGGTTATGCCTGCTCCTACAGCTTTCGCTGCACCATCCGCCAACGATCTTTGGCGGATGGATTTGGAGTCTGGACTATATCTTCCCCCCATTCTTGCTTTCGCAAGAAAGCATGGGGGGCCTGCCGTTTAGTCTCTACACCTTTCCTTCGACTCCGGTTCGATTCGACCTTGTGGTCTTCTCTCACCATCGCTCAGGACTTGGCTCGGTATTACCTGACGACTTCAAACTCAGCCGTTTGGGGCTTCACCGAATTTGACAGGAATCGCTCAGCCGTTACCGGCTGAGCAGCCCATTCGGACACCCCTTTGTGTCCATTGAGCCCAACGAGCTACCAGACTGCTCCACCCCGCGTCGTTATTTTAAGGGTAAGGTATAGTATATAAGGAAGGGGGGTCTTTGTCAAAGGGTATTACCGATAGATTTCTCTTCTGTGGCCGATCTTGACGACTTGAATGAGGATTCTTTCCTGAAGGACCGTGTAAAGGACCCGGTAGTCACCCACGCGTAAGGACCTAAAATCAGAGAGCTCCCCGAATAATTTTTTACCTCTGAAAGGGTCGGTTTTGAGACTGTCGATATTCTCTTTGATTCGATCGGCAATGTTTTGGTGAGTCCGCTTGAGGTGCGCCAAAAACTTTAGGGCCGAAGGGGCAATTTCGACTCTACACATACCCTAACTTTTTCTTCGCCTTTTCCCATGGAATCCCCTTCCCTCTCCGGAACTCCTCTCGCGCCTTCCGAATCGTCTTCATCCATCTTGGGTTGGATAAAATTTCTAACGTCTCAAGAAGACTCTCATAATCCTCTTCGGAAAGGAGAACCGCCTCCGGCTTCCCATGGCGGGTAATGATGCACCGATCAAAATATTTGGAGAGCCGATCCATGATCTTAGGCAGTTTAGGACGAAGTTCTGTCAAAGGAATGGTAATCGTCATGCTTCTTCACCTCCACCTATAAATATACATGATTATGTACATTTTGTCAAGGGTGGTGTTGAAAGAAAACTACTGGGCAGGTTCCTCAGTGATAAACTTGTAGGGGATTTCGCCCTTCCGGACGACCCCCATCTTCCGGCGGGCCACCCGCTCCACATAGTCTATATCCTGCTCAAGGAGATTTTTTTCCTTGATGAGGGTGGCGTTCTCCGTTTTGAGTTTTTTGATTTCGGAACGAAGTTCATCCCGTTTGGATCTCAGTTCCTGAAATTGAATAAGACCGGGAAGATAGATGACCGAGGCGATCACGGCCACAACCATCCAGGGACGAAACCGAATCAAGCGTGCCACTTCAGACCTCCGTAAACGGCTTTCTTTCCAAGCGCTTCTTCAATCCGTAACAGTTCATTGTATTTCGCAATCCGCTCGCTCCGGCACAAGGATCCTGTCTTAATCTGACCGGCATTCGTTGCCACCGCAAGGTGCGCGATGGTTGTGTCTTCGGTCTCTCCTGAGCGGTGTGAAATCACCGTCGTATAACCATGTTTTTTGGCAAGGGCGATCGCATCCAATGTTTCGGTAAGAGTCCCGATTTGATTGACTTTAATCAAAATGGAATTGGCTGCCCCTTTCTCGATCCCCTCCCGAAGCCGCTTCACATTCGTCACAAAAAGATCGTCTCCCACAAGTTGTACCCTTTTACCCAGTCGGTCGGTCAAACGCTTCCATCCCTCCCAGTCGTTTTCAGAAAGGCCGTCTTCAATGGAAACAATCGGGTAATTCTGCACCCAGCGGTCATAGAATGCAATCATCGCATCGGAAGATTTCTTTGGGTCCGGTTCCCCTTTGAGAAGATAAGCGCCGCCTTCGCAAAAACTGGTCGAAGCGGGATCGAGCGCAATCGCAATCTCTTTTCCTGCCCGATAGCCTGATTGCTCGATTGCTCGAAGGATCAACTTAACCGCCTCCTCATTCGAAGAAAGGTTCGGTGCAAATCCTCCTTCATCCCCGACGGCGGTGGAAAGCTTTCTCTCCTTAAGAATCAATTTTAAATGATGGAACACTTCCGCTCCCCACCGGAGCGCCTCGGAAAATCGAGCGGCTCCGACCGGCGCGATCATAAATTCCTGAAAATCGACATTATTATCGGCATGCTGTCCGCCATTCAGGATATTCATGAGGGGCACAGGGAGCACTTTTGCTTTTGTCCCGCCGAGAGAACGATAAAGGGAAAGATGGGAGGCATCGGCGACCGCCTTGGCATAGGCGAGTGAGACGCCCAATAAGGCGTTGGCCCCGAGATTCCGTTTATTGTCGGTGCCATCCAACGAAAGGAGAAGGCGATCGAGTGCTTCCTGAGTGGCGAAGCGTTT
>Ga0105164_10002826_pt1 | contig 10678 bp, 4 predicted proteins | sample VDWuncwatermetaG_FD_89674 | JGI IMG/M metagenome (GOLD analysis project Ga0105164, IMG submission 89674) | Wastewater microbial communities from Netherlands to study Microbial Dark Matter (Phase II) - VDW unchlorinated drinking water | ecosystem: Environmental > Aquatic > Freshwater > Drinking... | reverse complement strand
GTGCAGGATCAGCTACACTCAGAATATCCGCAGCTCCTGCATTTTAAACAACCCTCTTCATAAACCAAACCATTTGGATCCCCGCAATTTGGACATATTTTATCCTGAACAGGAGTTCCACTCGGGATGAATTGTTTTAGCGCGCGTTCAACTCCGTGTTTCCATGTATTGATGGAATCATCATGTAAATTCAGGTTTTTCACCAAGTCAACAACCTGTGGAATAGGCATTCCATGGCGAAGTACTCCTGAAATTAATTTTGCATAGTTCCAATATTCTTTATTGAAAGAGCGTGATAAACCTTCAACAATTATAGTAAGACCATCTCTGTCAATAAAATGAAAATCATATCGTTTTTCATTTTTATCATCTTTGTTTTTTACGATCCATCCCTTTTCCAGCCATTCGGGAATGATAGATAAGTCCTCTGACTTACCTGTAAATATTTCATAAGGTTTATTGTTTATCAAACCAATAAATGCGATCCATTTTTCATCTACATTTATAAAACGTAGTATTTTAGCTTCAATTTTATCCGGACGTTTTAAAACTATTGTTTCAACAAGTTCATTTGTTTTTTCTTTTTCACCCTTTTCTTCCTTTTTATCAGTTGAAATTAATACACCGCTTCGAGACCCTTCACGATATACAGTAATACCTTTTAATCCTTGTTTCCAGGCCTCAAAATAAATTTCGCCCACTTTTTCTTTTGATACTTTGGATGGTAAATTGATTGTTGAGCTTATAGAATGTGTCGTGTATTTTTGAACGATGGCTTGTATGCTTAATCGTTTCATCCAGTCAATTTCACTTGATGTGGAGCCTGTATATGGGCTTTTATTGATATTGTTTTCGCCTGCCACGTCCATCCATAAATTTAATTTAGGATGAACTACATCAAATTCCTGCCAGGAGTCGCCCGATTGGTCAACAAAATCGATGCGTGCGTTTTCATCTGATGTATTTATTTTTTTTCTGCGCTTGTATGATAATTGGAAAAGGGGTTCAATACCTGATGATGTTTGTGCAAGTATACTTAATGAGCCTGTTGGAGCTACTGTGCTTAATGAAATGTTTCTTCTTCCGAATTTCATCATTCGATCATATACATGAGGTAATTCTTTTTGGATCATTTGAACAAATTCGGAAGTGTTTTCAATTTCAGGATTGAAATCCTCAAATTTACCACGTTCAATAGCCATATCAATGGAGCTATTGAATTCTGCTTCACATTTCGTGTTCATTATTTTTTCAATTTCTATCAGTGCTTCATCCGAATCAAATTTTAAATTTAGTGCAGCCATCGTGTCTGCAAGTGCTGTAAAGCCAAGTCCGGTGCGTCTTCCTTTTTTACCTGATTTGTAAAATAATTTCCATGTTTCTTCTTCAACTGTTTTTATATGATCAGGTTCCGGATCAGATTTTATTTTTTCCAAAATTCGCTCCACATGTTCTAATTCCAGATCCACCAGGTCATCCATTAAACGTTGTGATTCATAAACGATCTCTGAAAACTTTTTATAATTGAATTTTGATTTTGGAGTAAATGGATCTTCAACAAAATTAAATAGATTAAGGGCGATCAGGCGGCAGCTATCTCCTCCCTGCATAGCAATTTCGGAACAAGGATTTGTAGTCACATTTTTAAACCCCGGGTAAACAGATGAAGTTGAATAATAATGCTGTCTGTCCCAAAAGATCAATCCTGGTTCAGCAGTGGCGTGTGCACAATTAATAATTAAGTTCCATAGATCAAGTGCCTTTACCTTTTTTGTAATTTTTGGATTTAGGGCTTCAATCGGAAAACGTAAAATATAATCGCTATCATTTGCTACGGCCTCCATAAACTCATCAGATAGGCGTATCGAAATATTTGCACCTGTTACTTTTGACAGATCCTGTTTAATGGTGATAAATTGTTCGATGTCAGGATGGGCTATATCCATTGTGATCATTAATGCTCCGCGCCTGCCGCTTTGCGATACTTCTCTTGTGGTGTTTGAAAAACGTTCCATAAATGATACGGCACCACTTGTTTTTTCGGCTGCATTTTCCACTCTTTGTCCGGCCGGGCGAAGCGTTGAAATATCTATACCTACACCACAACGCCTTTTGAATAGTTGGGCCATTTGTTGATCAGTATAAAATATGCCTCCATACGAATCAAAAATTTCCGGCAATACAATACAGTTGGAGAGTGATGAGAAAATGTAGGGATTACCAAGGGACGACATTACACTGCCTTGTGGAATTATATATTTGAAATTTTTAAAATAGTCAGTTATTTTTTTTTCATTTAGGAGTTCACGTTCCTGCCCATACTTTGAAAGTTGTTTTAAATTTCCGTTGAGGTTTGACGTGTTGCTGTACTTTTTTTCTATGCGCGCAAATTCCTTAGCCATGCGAATATGCATATCATCCGGTGTAAGTTCTAAAAATTGCCCTTCATTATTTTTTAAAGCATATTTATTGATCCAGGTGGATGCAGCAAGTTCATCCTCATTAAAGTAGATGATACATTTTTTAAAAATTTCCTGATACGTATAGGTTTGAATTATTGCTCCGGATTTTTTTTTAAAATTTTGCATTTGTGGCTTACTTCATTTAAGATTTTTGTTTTTTTTGACTCAAGTGGTAAATATATTGGTCTTGTTTTCGACTTCACTCACTTTCTATACTTTTTACGAAACGACCGGCATGTAACATTATTCCGGGTGAAGGGATAAGCTGAAAAGAAATATTACTCTGAATGTATTATACTATCAGATAAAAAAAACATTCCCAATTCTATCCTCAATCGAAAAAACAGGGTCCTAAACTTTTCAAACAGGATGAATCCTAAAATTGGCAGAATAGAATCAAACAGTTATACTTATTTGTTTACCGGCCTTTTGAAGTTCAGCATCAAATTTTGCTGTTAAAAAATCATCCCATTCCAGGAGTTTCTTCATGTATAGTAATAATGGGGTTTCCCACTTTTTTACGGTTTCAATATCAAAGTAAAGTGCCCCGATACGTCTGATAAAGAAATCGGAAGGCGTGGTACACATTTCATGTTCAATGCAATAATGTAATTGAGCACGAAGCAATAGTGGAAGGGGATCTTGTTCTTGTTTCTTTAGTTTTTCTATGATATTAAAAATGCTATCAATGTTTGAACCATATCGGTTTAAAAGCATCTCAGCTTCTGTAGTTGTTAAACCAAGTTCCCTGCCATGTATTAACTTATTTTTTACAAAATCAGAAAACTTAACTGCTCCACCAACTTTGCCTCCTGATAGTTCAATGTTTTCGGTTGTACAATTGGGGATTTTTTTCCCTCCATTTAATTTTATTTTTTTTGCAATAAGATCAACAATACGCTGAGCCATTTTCCGGTAGCCTGTTAGTTTACCTCCCGCAATAGTAATGAGTCCGGAGGTTGATTCAAAAATTTCATCTTTACGTGAGATCTCAGAAGGACCTTTGCCTGGCTTTTGAATTAGCGGCCTTAAACCGGCCCAGCTGGATTCTATGTCAGAAGTTGTAAGTTGAATACCAGGAAAAATGTCATTAACACACTTTAAAAGATAAGTAATATCTTCAGCAGTAACAAGCGGGTTTGCAACATCTCCTGAATAAAAGGTGTCAGTGGTGCCGATATATGTTTTCCCTTCACGGGGAATTACAAATATCATTCGTTTATCATAGGTGTCAAAATAAGACGATTGTTTTAAAGGTAATTTTTGCCCATCCACAACAATGTGGATACCTTTAGTGATATGTAATTTATGCTGGTTCTGAGGTTTATCCAGATCATCTATTTCATCTACCCATGGGCCAGTTGCATTTACAAAATAGTCTGCATGCAGGTCAACCGTTTTGTTGGTAAGCTGATCACAGATCTTAACGCCAGTAATTTTACTTTCGGTATAAATGAAAGAAACAGCCTTCATATAATTGATCGCTACCGTTCCTTTACTAACCGCCTCTTTAATTATTTCAATGGTCAATCTTGCATCATCAGTGCGGTATTCATAAAAAAGAATACCACCTAATAAGTTATCCCTGCGTAACAATGGTTCAGCGGCAATGGTTTCTTCTCTATTTAAAACACGATGTTTTTCTTCTTTTTTCACACCTGCAAGCCACTCATAAATAGTCATGCCTAATCGAGCAGTAAATTTTGTTAATGAACCACCTTCCACAATTGGTAAAAGCAAATGCTCCGGTTTGGTAAGGTGAGGGGCATTTTGATGAACAATAGCTCTTTCTTTTCCAACTTCAGCAACCAATTTAAATTCAAGTTGCTTTAAATATCTTAATCCGCCATGAATAAGTTTGGTTGATCGGCTGGATGTACCTGCTGCAAAATCCTGCATTTCAATTAATGCAACTTTCATGCCTCGTGCAGATGCGTCCAATGCAATTCCTGCTCCTGTAATTCCTCCTCCTATAACTATCAGATCGAAATGAGAAGTATTCATTTCATTAATTATGGAAGATCTGTTTTTTGCTGAAAATGAAGTCAATTTGCTTGTTTTTTTATTATTTAAAAATTGCGAAACCCGGTATAAAAATATTCTTTTTATTTCGGAAAATGAGATATTCGTAACTGCGTTCTATTGTTGTTTTCACAGCGCTTAATCGCCTTACTCATTTCTCAAAACTATTTATTTTTTTCTAATTGTTCTATTTTCTTTTGCATTTCATCTATAGTATTCTTCATTTGAATAATTAGTTTCTCTTGTGAGTTATTCTGCGCCTCGTTTTTTGCATTTAATTCTTTAATGGCTTCAACGAGAACGGTAGTAAGTTTGCTATAATCTATTCCCATAATTTCCCCTGACTTGTTTCGATAAACCAATTCGGGAAGTACCTGGTCAACTTCTTCAGCAATAAAACCGATCTCTTGTCTATTTGTGGGATCAGTAATATATTTGAATTCTTTTCCTTGAATTTTAAGGATTTCTCTAAGCCCGTAACTGGTATTGCCAATATCTTTTTTGAAGCGTTTAGAACTTGAAACAGTAAATGCACTTGCAAACACAGGTCCAAAACCGGATGACCCATTCCCAACATAAAGTCCCGATCCTCCATACCATCCAATATAGGAATTCCCACCTCCAATAGGATCTAAGTGCAAATTACCGGCAGAAGAATGGAAAAGTCTGACATACATTGCACCAGTGGCATCATTTATTCTTAGCACTCCTCCATCACCCAAGTGAAGTGTCGATAGAGGGGTAGTGGTTCCTATCCCAACATATCCACTATTCCCGCCAGCACTGCTCAAGAAAGAAAATCCATTCACAGGATCTACAAAAAATTGAGAATAAGCTGATAAAGAACCAGATGGGGAGGATTGAAGTCTTATTCTGCTATTTGCAGTGGTTGTACCTACTTGCTCCATAAATATACCAGAAGCATCCTCATCAGAATACACATAGGGTGCAGAGGCCCCGGTTCCGCCCCATCTCATTGATCCTGCCAGATGTAATTTATAACCCGGACTTGTATTCCCGATGCCAACATTACCACTACTTGAAATAAAGAGCCCCTCCGAAGTATTATTCCATGCTGTTGAAGATACCGGAAATTGCCATTTGTTACTACCCAAATATCCGGTTTGAACTATAGCCCCTGCACCTGCAACAGACGTTGGAGTAAATGCCACATTTGTATTAAGGATCACTGTTACCGGCATAGTGCCACATGGAGCTATTTTGGTTCGTAATCTCGCATAAACCGGGCTGGCAGTAGTTGTTCGATCAGGATTCATAACGTCAATCGCAATATTCTGAGCATTGCCATAAAGGTCATTAAATCCTTCTAACGGTAGTTCTATCCAGGAGCCGGAAACACCGCTTGAATAGGAGGTTGACATAAATTTGAACTTTTCCATTTGTATCTCTCCGCATGAATGGGCATAAACAGTAAATTCAGCATAAAAACCAGTGCCATTGTTTGCAAAAGTTCCAATTTCCACATAGTCTCCGGCATTTTGAGTTAGGCTTCTTGAGATTGTTGTATGATAAACTTCGCCACGTTTAAAGTCACCGGGAACATCCAGTTTTGCTCCCGGACTGGTTATTCCTATCCCGACCTTGCCGGCAGATGTAACGCTTAATACTTCTGTGGTTCCGGATCCCAGCGCAAGTCTGTTTCCTCCGGTAACCGGTTTTGAAATAAGCATCTTGTTAGAACCTGCAAAATCCTGAAATGAGATACTGATATCATCGCCACTTGACCATGGCATGAGCCGTACTCCAATGTTTCCTCCATAAACCGCGGAATTAGCTGTGAAAGAAAAAAGATCTAATGGAAAACTTGGTGTTGTAAAACTTGATCCGAGTGGTTGGACCATAAGGTTTCCCCTAAAACTACCGCCTCCGTTTACGTCCAATTTAATGCCCGGGCTAATTGTTCCAATACCCACATTACCGGCACTTGCTATTCTCAACCGTTCTAAATTATTTGAAGTAATTACGAAATCTTTAGCATCGGTTGTTCCAATAAAATTATTATTAACAGCCACCCCAATTGCGGATGAAGAGGCAGTAGTTCCAATATTTCCTGTTAAACTCCAGGCGTTTAACGCTCCATCAGCGCCAGTGGTTCCCGTTGAGCCTGTGGAACCTATAGTTCCGGTTGCACCAGTTGAACCGGTAGATCCGCTTGATCCTGTACTGCCTGTGGATCCGGTACTTCCAGTAGAACCAGTCCTTCCGGTTGACCCGGTGCTTCCTGTTGAACCTGTCGCCCCGGTAGATCCTGTTGCGCCAGTAGCCCCTGTATTTCCTGTTGTTCCAGTAGATCCAGTTGTACCAGTAGACCCGGTGCTTCCTGTTGAACCTGTCGCCCCCGTAGATCCTGTTGCACTAGTAGACCCGGTACTTCCTGTTGTTCCAGTAGATCCGGTGGATCCTGTTGCGCCAGTAGACCCTGTGCTTCCAGTTGAACCTGTCGGGCCGGTAGAACCTGTTGTACCAGTGGAACCTGTTGCACCAGTAAAACCAGTACTTCCTGTCGAACCTGTATTTCCTGTTGCGCCTGTTGTACCTGTTGTACCTGTTGTACCTGTTGTACCTGTTGCACCAGTAAAACCAGTACTTCCTGTCGAACCTGTTGTACCTGTTGAACCAGTCGTTCCAGTTGAACCAGTACTTCCTGTAATACCTGTTGTGCCAGTTGAACCAGTACTTCCGGTAGAGCCTGTATTTCCTGTCGCGCCTGTTTTGCCTGTTGAACCAGTCGTTCCGGTAGAGCCTGTATTTCCTGTTGCGCCTGTTGTACCTGTTGAACCAGTCGTTCCGGTAGAGCCTGTATTTCCTGTTGCGCCTGTTGTACCTGTTGAACCAGTCGTTCCGGTAGAACCTGTATTTCCTGTCGCGCCTGTTGTACCTGTTGAACCAGTCGTTCCGGTAGAACCTGTATTTCCTGTCGAACCTGTTGTACCAGTGGAACCTGTTGCACCCGTCACACCAGTACTTCCTGTCGCGCCTGTTGTTCCTGTCACACCAGTTATTCCAGTTGTTCCAGTACTTCCTGTTGAACCTGTCACACCAATACTTCCTGTGGCACCTGTGTTTCCTGTTGACCCAGTGTTTCCAGTCGAGCCAGTACTTCCTGTATTACCAGTAGAACCAGTACTTCCTGTGTTTCCTGTTGACCCAGTGTTTCCAGTCGAACCAGTTGAACCAGTACTTCCCGTATCACCAGTTGAGCCTGTGCCTCCTGTATCGCCAGTTGAACCAGTACTTCCCGTATCACCAGTTGAGCCTGTGCCTCCTGTATCGCCAGTTGAACCAGTACTTCCCGTATCACCAGTTGAGCCTGTGCTCCCTGTATCGCCTGTGGAACCGGTATTTCCTGTATCGCCAGTCGAACCAGTACTTCCCGTATCACCAGTTGAGCCAGTGCTTCCTGTGTGACCAGTTGAACCGGTACCTCCTGTATCACCCGTAGATCCGGTACTTCCGGTATCACCTGTAGAGCCTGTAGGTCCGCTGTTTCCTGTAACTCCTGTAATACCAGTAGAGCCTGTAGCCCCATTGCTTCCTGTTGAACCAGTATAGCCTGTAATTCCAGTAAAACCCGTACTGCCAACTGATCCGTTAAGACCTGTCCCAGCGATTATCGCTTGCCAATAGTTTCCGTTGAAATAATAAAAATTGCTTGTAGGGATAAGATAGATTAACAAGGCTGTATCAGGAGCAACAATAGCATTGGTATCAGTAATTCGAGGAATTAAAAAACCTTTATCTGTAGCTGTTAAGTCAAGAAGTGCACTAGGCTTAGGGGTTAGAGTTCCTATTCCCATATTGTTTTGAGCGAAGGAAGAAATTCCTCCCCATTTACCTCCGAAGAGGAAAGAGAAAAATAAGACAAATACTAATCCATTTGTGCGAATAAAGTTTTTTACTTTCATGGTTTAGAATAGTTATACTTAATCGCTTTATTAAAGTTATTTATAAATATTCTGAAAGTCAAAAAAACGTTCAGGATCATATTTTAATAATTAATTCTCTCCTAATAATGATGACTAAAAAGCTCTCACAGGGCGATAAAAGTAAGAAAAGTCTTTATTCAGATAATCCTGAAAGCCAAAGTCAAAGTGCTGATACCATGCAAAATTAGTGGCAAACTCTGAAGAACTCCAATAGTAACCATGCTCATAACCTCCAATAATTTCTTTTTGTTCGTACAACAAATTTAGTTCTTCTTTAGAAGGTAAAAACCAATCGGAATAGCCATCAAGTACTAATTGATCACATAACCTTGCTGCTATTTTTTCTGAACCTGCTTTACGGCAAACGAGAATAATCTTTTTTGTATTTTCTTGTCCGCTGCCAATACCTGTTCCTGTTTCGTCAATTAATAAATCATCACATCCCCATTGTGCACGCTTGCTATTACCATCGTCATTGGAGGCTATTAAGCCATGTTCACCGGTATTGTCAACATAAAATATAATGCCGCCTCCATATGCCTGTCCTACAACCATTTTTTTACCTTTAGAAATAGTTTCTGGCATAACCTCCTTTTTTACTCTTATCGCAACTATAAATTTTGAAAGCGCTGCCGTTTTATCCGAAAATGATGATCCGGATATGGTGGTTTTGGCAGGTATTGATGGCATTTGTGGAAGTGTTTCTAACAAATTATGAAGGCATGAAATTTTTACTACATACCCTGTATTTTGTGATGATTTATTCATAGAACTTTTAATTCCAATAAGATTACCGGCATTGTCAAATACCGGGGCTCCGCCATAGCCCGGTCTTATGGTACAGGATACCAGATACTGCGTAATTTCATTTTGATAACCTGATTTTGCACTGATAATTCCTTCAGATACTTTAACAGTTTCCCCGGGAGTGTCAATTGTAGGGTAACCCATTAAAAATATTTTTTCATTCGTATTTACATCTTTTACTTTATATGTAAATGGAACGGCCCCAATGGACTCAAAAAGAGGATCGTCAATTTTTAATATTGCCAGATCATTTACAGGGTCTGCCTTTTCAAGACGTGCTCTGTATGTTTTTTTTACACCATTGGTAAAAACATCAATTTCAAAATGATACCCCGGTTCCAGTGTATGGTTGCTTGTTGCGATATAGCCTTCCGCAGACAATACAACTCCGCTGCCATTCCATGATGATGTGGTTTGAGCTTTCATTAAAAGAGAGCTACAAACAAATAAAAATGCTAAGGATTTAAGTTTCATGTTTCTCATATCTCAATACTAATATCTTTTATCTTTTTTACAGGCTTAAATGCAATGGCTGCTTTTACAGCTGTTTTCCAGCCATCATATAATTCTGATACTGTTTCGCGACCAAGACTTGGACTAAATGTTTTATCCATAAGCCATTGTTTGGCTATTTCTTCACGGTTTTTCCAAAAGCCGGCAGATAGTCCTGCAAGATATGCTGCGCCCAAAGCTGTTGTTTCATTTACAACAGGTCTGTCAACAGGTACTTCCAGTATATCACTTTGAAATTGCATTAACAGATTGTTTCGTGCAGCTCCGCCATCAACTCTTAAACTTTTTAATTGAATGCCGGAGTCTTGTTCCATTGCCATCAATACATCTTTCACCTGGTAGGTTATAGCTTCTAAAGTTGCTCTTATGAGGTGCTCTTTAGTGATTCCCCGAGTGAGTCCGAATACTGCACCGCGCACTTCGCTATCCCAGTAGGGGGTTCCTAAACCAACAAAGGCGGGAACAACATAAACTCCATCTGAGGAAACAACACTTTTTGCATGTGTTTCACTTTCTGAAGCTTCTTTAAAAAATTGAAGCCCATCGCGCAACCATTGTATTGCAGCTCCGGCAACAAAAATACTGCCTTCCAAAGCATATTCTATTTTACCATCTATTCCCCATGCAATTGTTGTAAGCAAGCCGTTGTTCGATTGAACAGCTTTTTCGCCTGTATTCATCAGCATAAAACAACCGGTACCATAAGTGTTTTTTGCCATTCCTTCGCTAAAGCAAGCCTGGCCAAATAAGGCAGCCTGCTGATCACCTGCAATACCCGATATAGGGATTTTAATGTTATTTAAAGCAGCATATCCATAAACTTCTGACGATGAACATACCTTTGGAAGAACTGATTGAGGTATATCTAACAGGTGAAGAAGTTCAGCATCCCATTTCAGATCATAAATATTATAGATAAGTGTACGG
>Ga0105164_10002825_pt1 | contig 10679 bp, 7 predicted proteins | sample VDWuncwatermetaG_FD_89674 | JGI IMG/M metagenome (GOLD analysis project Ga0105164, IMG submission 89674) | Wastewater microbial communities from Netherlands to study Microbial Dark Matter (Phase II) - VDW unchlorinated drinking water | ecosystem: Environmental > Aquatic > Freshwater > Drinking... | reverse complement strand
TACCATATATTCTTGTTTGCGGTAAATCCTTTACAAGCGTAAGGATGTCTAAAGAAAATGTGTACGCTCTATGTCGCGTATTATTCGTTTTGACATCTACCATATGGTTTTGACATCTGACATCTCACATTTGACATTGTTACCCATCCAACTTCCTGCTCAACTCCTCCAGCTTTTCCGGGGAGAATTTGCTTACCCCTGCGAATACATCTTTTTGTTCGGGGCGGATTTCTCCCAGGGGCGCCATCATAAATTCGCTCGCTTTTTCTTGCTGTTCACGTCCTTGCCACAAATAGCGCCTCGTTCCGAGCAAGTGCTTTGCGAAATCCACGACAACTTCCGACAGCGGCCTTCCATATGGACGGTAGAGCATCAGGGCAACGGCGCCGATAAAAAGCAGAAATGAAATCACCCCCCAAACCACGACGTTGAGCAAAAAGAGGAGGGTAAAACTTACCCCGCCAACCCCGATGAGAATGATGAAATTCCCGAACGTGAACGGACCGAAAATTCTCTGCTCGGTTTCCAAAAATTGAGGAACGACGTACCGCATGGGAGTTATGTCAAAACTCAAATGTCAAATGTTAGAACCATATCTCAAATGTAAAAGATTTTAATTCAGATTTAACATTTTACATATGGTTTTGCCATCTGACATCTCACATTTGACATTCATTCTATCATAACCCGCATCCTTCCTCAACATCACGGCGTTTGCTTAAGATTGACGACATTGCTCCTTTGCTCTGTTTGGTTTGGAACGGGAGGAGCGGGGACGCTCGGGCTTTTTTTATAGAGGTTCTCAAGAAAGGCCTTGTGCGGTTCCACAAACGTTTTGCGCACAAGCGCGGCAACAAGTTCTGACTTTGCGGTTTCAAGCCCCAGCCACTCTTTGACGCCTTCCACCAAGTCCTTGGGGTCAAGCTCTCCAACAAACAACCCGAATACCACGGTATTCAGATACGGACGAACATCTTCCCCGAGCGCCGCTTCCTGCAGAATCTTTGTGGTCAATTCAACATTTTCCAACCCCGCAAGCAAATACTTGATCGGGTTTGGAAATTTGCTGTAAAGAAGCATCTTCACGGCTTCCGGTTTGAGTTTAATAATGGACATGATTATAAGCTATGCTGTGCTTTCACTCGCCCGCGCGGAACCACTTCTTCGGGCGAATGCGGTATTTCTTATGTTCAATATGGCTGTCATCCTCTTTTTTATGCTCTCGTCGTCATATCCCAAATCTTTGAGCTTGCCAACAAAGGCAGGATCCTTTTCTATTGAATTTCCCAATTTCCCAATAAGCGCATTGACTTCCGTCAGTCGCTTCGGATCAGGATCTGCGATAAGGTTATTCCAGTCGCTATGTCCAAAGTGATTCGCCATCAACACAAAGAAAGCCTGCAGTTTCTTGCTCTCATCCGTGATCCCATCAAAATTAATTTGATGGCGGCTTGTCGTGGCCTTAAATTTCCTCTGCAACCCCGCATAGCTAAGGTCTTGGGTCGGGTCTTCGTTTTCATAAATACTCTTATCGTACCCCAAATAAAGCCGCCGCACCTCTCTTCGCAGGTCAGGATCTTTCCAGCTTCCGTACTTTATCGCGTCCGCTTGCTCTTTTTCATCAAGGGCTTTGCCATGTTTCAACTTTCCTTTGATAATACTTACCCTTGTCCGCGCGTCGCCTCGATCATAGGCGGTTTTTACGATTGAGGGATCGTTATCCTCCACGAAATCATCCCAGACCCCTTGGCTGCGTTTTATTCTGCCTTGCTCTTTCTCAACTTCGGCATTACGCAATTTCGTAACCCCTCGACCTAATGCCTGGATGCCTCCTACGCGTGAACGCTGCATGCGTTCGCCCGCATTTTTCACCCAAACTGACCGCGAAATTTTGCCAAGTCCCACCCCCGCGCCCGAAAGTGCCGCGCCTGCGCCAAGCGCAAGAGTTCCAAGGGCAACGCCCTTGCCTATTTTCATCGCGCCGTCAATGATGCCGTTTGCCGCCGCGCCCGCCATTTGCTTTGACATTTTTACCGCAACCATGAAAAAAATCATCACAAGCGGGAACATGTAAAAGGGCGCAAATCCGGCAAGCGTGTTGGGCGACGCTCCTGATGTTGCATTGAGGCCTCCTTGAATAAAGGCCTTATTAAGCTCCACCCATATCAGGAGGCCAAAGAAGAAAAAGAAGAACGTGGCGGGCCCGATGAATGCCCAGTTCAGGAGCTGTTTCCACCACTCCTGAAGGTGTTTGCGCATCGGGGGAAGGACGCTTACGGCAAAAACGAGTGGCGCGATAATGGTTAAGAGCCAGAGTATTCCTATGCGCAAAATAAACACAAGCCCCAGACGAAAAATGACGTAGGTTGCGAAAAGGCCAAGAAAGATGATGAGCAAATCAAGCCCTGCCCGGGCGCTTGCCGCAGAGGTTTGTTCAGTGCCTTTGAGCGACCCGCTGGCAAGTTGTTTTTCCACATCGCTCGACGCCATTTGCGAAACGATACTGCTTATGTGCATATTGCCGAGTATCAACGCGGAGAGGGGCGTGTTCTTTAAGGAAGAATTCTCCCAAAAAAATCGCATGAATACATTACCCGTATTTGCGGCAAGGTCAACGAACACCGTGGAAAAATTGACGATCAGCACGATCATGATAAAAAGAGGCAGATTTTTCCGCATCCCGTAACTTTCCATGCCGAGTATTGTTGCCAGCCCTATGATAATAAACACCGCAACCAGTATGAGATTGGCAAGGTTTGAGCTTAATGCGGTTGCCTGTTGCACGGGCGGGAAATCCGTAATGGACTGAATGTTTAATATGACGCCCGCTCGGAGGAGCTCGGCGGCATAGGGGAGTAAAAGCCCAACAACAAAACCGGCGATAAGTCGGGTAATGAATACGGCAAATTGTACTAACGCCTTTCCCATCGGATCCGAAAAATTGAAGAGGCCGGTAAAAAGTCCTAAGACGCCCCCGGCCAAACCGCCGATAAGACAGCCTGCCCCTAAGACCCAAATGGTGATAATGGCGCCAATCGCGCATCCAACCCCCGCCCCTGCGGCGCCTGTAAAAATTCCCGCCGGGCTAAACGCGGCATGGGCGAATGAGGGGGCGAGAAGCAACGCAATAAGAAGCATCGCGATGGCTGCGTTGCGGGATATACGTATATTGAGCTTGCGCTTAACCATTGCGACTAGGCGGACAATGGATTGGAGGAAGGGGTTCATCGTAAAAAGTCAAAAGGCAAATTGAACTTACGAGCTAAGCGAGTGTGCTGCGGAGGCAGGGTGGAAGAAGTACAAGGCAAAAGGTAAAAGTTAGGAACGTTTTCCTTTCGCGGTAATGATACTTGAGCCGAGAATGTTGGCGATTTCAATGAGTTCTGCGAGCAATTCCTGAATTTCTTTCGTATCGCCTCTTTTCGTATCGCGTAAAATGGCCAGCCAAAACTTGCTTTCGTTTGCGGACTTGCGGGCATGTTGAAGAAAATTTGTGAAGTCCTTTCTTGAGGAAGCGGCTTGGGCTTCAATGTAATTTCGAGCAAAGCGAGAAACAAGCTTGACTTATTTGCGCCGATACTCGTACCGCTCCGTAATATTTGGCTAACGATGGTCCGACTTGCCGCATCTTTAGGCAGTGCGTCAAGAAATGCAATAAGGCGCAATATCCAACGGTATACTCGTTTCTTCAATTCACTTTTGCATTTTGCCTTGTCGTTTTGCATTTTGCGCTTTTATTTCGAGCAAAGCGAGAAACAAGCTTGTTTACTTTTGCCTTATTTGAATTTTTACTTTTCACTCTTAACTCTCTACTTTTCACTAAGTTTTCGTAAATTTAGAATGCCACATGGATATGATCCGGACTCCCGCTGCACGGAATAACTCCTCTTCCCAGTTCACACTGCACAAAATTCCCTACCGGACGCAGGCGCGCTTCAAGCTGTGGGTATGTAGTCCCCGGCAAAGCTTTAATATCTACCGCATTGCCCTTGTAGTGCGCTGAACCGGCTACATGAGATCCCGTGGTAAGCGAATTGATGCGGAATTTAAGCCCTTCACTATCCATGGCATCAAGCGTTGAAAGCATCGTTAGATTCAGATTAACACTCGGGTTGGGCGAACAGATGCTTGACCCCGTGCACCCGCTGGAACACACCGGCGGCGGTGCGCCGCCCGCAACGCTCTGCAGGACTTGCTTGCTGCCCACATTGCCGCAACTGGATCCGGCGCCTGCCCAGTGTCCTTCGGCAAATACTTTTTGCGCCGCCGCCCGCTCCGCGGTGGGCGTATCAATAAAACCGCCACTGCATTGTTTTTGGAATTTTTGGACCTTCAACACATAGGGTTGCGTTGCTGTCCCGTATCCTCCGGAGTTGATGTTGCATTGCCATGCGGGCGTGACCGGGTCGGAACAATCATTGGAAACTGTGAATGGCGTGTCTTCTCCGCCGCCTTGCCCCGCATTGTAGGAGGCAATGAGGTCGTCGTTTCCGTTGTCATAGGTGAACGGACCATAGGTAACGGTTTTTCCTGATTGGGTAAAGCTGTTGCCAATGTCAAATCCTCTTGAACTATAGGTGCCAAGGGTCTGCGCCGATTGAACAAAGTATCTTGCGGCGAGTTCAATGCTCAACTTGGGATCTGATTGGAGTTCGGCGCATGTTACGGGGTTTGATTTTCCTCGTCCCATGAGTCCGGTTGCGGTTTTCGGCAGAATTTGCATGAAACCGCACGCGCCCGATGAGCTTGGTCCAAGGTCTACTCCGCAAGTTGATTCGGCGCCGGCAATTCCTACCAAGAGACAGGCGTCAACTCCGCTGCGGCTCGCCACATCTTGGAATGTGCCTTTCAGGGCATTACATCCTCCGGGAAGAGACCCTATGGGTCCGGGCGAAGGCGAAGGCCCGGGCGCGCGAGGTTCGGGCGACAGCCCGCCGGGTCCCTTGTCCGCGAAGAGTTCGGGCAGCAAATCCGTGTTAGTTATTTGTTCGTAGATACTGTCATATTTGGGCTGGTTGCCCGGATTTTCGTCCTTGGGACCAGCAAATTCAGCGCTATTGAACCATTCTTCCAGGGTATTGGGAAATTGGGTGTGATAGAGCTGAAACACGTCATTATAGAGGTGATTAAAATAGTTTCCAAGGATGTAGGGAATGTGGCTGTTTTTTGTGTAATCCTCTTTAGTATTCGGATCAATACTTTGAGCAAGGTTAATGCTCACGTCCTCAAAGGGGGCCACGAGTTGATTGACCGACGGCGCTACCCACTCAATCGCTTTTGACGTGCATTCCCCGACGGACACCTTTTTTTTCTCCATGAGCCGCGCAAGCAAGGGGTTTGAGGTATCGGCTACGGCAAACGCATCGCGGGCAAGATCAAACTGCGCCTGAATGGCGCTTTGAAGTTTATCTTTCAGAATAGCGATCGGAGAAAGCACGAGGCCGGTATCAAAGTAAAACGTTTTGCCTTCGGGTTTCGCTTTTATATCGTCATTTTTTGAGAGACAACGGGGAAGTTCCTTTGTTTTATTCTCCTCCGTTAATGGGTCCCCATGAAATTCCTCTCCATACCAATAACAGCCCAATGGCTTAAAGAGTTTGTTCGGTCTTTCGGGGGTGTCTGCGGGGAGGTCAAGCGCGTTATATTTCCCAAGGAAGTCGTCCAGCTTATTAGGCATAGTGTTTGTACTCTGTTCCCATTCATAGTCCTGCCAGCCGATACGAAGGGTTGCATCGCGCAGGCCGTCGCCCGAGGTGTATTGCAACTTCCGCAGATCGTTAAATTGAGTAATGATGTTTTGGGCCAATGTTTCCGCTTTTGACGCAAGCCCGCTTGCGTTGTTTTCGTCTTTGCCATATGCGGCCAATTCGCGTTCAAGCGAAAATTCCGAGGCGTTCATTTCGCTTGGCTGTTTTGCAAGGTCGGGGCTTCCCCACTTTGAGTCAAAAAGATACGTAATCCGTTGTTTGCTGTTTTTTGTTGTATTTTCCGCATTAAACAAGTCAATGGATTTGATAGTATCCACATAAGGCGTTTTTTCGTCTTTTGATGGGGGAAGGAAATCGGACGTGGGAAGAAAACCGTCAATGATGCGGCACCGCCCGGGCGTGTACCATGTTTGCGGGGGCGCTAAAATAATGGTGCGGTCTTTGCGGGTAATTTTTGCTATAGTTGAGTATTTGATGAAATCGCGCAACACGTCTTGGGCGCATTTTCTGCCGAGCGCGCGCATGCCCTCGCAAAGATTAAAAACGTGCTGGTCGTCGCCATATCGATCGGTGGTCAGCGTTCCGTCAACGTCCTTAAAGTAGTTCGGGTTTGGGGTTGGGTTCCCTGATAAACCCTCCGAAAGTTTTTCCCCTAACGCTTTCCAAACATCTTCAACGCTGCATTGGGGGTCAAGCCCAAGTTCTTTGCAGTTGAGCGGGTCGTTAGTCGCGGCAATGGGGAAATGGCGCCAGTCGCCCAGATAGCAAAAAAGCATGTCCATGGCGCGACGTATCCCTTCCTCGTAAATGTAGTCGTCTTGATTGGTAATAATACGCGCTTCTTGGGCTACGGCCACGCATTGACCCGCTCTCTCAATGTTGGCGCGAACCTGATAACTCGCTTTGCAAAGTTGGTCGTTTGGATTCTGGTCATTTCCCTCGACTACGATGCCGACCGTCTGCATGACCTTATCAAACTTGGGGTCATTGATGTCAATGCCGTTGACGACTTGCTGGGTCTGCAATTCGTTGTAGACCGATGCCACCAGCTTGTTGACATCTTCGCGGGCTTTCATGATGCGCGCGATGTTGTTCGCCGCTTCTTGGCCTATTTGTTTGTCGACAAGCGTGTCATCGAGATTCTTCATTGAACTCTCGAGCGTAGTTTGGTAGTCGGAACAGCTTTCAAGCATTTGCACCCATCCGGGCTGTTGGCCGTTTGACTGGTTGTTCATTTGCACCTCTAAAGGAATGCCTTGCTCTTGGGTAGGAACATACAAGGGAATTTGAGCGTGCGCCGGAGAAGCCCCAAATAGAAGAAAGAGAGCAAGAGGAGCTATTGTAAGCAGAAAAAAACGTTTGTTCATGTGTTGAAAATTTCAAATCGCCGAGATCGGGAGCTTATATCATAGGCTTGTTCCCATATGGAGAATCGTCCCATTGGCAGAAATAGCGCCCGCGTAGCAGTTATAATAAGGACATACGCATGCGCCGCCGAAAAAATAATTTCCCAAAACCCATGCCCCGGGATGAGGGAGAAAGAAAGCGTAGAGCTTAGAGAGGCCCGTCATAAACATGAAGAGACCCGGGCGCGGAGGACCAACCAGAAACAGGAACCCATTGGCGCAGGGTGTGAGGTTGTAAACCGTTCCTCCGAATCCGGGCAAGAGGGACGCGCGCGCAATTCCAAAATCAAGCCCAAGAATGGCGAATGAGAGGATGCTGATACATAGAAGGAGCAGGAAGGTGGAGGGTTTTTGGAGAGGAAGGGTCATGACAGAGAAAATATGAAATACGAAGCACGAAATACGAAACAAATTCGAAATTCGAATGTTCGAAACTCAAAACGTTTTGGATTTTAGATTTTGGCCATTCTAATTTGTTTCGTGTTTCGTCATTTCCGAAAGGAAATGGTGTCAACCTATTCGGATTTCGGATTTATTAAACTATAACCCAATCGCTTCGTCATAGAGCAATATAACTCTTGGCGGCGCATACGGGATGTCAAACTGGCTTGTGAGAAAACGCGCTTCTTGCCTTTCGAGGGCCACCGTTTTTTTTATTGCGGCGAGGTCGCCCGCAAAGGTGCTTTGGTTAACATCCTTGCGCGGGGTTGTGTGTATTTTTTCAAGAATGCGTCCGTATAAATCCAAAAGTTCCAGAGACAGAGCGTGGAATACCGATGCTTCAGCGGGAGGAGTGAGCGCGCGGATTGTCGTCTTTGCATCGTCAATGCGTTTCTGAACGTCTGCAAGCTCACCGTATGTTCCCAGCACAGCTTGGCCGATGGCGAAGCGGAGTGCGGCAGGGTTGATGGGGATGGCGTTATTCGCGTTGATAAGATAATTTGTTATTGTCTTTGCGCGTTCCCGGAAAAAAAGGGATTTTTTTTCCAAAAAGATTCCTTGCGCCGCCTGATCAACGATCCCTTGCTCGCCGTTATCGTTTGCCCGCAATCCCACAAAGGATTTTGCTTTATCCCAAATGGATGAAGGCGCTTGAGAATTTTGTGCGCCCCCCTTCATACCCTGAATAGTAAAAGCCTTGCCTCCTTGGGAAAGTCCGGTCAAGATTATCAAGACGAAACATCCTCCCGCAACGATAGCCGCCTTTTTCCCCCGTGAGATGCGCATAAAAAATTGTTTTGCCCGGTTAGTTTCATTACATTTCAAGAAGTCGGCGGAGCCGACACCTCTGGTAAAGAAGCCGCCCGGATACCCCGTCCGCTTGCGGCGGGGTCGGCTTCATTAGACAATTGATTCTACCAAGCCAACGAACGTTTCTAGTACCGTTACACCTTAAACCTTTTGGTTCATTTTTCTCTACACTGCATTAGAGTAAAGAATATTCTTTACCCTTCGACCGTAAAAATTAAGTTGTAACGGCGCTAGGGTTTCAGCACCGGATACTCCAATCCTTCATTGATCGACCAGACATTGGTGAAGTCCCATCCTTTATAATTTTTTTGAGTTTTCATTTGTTTGGTTGTCCGGCCGGTCCCGCCCGCGCTTGTTTTTGTTCTGGCAGCGGTTACATCCCAATATGAGCTTGCTACAGGAGCGGAACGTGCGCTGCCCCGGAGACCAATGAGTCCTCCCCGAGAACTGCCGGTCGACGCTGAAATTTTCCCCACAGCATAAGAGTTTGCGAGCGTTGCGTTCGACAGGAAAAGACCTATCAATCCGCCCGCATACCCGTTTGCCGCGCTCACATCTCCCCATGCGTCCGTATTCTCGATGACGGCTTGGGGAAATCCGCTCGACTCTACCATGCCGATAAGGCCGCCTGCCGCGGTGCCGGCCTTAACCGCTCCTGTTGCATAGGAATGATTGACGGTGCTTGCCTGTACCATGCCGATAAGCCCTCCGGCCGAAGTCGTGCTTATGCTCTGCACAGAGCCGGTTGCGTACGAATGTTTTACTTCCGCAAGCGTGTCAAGCGATCCAGAGCTTGCGCCCACAAGGCCGCCCATTGCAAACGCCATAATACTCGTATTCGCGTTCGTCAACGCGCCGGTGGCGTGGCACGCATCAATTACTGCCACTTGAGGAGAAATCGAGGTATTTATACCGACAAGGCCGCCGAGCAATTTTGCCCCGTTCCCGCTCACGGTGCCGGTTGCAAATGAGTTTCGCAGGGTGCCGGAATTTTTCCCGACAAGGCCGCCGAGCAAAGCTATCTCTTGGGTTGTTTGACCCGAAGATGTATTGCTCACCGCAACATCCGCATGCGAACCTTCCACAAGGCCGAGGTTTGTTCCTACGAGTCCGCCGATATTGCTGTTATTTCCTCCTTGTACGGTGCCAATTGCGGAAACATTCTGAACAACCCCTCCTCTGGTAATGAACTCTGCGAGGGTCCCGACGTCTCCTTGGCCTTTTATGGTTGCGCTTTGCAATGTTACGTTTTTGATCGTGCCTTCCACATTTCCGAAGAGAGCGGCGGAAGAGGCGGAGTCAACGGTGAGGTTTATAATCGTCTTTCCATTCCCATCGTATGTCCCTTTAAATGCTAAAGAAGTATTCGGCGTGAGAGGGTCTTCTCCTATGGGTGTCCATGTGGCGCCCGTAAGATCAACGTCACATGTTTGTATGTAATTGCCGCAGAGGTTTGCTGATATGGCCGCAAGGTCTTGTGCGGTGCAGACCGGTTCGGCAGGGGCGGGTACAACGGTGCAGGAAACGCTTGGGCCAGGACCAGGACCAGGGCCAGGACCCGGGCCAGGACCCGGGCCCGGGGCGCGGGACGACACCACCAAATTAAATGTCGTGGTCCTTCCGAGGGGCGAGGCGGTGACAACAATGGGGTAGGTCGCCGGAGTTGTGGCAGCGGCAGGAGTAATTGTCAGGGTGGTTGAGCAGGTGGGGGCGCATGAGGTTTTGCTGAACTCTATAATGGCCGCCGGCGGCGCTCCGGAAACGGAAAACGTTATTGCCTGGGCGGTGCCGTTCGTCAGCGTGGCGGTAATGGAAGTTGAACCCGCTGTCCCCCTTTGTACGTTAATTGCTCCTGAATTTGAAAGCGCGTAATCAAAGGGAGGAGGAATCACAACCAAAGCAAAGGTCAACGTTTTCCCAAGGGGCGAGGCGGCAACTGTTATGGTATAGGTTCCTATCGGCGTATCATTTGCCGCGGAAATGTCAAAAAGGAGAGAGCAACTCGGCTGGCAATGATCTGTTTGCTCTTCCGCCTTTGCCGTCACGCCCGAAGGAAGGCCGGAGAGGGAGAGGGTGACGAAGGGGAGAGAGGCCGGGCCGGAAATCGTTACTTTGTTGCTCTTCATAAGCCCTCCTTGTTCAATTGTCACCGAAGGGCTCTGGCTTGCAAGCGAATAATCAAAGAGCCCGCTTGTCGCAGGCGCCACCACCAGCGTAAACGTGGTTGTTTTGGCAAGCGGGGCTCCGGTAGCCGTAATCGTGTAGGTTCCAAGGGGCGTGTTGCTTGCCGCAGAGAGATTGAACAGCACCGAGC
>Ga0105164_10002824_pt1 | contig 10680 bp, 14 predicted proteins | sample VDWuncwatermetaG_FD_89674 | JGI IMG/M metagenome (GOLD analysis project Ga0105164, IMG submission 89674) | Wastewater microbial communities from Netherlands to study Microbial Dark Matter (Phase II) - VDW unchlorinated drinking water | ecosystem: Environmental > Aquatic > Freshwater > Drinking... | reverse complement strand
TAATAATTACAATTAAACCGCAACCCTTAAATATCAAATATGCTTGCTTTTTATCACCTATAGGGCACGCTTTTTTCTGGAAATTGAATTTCTGACCAAAAATGTATACTAAAAAGGCAATATTTATATATCTCTAATAATCTTTAAATTTTTTAATATGGACTTCAAAAATCGCGATATAATATCAATCAATGATTTCTCAAAGGAAGAGCTTTTGTTCGTGCTGAAGGCTGCAAAGCAGATGGAGCAGAAGCCGAAAAATAACCTTCTAAGAGGAAAGATTCTTGCAACACTGTTCTTCGAGCCGTCAACAAGGACAAGATTAAGCTTCACATCCGCAATGGAGCAATTAGGAGGCCAGGTTATAGGATTCGCAAATGCCGATTCAAGCTCTTCTCAAAAAGGCGAGTCTTTGTGGGACACTGTAAAGATGACGGACCAGTATGCGGATATAATCGCGATAAGGCACCCTCTTGAAGGCTCTGCAAGGCTCGCTGCAGAAGCCGCATCAATACCTGTGATAAATGCAGGAGATGGCTCAAACCAGCATCCAACCCAGACAATGCTTGACCTTTACACAATACAAAAGACAAAAGGCAGGCTGGACAATCTCCACATAGGATTTGTAGGGGATTTAAAATACGGAAGAACAGTCCATTCTCTTGTCATGGCGCTTTCCTACTTCAACCCAACTTTCTACTTCATAGCGCCGGATGCGCTCCAAATGCCTGAAAGTTATCTCGACGAGCTTTACCAGAAAAAAATCAAGTATTTCAAGACAAGCGACTTAAACAGGTTCAGCAAGGAGATTGATATCCTTTATGACACAAGGATACAGAAAGAGAGGTTTCCTGATTTGCTCGAATACGAAAGGTTCAAGGATGTATACAGGATAGACAATGCATTCCTGAAGAATGTGAAAAAGGAGCTTAAAATAATGCACCCGCTTCCAAGAGTTGGAGAGATAGACAAGAGCGTTGACTCAACTCCCCATGCCGCTTATTTCGAGCAGGCTGCAAACGGAATTCCTGTAAGAAAAGCCCTGCTTGCTATTGTGCTTGGAAAACTAAAATGAAAAAATCAAAAATGCATAAAAGAAAATCAAAAAGTGAAAAGATAAGGCCCAAGAAGGTAGATTCAAGCGCTCCAAAGCAGGAGTCAAAGCATGAGCTTAAGATAAGCGCAATAGATGAGGGCACGGTAATAGACCACATCCCTACAGATGCCGCATTCAAAGTCGTGGAAATACTCGACCTTGAGCATCACAACAGCGTTGTTTCTATAGCGACAAACCTTCAAAGCAAGAGCATAGGAAAAAAATGCATAGTGAAGGTAGCCGGTAAAAGCCTGACGCAGGAAGAAGTCAGCAAGATAGCCATTGTAGCCCCGGATGCCACCGTTAATATAATAAAAAACTTTAATGTGAAGGAAAAGATAAAAGTCAAGCTGCCTGATGTGGTGAATAATGTCGTAAAGTGCTCAAACCCAATGTGCATAACCAACAATGAGCAGGTCTCGACAATGTTTTATGTTTTGAAGAAGGATCCTCTTAAGATAAAGTGCCATTATTGCGAAAGAAGCATGGGCAAGGAAGAGATAGAGATAGTTTAGAGAAAGTTACATTAATGATAAAATTTCAATCCGTCGCTTCGCGACAAAATTTACACTCGGCGTTGCTCCGACTGCCACATCGCAACACCCCGAAATATTCAATAAAATGAAATGTATGGCGAGCCTGAGTGTGTCAAAAATCAAAGATTTTTGAGCATGCTCGGAAATGCGAAGCATTTACCGACATGTGGCAGACAACGAGGGCGAGCACAAGAATATGTGCCGAAGGCACGGATTGAATTTAGTCTAACAATATAAATTCAAAATGCTGCAAACAAACCTCTGCAAGATAAGGCTAAAAAACCCCACTATTCTTGCTTCAGGAATTCTCGGAGTGACAAAAGAATCTGTTGACAGGATAGGAAAAAGCGGGGCAGGTGCTGTAACACTAAAATCATTATGCCATGAAGAAAGGCTTGGAAATTCCAACCCAACAATGTTCGGCTATGATGATGTTTTCCTCAATGCAGTAGGGTTGCCTGGCCAGGGTATAGAATCTGCAATGAAAGATTTTGGCAGGCTCGATAATCTAAGCGTCCCAGTCATAGGAAGCATCTATGGCTATAAAATAGAGCAATTCGGCGAAGTGGCTAAAAAAATGGCTTCTTTGAAGCCGGCTATGATTGAAGTTGACATTTCCTGCCCTCATTTGGATTATGGAAAGCCGTATCATGCAGACCAGGCATTGACTGCGAAAGTAACCTCCATCGTCAAAAAAAATTCTGGAAAGATACCTGTTTCAATAAAACTAAGCCCAAATGTACATGACATCAAGGAAATTGCGCATGCAGCGGAAAAAGCAGGGGCAGACGCAATAACTGCAATCAATACGGCAACCGGGATGGTTATAGATATTGACGCACGCAAGCCGATACTTGCAAATAGATCAGGCGGAGTTTCCGGCCCTGCTTTGAAGCCGATTGCAGTAAGGTGCGTCTATGAAATTTATGAAACTGTAAAAATCCCAATAATAGGGACAGGCGGAGTCACTTACGGAAAAGATGCAATTGAGATGGTGATGGCAGGCGCGACAGGAATAGGAATAGGAACTGGAATATTCTATAGGGGCATTGATGTTTTCAAAAAAGTTTGTGGTGAAATGGAACAGTGGATGAAGAAAAATAAAGTCAAAAATCTGGATGAGATAAGAGGATGCGCGCATGAGTAAAATGGACGGGTCAAAAATTGTCAGGTCAGGTTATTCTAAGATAGCTTTAAAATATCACAAGCAAAGAGAAAGATACCCAAATAGTAATTTAATATCAAAATTCACCAGACTTGTACCGAAAGATTCCAGAATTCTGGATTTAGGATGTGGTGCAGGAGTCCCAATCTCCAAGTTTCTTGCCGGCAATGGGTATAAAGTGACAAGTGTTGATTTTGCAGATGGGATGCTAAAACTTGCAAGAAAAAATGTACCTAAAGCTAGATTTATAAAAATGGACATTACCAATCTTAAATTTAAACCCGATTCTTTTGATGGGGCAGTGTCGTTTTATGCAATAATCCATATTCCTCGCAGAAAACATTCAAAAATTTACAAAAGGTTGCATAAGATACTTAGGCCGCAGGCAATAATGCTGCTGAATGCAAGTGGCACAGATACATGGGAAGAATACACGGAGAATTATATGGGCGTGCCGATGTTTTGGAGCTTCTATAATCCAAAAAAGACCCTTAGCATAATAAGAAACGAAGGATTCAAAATCTTATGGAGTGATGTGCTGAAATTAGGCGGCGAGAAACAATTTTGGGTGTTGGCTGAAAATAAAAAATGACAAAAGAAGAATGCTGCGTAGGATGCCGAACAGAAATCCCTGCAATGCTGGAAGTTTCTGATGTTGTAAAAGAAGGCAAAGGCCAGACTTCTTTCTTCTTCAGGCAAAAAATAGAATGCAGGCCCGGCCAATTTATCATGGTGTGGCTTCCGGGAGTTGATGAAAAGCCAATGGCAGTTTCTTATCACAGCAAAAATGAATTCGCTTTCACTTCACAGGCAATTGGGAAGTTCACAAACGCCCTTGAGAAAATAAAAAAAGGCGATAAGCTTGGGGTAAGGGGCCCTTACGGCAATTCCTTTTCCTTGAAAAATAATGCATGCGTTGTTGCAGGTGGAGTGGGATTAAGCTCAGTCTCAACATTGATAGATTCATTAAAAAATCCATTGGTAATCTATGGTGCAAGAAGCAAGGAACATCTGATTTACCTGAAAAGATACAAAAACAAAAATATGATTGTAACAACAGACGACGGCAGTTTCGGAAGAAAAGGATTTACAACAGATATCTTGGAAGAAGCTTTGTCAAAAAATAAGAAAATAAATATTGTTTACACATGCGGCCCTGAAATAATGATGAAGAAAGTTTTTGATATATGCGATAAATACGGAATAGAATGTGAAGCGTCTTTGGAAAGAATGATGAAATGCGGGTTTGGAATATGCGGCGCATGCATGGTCAATGGCAGCATAGTCTGCATGGACGGGCCTATTTTTAATTCAAAACAGCTGAAAAAATTATCGGAATTTGGGAATATCTCCAGGCTGAAAAGCGGAAGAAAAGTAAGTTTAAAGGAGTATCATGGAGTGCATGCTTAATTATTAATGTTTTAATTATTTTTCCACTCCAACACTCTTAAATTCCTCATTGATAAGCCTGTCAAAGACTTCAACAAGAATTTTTACATTTGGATTCTTGATATTTAACTTGAACAATTTTGCGTTTCCTATGTTTCTGGTATGCACAACAAGCTTGGATTTCTCTATTTTAGGCCATAATCTAAACAAAGTCACTCTATTTATTCCAGCTCCTTCTGCTATATCCCCTATTGAATGGTCAAGCTCTCTGCCTTCAAGCAAGTACTCTAGAACCCTTACCTTTGGCGTGTCGCCAAATATTTCCCTGAATATTGTAGGTTCGTCTTGAAATTTCATAGCCATTGTTAAACGGGTTTAATATATAAATGTTTCTATTTTGTAATGATAATATTGCAATTTTGTAATATTTAATAACCGAAAACTATTTAAATGAATCATGCTTCATTAACCATTAGGTGATTAAAATGATAGTGACAATAAGCAAGGGGCAGCAGATAACAATACCTGCGGAAATGAGAAAAGAGTTTGATTTAAAGGTAGGCAGCAGAGTAGAATTGATTAAAAAGCAGAATAATATAATAATTCAGCCGATTGAAGGGGATCTGGAAGAGCTATTTGCAAATGCAAAAAACATAAAACCTAAACATAATCTAACAGCAGAGCAAATGGATGAGCTAAATGAGGGGATGTTTAGATGATTTTTATAGATAGTAATATACTGGCTTATGCTTTTTATGATAATGATAAAAAGGATAAATGCCAGCAGATAATACAGAAAGGAGGTATTACTAACGCGGTAAATTTAATTGAAGCGTACAATATCATTCAGTTCGAAGTTAGCAGGGAACATGCAACCAAATCTATAAAATCATTGCTCAAATCTAATTTAAGTATTGTAGAGGTCAATACAAATTCAGTTTTTGAAGCATTGAAAAGGACATTAATAAATACAGATCTTAAATTTGTCGATATGATTCACTATTCTTGTGCCATAGTTAATAATTGTAATGCCATAATAAGTTATGACGGGGATTTTGACAATCTTGATATTCCACGAGAAGAACCATAAAATGTCGCTCTTACTAAAAAACTGCAGGATTGTCGTGAAAGACAAGGTATATTCTAAAAATATCCTCATTAAAAAAGACAAAATTTCAAAAATAACAAATAAAGAGCCGAAAGCTGACCAAATAATAGATGTTAAGAATAATCTTGTTCTTCCTGGCCTGATTGACGCGCATGTCCATATGAGGGAGCCTGGATTGACGCATAAGGAAGATTTTCTAACAGGAAGCATGGCTGCAGCAAAAGGAGGAGTCACTACAATACTTGACATGCCGAATACTATTCCCCCAACCACGACAATTTCAGCTCTTGAGGAAAAAAGAAAATTAGCTGCTAAAAGCATAGTGAATTACGGGTTTAATTTCGGCGCTACCCTGAATAACCTTGCCGACATTAAAAAAGCAAAAAACATCGCTGCTGTCAAGATTTACATGGACGAAACCACGGGAGACTTAAAAGTCGGGGATTATGATACAATAGCCGGAATATTCAAAACATCAAGATTGACAATAATCCACGCAGAGGATATGAATGTTAAAACAGCTGTGGATATTTTTATTAAGAATAAAATAAAAAATAAACTTCATATCGCTCACGTTAGCTCTGAGAAAGAACTTGTGTACGCAAAGCATAACCCAATAAAAAATCAGATAAGCGTTGAGGCAACCCCTCATCATTTATTCATGACTGAAAAAGACATCCAATCTTTGGGAGCATTCGCAGAGATGAAGCCGGGGCTGAAAACGGAAAATGACCAAAAGGCGCTGTGGAACGGAATAGAAAGCGGAATTGTTGACATAATTGCGACAGACCACGCGCCTCACATGAAAGAGGAAAAAGAAATGGCAAACTATCCTTTTGGAGTCCCTGGGCTGGAGACGATGCTGCCTTTATTATTGGACGCTTTCAACAGCAAAAAAATCACTTTGCAGAAAATAATGCAGCTGTGCTGCGAGAATCCGGCAAAAATATTCAAGATAAAGAACAAGGGCTTGCTGAAAGAAGGCTACGATGCAGATTTGGTTATTGCCGACCTGGAGAAAAGGCAGGCAGTAAGAAGCGAGGATTTGCTGACAAAATGCAAATGGTCACCATTTGAAGGCAAAATATTAAAAGGATGGCCGGTAATGACAATTGTAAACGGAAATGTTGTTTATGATGATAGTGGAATAAAAGACATAAAAGCAAGAGAGGTCCAATATGGCAGATAAAGTTGCTGACATTTTGCTCAAAATCAACGCTGTTGTTTTGAGGACAAAGCATCCTTTTCGGTGGGCTAGTGGAATTTTGTCTCCAATCTATACGGACAACAGGCTCCTGATGAGCTACCCAAAAGATAGGGATTTCATAGTGAATTCTTTCATTAAAATGCTGAGGAAAGAAAAAATAAAATGCGACGGCTTTGCAGGAACTGCAACAGCAGGCATTCCCTGGGCTGCATGGATTGCGCAAAAGATGAAAAAGCCGATGGTTTTTGTAAGATCAGAGTCAAAAGACCACGGAAAGCAGAATCAGATTGAAGGCATTGTCGAATCAGGAAAAACCTATGTTGTCGTTGAAGACCTGATAAGCATGGGGGGAAGCTCGCTAAATACGATAAATGCAGTCCGCGAAAAAAACGGAGTTGTTGAAAATTGCATCGCTATCTTCACTTACGAGCTTGAAAAGTCAAAGAGTAATTTTGAAAGCGCAAATGTTAGATTGCACGCATTGACTAATTTCACAAATCTTATAAAAACTGCTTTGCAGAAAAAATACATTGCAAGGGACGAGTTAAGCCACATAATGGACTGGAAGAAAAATCCCGAAGGGTGGGTTGCATTATGAGCTTTAATTATTTTTCACAAAACTATTGGGCGCTTTACGTTTTAATTGCCGTATTATTGACGGCTTTTATTTACAGATTGGCGGTTTAAAATGGCACTAATAAAATTAAAAAAATCAATAATACCGAGCTGCGATGTGGACAGCCTTGAAAAGCTCAACAAGCTAGTCAAGTCAACATGCAAGGTGAAAGGAATCGGGGCATACAAGATCGGCTTTGAACTGGTTATTCCGTTTGGAATGAAGGAAACTGTCAAGGTTATAAGAAAGCACACAAAACTGCCGATTATCTATGACCATCAAAAGGCAGGGACTGACATTCCTGACATGGGCCTGAAGTTCATGAACGCATGCAAAAATGCTGATTCTGTCATTCTTTTCCCGCAGGCAGGCCCTGAGACAGAAACAGCATGGATAAAAGCCGCTCAGAATGCAAAAATGCACGTCATAATAGGCGGTGAGATGACGCATAAAGGGTATTTAAAAAATGAAAATGGGTTTTTGGAGGACAATGCCCCAAAAAGAATTTATGAGATTGCATCTTCTTTGGGCGTGGCAGATTTTGTAATTCCGGGAAACAAGCCTGACAGGTGCATGGAATATCATGAAATAATAAAAGCCAAAATAAAAAACCCTGTTTATTATTCTCCCGGGCTTGTAACACAAGGCGGCAATATAAGCGACTTGGCAAAAAAACTTGATTCATGGCACGCGATAATAGGAAGGGCGATTTATGAGGCTGAAAACATGGAAAAGGCAGCTGAGGAATTTGCTAAAAGCTTGTAATACAAATTAATTTTATAAATTCAAAATATCAATTACTGAAATGAAACTCACAAGCCCAGCATTCGGGAATAACGGAAACATTCCTCCTGAATTCACCTGTGACGGCTCTGATTTAAGCCCTCAATTAGATATAGCTGATGTTCCTTCAAATGCAAAATCTTTAGTTTTAATCTGCGATGACCCAGATGCTCCGGTCGGCACCTGGGACCATTGGGTTGTGTTTAACATAGAGCCTTCTGCAAAAGAGATTCATAAAGGGTCAGAGCCAAAAGGCCAGCCGGGAAATAACAGCTGGAACAAAACAGGATACGGAGGTCCTTGCCCTCCTTCCGGAACACATAGGTATTTTTTTAAATTATACGCATTAGACACCATGCTTAATCTTCCACAAGGCTCGGCTAAAAAACAAATCGAGGCAGCGATGCAGGGCCATATTTTGGCAAAAACGGAACTTATTGGACTGTATAAGAGAAAGTAAACCAATAACAATAAAAACGCAGCTGAATTATTCTTCACGGGCTTGTGGTCTAATCCGGCATGACGTCGCCTTCGCAAGGCGGAGACTTCGGGTTCAAATCCCGACGAGTCCATATGGTTAAATGCAAATCATTCTATGACCTGCAGGAAGACAGCTATCTTCTTGAAAGATGGGTAAGGAAATATGCAAATGGAAAAGTATTGGACATAGGAACAGGCTCCGGTATACAGGCGATTGCAGCAGCGCAAAGCCCTCAAGTTGAATCTGTCTTGGCAGTTGATGTGCATAATGGAGTGATTGGCTACTGCAATAAAAATATAAAAAATCCGAAAATCAAATTCATTAAATCCGATTTATTTGAGAATGTAAGGGGAAAGTTTGACGCTATAATCTTTAACCCGCCTTACCTTCCGCAGGCGCTTGAACTTAGGGACATGGAGCTTGAAGGCGGCAAAAAAGGATTTGAAGTGATTGAAAAATTTCTCAATAATGTAAATAATTTTCTGGAAAAAGATGGGATTGCACTGATGATTTTCTCATCGCTTACAAGAAAGGAGAAGGTGGACGAATTCATAGCTAATAATCTTCTTGAGCCCAAGGAACTCGAAAGGCTTCATGTTTTCTTTGAGGATATCTACGCTTATTTGCTTGAAAAAAATGAATTTCTAAAAGAGCTTGAAGGAAATAAAATATCAAGAGTTCAATACTTTACAAAAGGCCACAGGGGAATATTATACACGGGCATTTATAAAAACAAAAAAATAGTGATAAAAGCCAAAAACCCGAAAAGCAATGCTTTCGGAAGAATCCAAAATGAATCAAAGTGGCTTAAAAAGCTAAATAAATGCAAAATCGGCCCAAAGCTTGTCTTTTCAAAAGAAGAATACTTAGTTTATGAGTATATTAACGGGGATTTCATTGCAGATTACATTAAAAAATCAAATAAGAGCCAAATTAAAAAAATAATTAAAGAAATTTTCAATCAATCGAATGTCTTGGATAAGATTGGGGCTGACAAGGAGGAAATGCACCACCCGCTTAAGCATGTAATAGTCAGAAATCATAAGCCAGTCATGCTTGATTTCGAAAGGATGCATTTTGTGAAAGATCCCAAAAACGTAACTCAATTCTGCCAGTTTTTGATGAACTCAAAGTTAAATGAGATATTAAAAACTAAAAAAATAAGCATTGACAGGAATAAGATAATGGATTTGGCAAAGATTTATAAGAGAAATATGAATATCAGCAATTTAAATAAAATCATTAATTCAATAAAATGAAAAAGATCCATCTTTATACAGGCTTGATAGTTTTAATTGTGATAATAGCCGCGCTTCTATATTACAGGCCTTTTTTCAAAAATGAAAAGCCTATTGCTGAAAATAAGAAGCCTGAATGGATGGTTGATGGGAATGGATATCTGTCTTATCCCCTGAACAGAAGCAAAGTGGAATTCTCCAGGACAAATCTTGAAAATAACGGCTCTGTTCTCGTTAGCAAGATTATTTTCAAGAGCAGGAATGCAAATATATACGGGCTGCTGGTCATGCCGACAACAGCAGATGAATTGCTTCCAGGAATAGTATTATTGCCGGGCGCGGGAGTTTCAAAAGAAAGCGAATTGGCTTTGGCTAAAAACATAGCGCAATTGGACGCAGCTGTATTGGTCCTTGACCAAAGGGGGGTTGGAGAAACAGACGGAAACTTTCCAACCTGGGATGAGGATTTTGCTTCATTTTTAAATAACAAAGAGCCTTACCAGCATATCATGGTTTATGATGCTTTAAGAGCATATGACCTATTGGACAGCGCGCCTTTTGTTGATTCTGGCAGGGTTATAATGGCAGGAGAAAGCTTAGGCGGCAGGATTGCAGTCATAGCTGCTGCATTGGACAGGAATATTGACGGGGTTTTGGCCATAAGCTCCTCAGGCTTTGATTTCAAGGACAAGGGAGACGTTCAAAAGGACAGGTTCCTTAAGTCTATAGATTCTGACCATTACATTGGCCAGATAACGCCAAGAAAGATAGTCATGATACACAATTTGAATGATACGATGATACCATTAAGCTCTGCTATAAACACTTTTGGTAAAGCCCAGGAACCGAAGATATTTGGCATTGTGAATGACACAAGCTGCAACCACGGCTATTGCGAGCCTATGTGGCCTCTTATAACTGAAGGGCTTGATTATCTGGTTGGGATAAAGTCGAAGACATTGGTTTCTGTGCCGGCTAATTAAACTAAAAATTTTGGCAGCATAGAAATATATAAATACAGTCTGGAATAATCTGCCATAAATGAAGCCTAAAACAATCAG
>Ga0105164_10002823_pt1 | contig 10681 bp, 11 predicted proteins | sample VDWuncwatermetaG_FD_89674 | JGI IMG/M metagenome (GOLD analysis project Ga0105164, IMG submission 89674) | Wastewater microbial communities from Netherlands to study Microbial Dark Matter (Phase II) - VDW unchlorinated drinking water | ecosystem: Environmental > Aquatic > Freshwater > Drinking... | reverse complement strand
CTTTCTAGCGGGGTATGTTCTGGTGCCAGGATTTTTGGAAACTCATGTCCTGGAAGAGTTACAAGTATAATCTTTCCTCTACCTACATATACATTTCCATTTTGATCAAGAGCAGGAATTGAAAAACTATTTTCTTTAATTTGAACAGTTGCAAGATCTCCAGTAAATGGTATCGTACCAGTAGCTATAGGGGGTATATCATCACTTCTAAAGGGAGTAAAATCAAATTTAAGAGGGGGTGCTGGCAAAACTCCTTCTGGCTTAAAAACAAGTCTTGGAGAAGCTCCAGAAGGAGTAAAAGAGTAATTCCCCGGTTTTACATTAGTGATTATTTCACTATGGGAAAGTTCTTGTCTTGATATAGAAGCCAGTGTTGACTCTCGAAATGGTTTGGAATTATCCGCTGGTTTACGAGGGGGTCGTAGTATAAGATTTACTGTTGAATCTTGAAAAGGTTCTGATTGAGGAGGGTTTGAATTAGAATTGCTTGGCGGATAATTTAAAAGAAGATCTGCTTGAGAAATGACTTGTCCTGAACTAAAATTCTCCCAATAATACTTCACTAAATCAGGAGTAATTTGACTTTTTTTTATTGCAAAACTAAAATAACAACCATCATCACTTTTAAAATATGTTTTGCCATGCTTTATGGGAAAACTAACTAAACCATCACTTGCATAAAGCACTTCTGGTGGGTCAGACGGATTTTCAATTATTTCTAGATTTTGTATACCACTTGGTACGTCTGGAATAACTGAAGGACGGTTAGGTTTTATTTGATTAGAGGGTTTTGGTATGGGATTTACTGATGTGTCTTTAAGACGGTTTTTATTTCTAGCTGGGGGCTTTGTCTCAATTTTTTCTTCAGCAAAAGCTTTTCCAGAAGCTCCCCATAAAGCTAAAGGGAGAACTAACATTCTTGCTGATTTTAAGGTCAATATATTCATGAAATAACTTTTTTAATCAAATTTTCTTATTGTCATATTTTAAAATAAAGAAAAGAGAAAAACATTAAAAGAATTTAATCTTTGAGAGTTTTTATTGTTAAATAAGTATATTTTCTTTAAAAATCGGGCTATCAGATTAGTACATCAAGCAATAAACTAATAAAACCTGGATGATTTGCGTATAGCACTTAGTGCAAGATCATCAGTCCCATCTTTGCGAACATCTATGTTTGGTACATTAATTAAAACAGCAAATGTCTCACTGTCTCTCCTGGTTACCCTTTTTAAGGTGGACTCTTTAGGTTGTAAGTCTAAAATTTCAGCGATTACAGGATAATCTCTTCTTTCAACCCACAAAAAGTATTCATCATTTATTTTACCCAGAAAAACTTCACAATCTCCAAAAGAACTTTTAACAGCAATGTGCTCATCGTTTAAACTATACGGATCTATAATTTCCCTTCTAATAAATTCATCTGTAGGTGGATCTTCCCAAAAAATCTCTGCATAGCTTCCACTCAAAGCTACTGCATTTTGTGACATGCTTTTTAAATAACTACACTGACTTCTTATACGACACAGGTATTCCTCAGCTTTTTTATATTGATCTTTATGTGTAGTCCAAACCTTTTCCCTGTGCTCATTAACTTTAATTTCAAAAATTAAAGGCTCCCATTCTTTACCTTCAGGGATAAAAAACTCTTCTTCCCATGTATTAGGATCTGGAAGTTTAATAGTACTTTCATTTGGTAATCCTGGATTTCTTTTTCGAAAATATTTTTCCTCTCCAGATCCAGAGCAGATTATGTCATCTTCTGTAACTTTTTTATACTGAGGTTTAATTCTATGTGGTTTTAGATATTCTTCGATTACTGATCTTTCATAGGGAGACAAATATCTTTTATTTTTTGGAAGTGCTACCCATATTCTATTTCCACGATTCATTCTCATATAAAGCGAAACATCTCTAGTTATTTGTATTTCTTTTTTTACTGTAGTGTCAGGATGAATTCCTTTTGTTCTAAAAGTGCCAGGTAGTTGACCTTTATGTGTTAAATTATCTTCAATCATAGAAATACCATAAGGTTCTTTTTCAGGAACTTTTTCTTTTAAGCCGAGCTTATTATTTAAAACTAGTAGCTCAGCCTCACTTAATTTCTCTCCATCTTTAGGAATGAGTCTCCATAAAGCTCTTTGCTCAAGATCTTCTTCCCTGCGAAGAATAATTTCATCAAAAAGTAATATTACCTCTCCCATCTCATATTCATTTGCCTTTGGAACATTATCAAGAACTTTTTTTGTTGTTTCTTGACTAAATTGAAACCATTGTCTTAAAGATCGAGATGTTAAATATATTCCTAAGTGTGCATCACTCTTTGATTGTCTAAAAGGAGTTTGATTTAATACTATGAGAGCACCAAAAAGAGTTTGAGGTAAAAATGCAAATGAATCTAAAGCTAACCTTATTTCATACCTATTATCAGTTTTTACAAATAAACCAGTTTTAATTTTAGGTACTTCAGTACTAATAGGACTAGCTGCCGCTTCAGGGAAGGGAGCTGCTTCTGTTGCTATAGTTGTTTTTAAAACTAACATTTTTTATAAATTTTCTTAAAACTTACAACTTGCTGCTCAGCAGAGCTGAGCGAGCCTCGCCCCTGAAAGGGGCGGGAACCCATAATCTTTATAGTCACTCCAGTTCTCTAACTCGGAACGCCGGGATTTGAACCCGGGATCTCTACCACCCCAAGGTAGCGCTCTACCAAGCTAAGCCACGTCCCGGGTTAGAGAACTGGAAACATAAACATTATATCGCAAGTACTAATTACTACTCCAAAATTGTGTATTCCTAACATGTCAAAAGGCAAATCACATTAAGTAAATTTAATCTTTTCCAGAAGGGCTAGCCTATAATCATTAACTTCACATTAACTTAGAAATAGATAATGAAACTATCTTAAGGAGACAAAGATATGGATTCATTTTTTAGAAACACTAACTTAACACCTCTAAGAGGAAGTGACAGTGCTCAAAGAACTCAGCCTTCTAATGGTACCAATCCTGATGATTTACTTTTAAATATGGTTAGTATTATACATCCTACAACAGATGTTTCAGATTTATCCGATGTATCAGACGATCCATTTCAAGATATGAGAAATAATTATAGTTATGTTGATCCAATACAGTTGCAAAATACTATGATTGCTAGTGGATCAAAACTAGAACAATCAGATAGCCTATATTACAGAGATCAAGGAACCTATAGAAAAGCACTTGCTCCTGTTATGGCAAGTTTAATGTACGCTATTCAAAACAATGATGCACAAGGAGTTTATAATGCCCTTTCAAAAGCATTAGAACTTGCAACAGGACTTCAAATGAAAAGAGGAAATGCTGCTGGTGGTGATGGCGCCAAAATAAGAGGGATGGAAGCAAATATTTATAAAAATATTTTAAATGATCCCAATATGGTTAATCTTAAAAATCCTCAAGATGCATTTCAGTTTATGACTCAAACCATTATGTGGACTCAGGCAGGTTCATTACCTGATCATATGTATAATGCCTCCCAAAGCGTAGGAGCTAGTACTTTTTTTATGGATCCGTTTGCACATTTCTCTAGCTATAATTATTAGTAAATTAATTTTTACTCTCTGAAAGTCTTTTAACCATTTCCATAATCTCTATAGGAACTGCTAATACCACTGTATTTGATGCTGTAGGTCCTAAGCCATCTATAGTCTGAAGTGTTCTAAGCTGCATAGCACCAGGACTGGTGAACATAGTTTTTGCTGCTTCTGCAAGATTGAAAGCTGCCATCTTATCGCCTTCTGCTTTAGTAATCGTAGCTCTTTTTTCACGTTCTGCTGATGCCTGACGCGACATCATTTTCTTTAATTCTTCAGGAACATCTATATCCTGTATTCTAATTCCTTTTACTTCTAGTCCCCAGTCTTTTGCTTCTTTTTCTACAATTTGCTCTATAGCTTTCCCTATCTTTTCACGCTCTGCCAGTATTTCATCAAAGGTCATTCCACCAAGCACATCTCTAAGTGCTGTTTGAGCGTATTGAGAAATAGCATAAGTATAATTTTGCACTTTAATAATGGCATCGCCAGGGTTTGCTACTAAAAAATATAAAACACCATTAATAGAAACTGGCACATTGTCCTTAGTAATCACCTGTTGTTTTGGAATATCAAGAGTTAATGTACGCGTATCTATCATTCTCATTTCATCTAAAAAAGGAATAATAAAAAACATCCCTGGACCTTTTGTTTCTTGAAAAGTACCTAGTCTGAAAACTACTGCTTTTTCCCACTGTGCTGCTATTTTTACTCCTGATGAAATAAACATTCCTATCAATATAAAAGCTAGAAAAAGTGCAAAGCCTAAAAAATTATCTCCAAGCATAAGAAAAAATATAAAGCCAATTCCAGAAAATACAAAAGTTATTATTGCAGAAACATAATTTACTATTAGAAGCATTTTTCTCTCCTCTTATGGATTCCAATCAATATTATATTTCTAAATAAAGCAATTCTGTAATTTATAACAAATAGCTGATATAATTCTTTTAATTAAGATTTATGAGTAACGTTGATAGAGTCCATCCATCCATAACAGCTGGTCTTATAGTAATACCGTTAGGACTGCTTTGGAGTCAGATAGAAAAAAACTTCACTAGAGATGGCTTATATGGGCAACCTAAATATGCTTGCAATTTAGTCTTAGAGCCTGGTGAATGTATTATAGAACCTGCGGTTTACAGCTCAGATCATCCTTCTAGGATGAATACAACTCCAATTAGTGTAACTAGTCCTGCAAGGTTTAAATTTAGAGAAGGTGCCAGAGAAGAAATTATAGATGTAAAAGAAAAATGATTTTTACTGCTAGAATAAAGCCTTGTGGTAGATAATATTAAATCTTTTTCCTTAGATCCATTCCAAGAAGAAGCCATCAATGAATTAAAAAACGGAATAAGCGTAGTAGTAAGCGCTCCTACTGGTGCTGGTAAAACTGCTATAGCTGAATTTGTCATAGAAGAAGCTATTAAAAATGATAAAAGAGCTTTTTATACGACACCACTTAAAGCATTGAGTAATCAAAAATTTCATGATTTTCAGAAAAAATATGGAGAAGAAAGAGTTGGTCTTGTTACAGGAGATTCTTCTTCTAATAGAGATGCACAAATAGTCGTTATGACTACTGAGATTTACAGAAACATGCTCTACGGGACATCTTTAGGCTCTGTAGATGAAAATTTAAAACACCTTCGCTACTTAGTTTTAGATGAATGCCACTATATGAATGATCCTGAGCGTGGAACAGTATGGGAAGAAAGTATTATTTATTCGCCTAAAAATGTTCAGATTGTAGCATTATCAGCTACTGTAGCCAATGCTTCAGAGCTAGCCGACTGGATTTCTAAAGTTCACAATAACACAAAACTTATAGAATCATTTTTCAGACCAGTACCACTAAGATTTTATTATTTCAAGGATAAACACTTATACCCACTTTTAACTACGGATAAAAAATTAAACCCACAGCTTAAATCACATAAAGATGGATTTAAAGCTTTTAAGCAAAAGTTTAGTGACAGGAAAAAGAATTTCAATGAAGTCAGAACCATTGATATCGTAGATGAATTAAATAAAAGATCTCTTCTGCCAGCTATTTATTTTGTATTCTCCAGGCGCGGTTGTGAAACTGCCATGAAAGATTGCCAGGATATAGGCTACACATTATTAACTGAAACTGAAAAGAAGCTTTTAGCTTCTCTAATTCAAGAAAGAATAAAAGGAAATGAATACTTATCTAACCATAAACATCTTGGATATTTACACCAAGGAATGGCTGTTCACCATGCTGGATTACTTCCTCAGTGGAAGAATCTTATTGAATTTCTATTTAGCAAAGGATTAATAAAAGTAGTATTTGCTACTGAAACATTAGCTGCTGGTATAAACATGCCAGCCAGAACTACCATTATTTCTAATCTTGGAAAACGTGGTGACGTGGGACATAAAGATTTAAGCAGCAATCAATTTTTACAAATGTCTGGTCGTGCTGGCAGGCGTGGCATGGATGAATTAGGAAATGTGGTAATTAAAGAAACCATTGATCACACTCCAGCATTTGCAGCAAAATTAGCAGTAGCACCACCAGAACCATTAGTTAGCCAATTCACCCCTAACTACTCCATGGTTCTTAATCTCTTACAAAATCATTCAATGGACCAAATTAAAACCCTTTTAAATAGAAGCTTTGGGCAGTATTTAATAAATAAAGACATTGCTATATATCAAAGTGAAAAAGAAGACATGGAAGGTCGATTTGATAAATTATCTATTTATCCATGCCCAATTCCTGAAAAACCTGGAGACATTGCTGTTTTTAGAAAACAAGATGAAAAAATACATGAATTAAAAAGACTCATAAGCACTCTTGTAAAACAAAACAATCCAGAAATAAATGACTTTAAAAAACAGCTCTCTGAAGAAAATGATTTACACCAAAACTATCCTTGCTTTACCTGTAAAAATCAGGATCACTGTTTTAGGGCTGAAAAAGAAGTCAGAAGAATAGACAGTAAATTAAAAATCATTAAAAAATATACTGAATCTCAAGGAGATTTTTATTGGAATGAATTCTTAAAGTTAACAAAAATTCTAAATACTCTTGGTTATATAGAAAATAATGTGCCCACTGAAAAAGGAATATTAGCCGCTAGTTTAAGAGGACAAAACATTGTTTTAATTGCAGAAGTTTTATTGAATTGTGATTTTTCGAAAATTCAGCCTGCCCTTTTTGCTGGTGCAATTTCAGGACTAGCTATAGATAGCATACGTCCACGTACTTTTTCTAAAGCAAGACCTTCTAATGCTTATGATCAGATTTATTCTCAGATTCACAAAAACGTAAGAGCCATTTCAATGCTGCAAAGAGATAATGGAATTGAAGATCATGTAAACTACATATCTACATTAGCTGGGCTTATGGAATATTGGTGCGATGGGAAAACCAAATGGGAAGACATGCATACCATGGCTAATCTAGATGAAGGCGATTTAGTTAGAACAGGAAGAAGAACGATGGATCTCCTTCGCCATATAAAAAATGCACCTTACTTAAAGCAAGATGTTTTAAACATAGCTAAAGCTGCTTATAATTTGATGGATAAAGAACCGATTAAAGAAGTGGTTTAGATTAATTGGTTAAAGAAATTTTCTTTTTGCTTTTAACCCAAGAAAAGTTTCTTTGTAGTAAAATAGTCCTAACAGATTTGAACTAAGCAATTAAAAAGACTTTTCAAAGTTTTTGGAAATGCTTGCTATTTAAGAACTTAATAAAGATTATTCATGGGGGGATTTATGCCTGCTACAGTAAGCTTTTTTGAATCCTACTTGCCCTCTCTCAGAAGAGCAGTAGCAACAACTACCCCTCTTAAAGAGCGTGTAAAGCAGACCGTAACCGATAGGGTTTTAGATTCTCTTTGTAAAGATGGGGCATTGGATGCTAAAGCAGTATCAAGAATGATCCCCAATTTAAAAGGAAATCAAGCTAGTGATATAGCAAAAACTGTTTCTAGTTTTGTAAGAACTTTTGGACTAAGAATGGATGACTCTACATTAATACTTCCCGAACAAGTAATAAAAACAGGATTTTCTGAAGATGGCTTAGCTTATATTCCAGAGCTTGAAAAAGAAATTCATTCTGCAAGTAGACAATTAAGTTTTAATAGAATTGGAGCTGATTTTAGAAAACTTGTTACTATAGCAAAAAAAATAAATCCCGAATTTAAAACTGCTTTAAATGAAGGTGAACTTATTAATGGATCTATAGAAACCTGGAAAAGTTTAATGGAAGAAATTGATATGCAGATTTTAATCCCTGCCAACCAGGTTTTTGATATTAACCTTGAAGGGGGAAGGGAACCTGATGCTTTCCATGCAAGGATAAAAAGAGATACATGGAAACAGGAACGTTTCCCTTATTTGGGAAATAACTTTTGGACTGCTGAAATTAAAAAGCTCATGGGTGAAAAAATAGGTTCGACGCATGGATATTTTGCATTTTATGATCCAGAGGCTTCAAGAAAAGATTCAGAATCAACATATGACTTAATAAGATTACGTCCACAAAACGAGTTTTTTCATAGACTAAGAGATTTTATTACTCATTTAAATCTTTCCAAAGATGACTATTGCAGATTGTTTGGAGAATATAGATCAAAATATGAGCAAGTAGGGCATGCTCAAAATCAAATTTTTATTACTGAGTGGAAAAAGTTAAAAAGTCTTGATTTACCACCAAATAAACTCAGGCTTGAATGTTTATTAAAAGATGATAATCCATATAGAGGATTAGTGAGTGAGTTTACAGATGATAATGAAAAAGGATTAGCGACTTTAGCCTATTCTGCATCTGTAACTGCAGGTGAATTGAGTGGAATAATTACTGAAATGAATATTCATATAGAAGAAGGCAGGCATGATCTGGCATATTGTGCATTTTTAGATTTTCTTGGAGTTCAGAAAATGAGATATGATATGTTTGATTTAGATGATGACGGTCTTAACAGTGCTTATAAAATATCAAGTGGATTGATTTTAAACTCTTTTAAAGACTTATATGATCATAATTCTCCAGCAGAAACCATCAGAGATTGTGAAGCTACTGCTAAACCAGCTTTTACTGCATTAAACTACTTAAGAGAAGTTAAAGACTTAAACTTTAGGAATGAAGTGGAAATAGAAAGGCTTAAAAGCCAAAGCTAGCAAGTGTTTCCTGTATCAATCTTAAAATCTTTGAAAGGGGACCTTCTGGTTCATCTCCACCGCCACCTTTTCTAAGTTGCTCAGCCTTTCTTAAAGTCATTTGTTCAACGCCACGTGGACCTTGCACCACTACAAGAGGTTGTCTACTAAAGCCACCAAAAGAGGTAGGTCCTATTCTCATAAATTTCCTAAAATTACTTATTACTTTGATTCTACCCCAAATCGGTTAAGAGTCAATCCTATGAAAAGTTTAATTTAATTCACTCTTGTGGGAAAGTTAATAATGTTTGATTTGTTTTTATCTGTTTTTTGAATGATTGAGGTTAAGAGTTCATCTGATTCAGTGGTTTCTAATATAACTGACTGATCGTTGCAATCCAGCTTAACGACGTTATTCTTAAGTAATTTAAATTTAAAAGTTTGTGCTTTTGACATGTGAATTAGAGTATCACAGATATTATTTTAGAGAGATTAAATTTATTTAATGATTTAAAAAATAGGCATCGGTAAAAATATCTTTGCTATTGCAGCTGCAATTGATACCGTTTTATCAAGAATAGAAAGTAAGCTATCTGACAAGGTTGTTTCTTTTGTGTGAGTTGTTCTATAAACAACCTTATCTGGTTTATCTATAACGACTTCACTAGTCCTTGTCTCTTTGGCTTGGCATGCAGATGCCACTGGGGATGGAGGTATTCCACCCTGTATAGTTAATCCCATAATTTACCTCTTCTTAGAATTATATCAATTCATATTACAAATGTCCAGAATAAAATTGAGATTTGACGCTAGCTTAAAAAAATCTTAGAATACTTTCACTATGCAAACAACAATTGATCAAAAAGATAAAAAAACAAAAGTAAAAATCGGTTTCGTAAAAGTAAATGAAAAAGCAGTTTTGCCTCATTATGCTACATCTGGCTCTGCTGGAATGGATTTATCAAATACGCTTTCTGAGCCACTTACATTAAAGCCAGGAGAAAGAGCAAAAGTCCCTACTGGATTAATTTTAGTTTTACCTGAAGGTTATGAAGGTCAGGTCAGACCACGTTCAGGTTTAGCTGCTAAACATGGAATTACCTTAACTAACTGTGTCGGCACAGTTGATAGTGACTACAGGGGTGAAATGTGTTGCCTTGTGGTTAACCTAGGAAATGAACCTTATACTATCCAGCCTGGAGAAAGAATTGCACAGCTTGTTATAGCTCCAGTCATTCAGCCAGAAGTAGAACTCTTAGATAAAGTGCCAGATGTCACAGAACGTGGATCAGGCGGTTTTGGAAGCACTGGGAAATAATCCTTAACTAAATCAGAGACTTTACCTGATTACATTTTCATTTTTAAAATGGTATTTTAATGTACCATGCAAAGCACTCGATCAAAAGGTAAAAAAAGCGAAGAAATTGCTCTTAGCTATTTAGAAAAAAATGGCTTTTCTATTATTGATCAAAACTGGCATTCAGGTAGATATGGTGAAATTGATATTATTACTAAAGACTTAAAAACAAAAGAAATCGTTTTTATAGAAGTTAAGTCCAGATACAGTAGTTTAGAAGAGGCCAAAGAATTAGTTACTAAAAATAAGCAAAAACAGATCTTTAAGCTAGCAAATATCTATATTCATTTAAATAAACTCGAAGAAAAGCCTTGCAGATTTGATGTCATAGCTATTAAAATGAGTAGAGATAAGGTATTGTTAGAACATATTAGGAATGCATTTTGAAAGAAATAGTCAAACAATTCATCTCTCAAATAGAACAAGATCAAAAGCTTTTGCCCAGCACTAAGGTTGCTTATAAAAGTGATTTATTAGATTTACTGGATTATATATTTGATACAAATACTGAGGTGTCTGGCGTAAATCAATTATGGGTAAAGGGTTACTTAAAACATCTTGAAGAAACAAACCTAGAAAAAAACTCATTTAACAGAAGAGCTTCTACATTT
>Ga0105164_10002822_pt1 | contig 10682 bp, 10 predicted proteins | sample VDWuncwatermetaG_FD_89674 | JGI IMG/M metagenome (GOLD analysis project Ga0105164, IMG submission 89674) | Wastewater microbial communities from Netherlands to study Microbial Dark Matter (Phase II) - VDW unchlorinated drinking water | ecosystem: Environmental > Aquatic > Freshwater > Drinking... | reverse complement strand
CCTTTGGTTCTCCGAAAATCAGAGCCCTGAAGAAAATGGCCAAAATTTACCTTTGGGACTGGAGCGAAGTTAATGATTCTGGCGCTCGCTTTGAAAACATGGTCGCATCCCATTTACTGAAGTATTGTCATTTTTTAGAAGACACCGAAGGCCATAAAATGGAATTGCGCTACTTAAGAGACACAGATCACCGTGAAGTTGATTTTGTAGTTATAAAAAATCGAAAAGCAATTTTTGCCGTTGAATGCAAAACAGGTGATAAGCAGGTTTCAAAGTCAATTCTGTATTTTAAAGAACGATTGAACATTCCTCAGTTTTATCAAGTACATCTCAGAACGGCAGATTACCGCAGCAAAGATGGAGTCCGTGTGCTACCATTTATAAATTTTTGTAAAGAATTAGCACTTCCCTGATTTTTAATAAAAAAGAGATGCACCTTAAGGCATCTTAGTTGATGATTTTTTTACTAAGAAAAACTCACCTAAGGTAAGAGGATAGGGCATTTGAGTATAAGGAATTCAAAGCCTGTTTTTGATCTAAATCCAAGTATTGCCCCTACAACTGAAGGCGACTAGGTGCTCAAAGTGGCAAGACTCACACTGGGCCCGCAAGAAGCCGTAGGCCAGAATTCCGCAACGTAGATATTCTTCAAACTCTTTAATGACGAAGTCCGGAAGCGGGTAGCCCGTATCACGCAGCACCTGATCTTGAAAAGGCAGCCAGTTGTTTTGGATGATTTTGTAAAGAACAGTTTCTTCGGGCTGGTGCCTGGCATAGGTGTATTGTTTTTTTGTAGGATTGGAATTGGCCACAGAAGAGAGTGGCGCTCTGCAATTCTGCGCTCAGGCTTCAGAGGCGGTTTAACTTGAGCTGACTGGATTACAGATCCGCAAGATGAATTTAGAAATGTAGAACCATCAGTACTCGCGTTTAAAAATCCACTTTGCTTTAGGCTTATCATTATAGTTAAAAGAGAAGAATTGAAATAAAGTTTTTTTCTTATGATCAGAATAAGTTAATTTCAGGTTTCGGAATTCACCACCCTGGAGGTGGAAGAAAACCTAGGTGGGTTGCTGGACTTTCAGGCAGCGATTCTGTGGGCGACTGTTGTTGAACTTCGGTTGGCATTTTCAAGTTTTCCTGTAATGCATACTAGCTCAACAGCCATTGTACCGCAACCCGATACGCAGGAAAACTTCCTTCAAGTGCCGATATCTTATTTTAAAGTTTAACAACACATTCAATACTTTTTGCTAAAAAAATTATAAGCCAGCTTGGCTCTGCTGCGCAGGTTTACTTAGCCAACTTAAAGTGCCCGGCAAAAGCTTTGGTTTGTCATTCACATTTTCTATAATCGACTTGGCATCGACCCAGCCATCATTCTCTTATCTTGCAATCCTGACCCAAAAGATTGCGACGCTGGTTATGAAAAACTGGCTATTGGCAAGCCTGTCTAAAGTTTAGACAAGCATGAAATTTTAACCCGCTCTTTTAGAAAAAATTCATATGAAAACTGTACGCTGGATAATTAAAGAAAATTCAAGTAACTTCTTTTAAAACAAAAACAATAATAAGGATACCCTATGGATTTTAATGAGCAAACTCTAATTTCTGTAAATGAACTAGAAAAACTCGGCCTCAATAGCCAGCAGGTTATTGTTCAATACGAAGTAAAAAAAGGCATTAAGCTAAACTTAACCGAAATGATAAAAGTGAGTTCACATGATGAAGGCAAAACAATTAATTTTGAAACCCTCGATCAAATTAGCATTACTGTGTCTGTTGATAATTCTGATGGTAGTAGGAACAAAATTGAATAAGGGCCCTTCAAAAATGACAACAAGCTTAAACTATATTATCTATAAGCCTCGGCAAAATATCACACTTAATATGATCGAGGCTGAAAAATATGAAGCTGCCTTGATAGTTCAGCAGCTCGTAGGTAATTTAATTTATTATTCAAATAAAGGTCGCTATGAACCTCGGCTTGCAGAAAAGTGGGAGATTCTCCCAAATAATTCTTGGGCTTTTACTCTTAAGAAAAACTTAAAGTGTGAAACTGGCGAAGAAATCACGCCTAAATCTTTTAAACAGAGCCTTGATCGATCTATTTATATTTATTCTAAATTGGGTGGTGTGCCAATAATGAGTAATTTAATTGGTTACGAGAGTTTTTTAAAAGAAAATGCCGATAATAAAAATATTTTTGAGCTAAAATCTTCAGCAGGTATTAAATATGATGATAACCACATAATCTTTGAATTTGATAAAAAAATTAAAAGCGGGCTGTTGCAGATTTTATCTTTTACTCCTTTTGGTTATATTTGTGATAAAAACTTTAATGCTGATGGCTCATGGAAAGACGATAAAGTTTTTATTTCTTCTGGCCCTTATAAGGTTGATAAAATAGCTGTTGGAGAGTCTTATCTAATATCTAAAAATAAATACTGGGCTGATTTTACACGATCAGCCCCAGAACAAGTTTTATTTACCCACGATGAAAATCAAATAGACGCAACACAGCCAACTATTATTGATGCCTTCACGAATGACTATGACAATATAAAACTTAAAAAATATAAATTAGTACCCGAATACATCAACAGCATCTTACTAGGTAACCTCAAAAATGGGTACTTTTCTAAATTAAAAAGCAGAGAATATTTTCGTTATCTTATTAATAAAACAAGCAAAGAAATTCTACCTCTTGAATTCGGCGCAAACACCCGCTCCGATAGTTTTTACCCCAACCAAGATATGTATAGCGTTGGTAGTGATGAAATTCCTGCGGTTGAAAAACCAATTTCAAATTTAATCATCGAGGGCAGCATACCACTTGAGGGAACCTCTCGGTGGCATGCGTGGTTGGTTTTAAAAAATGTACTTGAAAAAAATAATTTAACCTATGCATTTGCAAAAAATGAGGCTTTGTTTGCTGAGATAACTAATAGAAATTATGATATTCGTATACGCGGCTCCTCGATCGGTGGCGGAGTTGAAGCTTGGGGCCTCTATGTAGAGTTTTGTACAGCCATGGGTATAAATTTTCCCGACCCAAGCGGTAGAGTTTGTAATGCACTAAAAGATTATGAAGATGACAAGATTAATGATGCGCAGCTAACAGAAAGATTTTTTAAATATATTAAAGAAGACTCTGCCATATTACCCATAAGCCATTACGGTGTCAGTTTGTTTTTATCTGAGCATATTGATCTTTCAAGTATCAGCCCATTAATTTCAATCATGCGCCTAGATCAAATATCGCTGGAGCCTTAAACTTGGCGCCGCTAGAGTTGCTAACAAAAAATAATTACACACTACAAGAGTATAATTTACTTGAACAAGCTGGCTTAGAATATTGGCACACCAATATTCTAGATGCCAACAAAGTTTCATTTTCGGCGGGATTTGGCAACAATAAAGAAATCTCAAGAAAAATTGCTTATTCGGAGTTTTTAGAAAGAACTAAGTTTCGTGAATTAAAAAATTCTGATGAATTTACAAAGACACTTTGGGGTTTAGATAAAATTAATACCGCCTGTGGGTTTGCTGCTGGCTTTGATGAAACAAATACCATAACAAGATCGATTGGCGAAGCTCTTGAAAGATGGGTCTTGAGCAAATGGATAGATGAAAATTTTGCAATGACACAAGCTTTGCCCAGTCAACTCACTGCCAAGCTTGACGCTGCAAGCAAATGGTTTTCTTCACAATTTGATGAAATGCTTTTTTTTCAAAAAGATATTTTAATATTTGTTAATATAAATCCCATGATCTTTTCAATTTGCGCCACCGTTGGCTTTAAAAACGGGGGAGCTTATTTGGGCTCATCCGTAAAAAGTGGCTCTAACCCAAATTGGCAACACGCCCTTTTAGAAAGTTTTAGGCACGTGCTACTGGTAAAAAACTCTCAAGAAACGGGTCGCTTTCCAGATAACAAAGTTCGGTATTTTTCTTAAAATACAAACTCAGCGATTATACAGACCACATGTGAAAAAAAAACTCTTTGGCCAACTCCAGAAATTATTTTACATAAATGTGAGTACTTTCATGAGATCAATTATTATTTAGCCCGAACAATTATTGAAGGCTGGACGTCCTGGAATGCGGGGCCAATAGAAAGATTTTTATACTAATGACAATAAATAAAACTGTGCACAATTTATCAAATGCTGAAAGTACTTATATTCGCATAATTAAGGTCAGCGTAATTGCACTCTGCGTATTTGTATTCATTCTTTTCAGAAAAACAGATCAGCGTGCCACAGAAAGTATAAATAAAAATATTGCGACTATCTTAAGAAATGAAATCTCAGTTTCAAACTCTTATGCAATATCTAAAAGTCTGGTTGATTTTGAAACTATTGATTTATTTAACTGTGCCAAATTAATCGAAGTCAGCAATGCTGGGCGCGTTTATTATGACTCATTGAGCGCGCAAAACTGCGGCGAAGTACTGCGTTTAATAAAATCAAATGAAAAAATAATTCTGACAGGTTTAAATGGCAATAAATATGAACTTGAGTACTACGCTAGCCCTAACATATTTGCCCTATTATTTGAGGTTTTATTATATATTGTTTTGATTGTTTCATATATATTGCTGCCGGGCTTTTTCAGAAAAATAATCAATAAAAATTACATCAAACTGCAAGCCCTTGAAATCGAAAAAACCATGCTGTTAAATCAGGCCAAACAAATCAGTCATGATGTGGCCTCGCCCCTATCGGCCATTAAGATGGTTATCGGTTTACTTAAAAATATTGACCCTGAAGTTAAAGAAATTCTAACGAATTCTGTTAAAAGAACCCAAATGATATTTGATGACCTGAAAAATTCAAAAATAGACCTTGCGCCTGTAAATATTCAAGCTTGTGTAAAAGAAATTATCAGCGAAAAAAAGATTCTCTGGCATGGCAGTTGTGAAATAAGCCTTGATGATACAGGTTTAAAAAATCCGCACATCAGCGCACAAGAGACAGAACTTAAAAGAATTATCTCAAATATTTTAAATAACTCTTACGAGGCCTTTGGGGATATTGAAAATAAAAAAATTGCAATCAGACTTGAAAACCAAAACGAAATGCTGCAATTATTAATTTCAGATAATGGCGCGGGCATACCCGCACATATTTTAGAAAAAATCGGTACACGCGGCTTTTCACACGGTAAAGAAAAACATGCCACAGCGGGTAGCGGGCTTGGCACACATCATGCCATAGAAACTATAACAAGTTGGGGTGGAACTTTTAAAATTGCAAGCCAGCTTGGCTCTGGTACCCAGGTTTTTATTGAGTATAAGGAATTCAAAGCCTGTTTTTGATCTAAATCCAAGAATCCAAGTATCGCCACCACTTCTTAAGTCAATTTCCTCACTATTTTTTGCCGCAATCAAGTAAATTTGTACTGTAAAGGCGGGTTGGGCTCTGAAACTCTGTCTTTTGCCGTCCAAATTGCTGATTTTTGATATAGCTCCGCTACAGCTGTGACTAAATAAGTCATAACGCCAAGTCTAGTCTTCGAAAAATTCTTGAGCGAATTCCTGAGCGAAAAAATCGCTCTGCTCAGTCTGCGGCGGCCCGCGGGCTTGCGCAAGCCTTGGCGCCGTTGATGGCAGCCCCAAATGTTCAAGGATTTGTTTGATAACCTTGGGGTCTTCACGGCCACATGCTTTAGCTGAAGACGGTCTTTCTTGTTCGGCAGCAGCATCCGCGCCTGCTACTGGCTCCGCTGAAGCTAAAACCAACTCTTCTTTTTTCTTCGGAATAATATTTTTTCGGTATTTGTAGTGGGGCGCAAGCACGCCGTGGTACCTGGTCAGGTGCACTCTCGGGCGGGGAACCAGCGCAACAAGCCGTTCCATCAGCTCCATCGGTGTAAGTTTGATGGCCGTGGTGCCATCGTCCCACGGCTAAGGTCTAATATAGTTACCTAGACGTGACATCTTCAAATTATTTGAGGACAATTTATTGTATTTTCCAAATTAAAAAAGGATTTTTGTGACAAAAAATAAAATGATGATATCTGGTTTCTTTGTGCTAACCATGACTTTTGCAATGATAATTTTTCAAAACTGTTCTTCAGGGAGCGGTGCTGGCGGCGGTACTGGTGGATCTTCATCCGTAGTAAGTGGAGTTGCCGTGGCAGGTGCACCGATTATCGGTACGGTAACAATTAAAGACAGCAGCACTCCGGCAGTAACTAAGTTTGCCGTCATTGAAGCTAACGGAAATTACTCAATTGATGTGAAAGGCTTGACCGCGCCGTTCATGTTGCGCGCTGACGGTACGGTCGGCGGAAGAAGTTACAGTATTTATTCTGCGGCAGCACTGGCTGATATCAACGGCACCATCAATGTTACACCTTTGACAGATTTAATTGTGGCCAATATCGCGGGCCAACTGGCCAGCACGTTTTTTACTGCAGGTAATTTTTCAAATGTGACGCCAGCCGAATTAGATGCCCAGGCTGCAGCATTGAAGGCCAGACTTTTACCGATTCTGACAGCAGTGGGAGTAAGCGGATCAATCGATTTATTAAGAACTTCATTTGCCGCAGACCACACCGGCCTTGATGCCGCTCTCGACATATTGCGGGTCGATATAGATCCCAATACTGCGATCGCGACGATTACCAGCATAATCAATAACCAAGTGATTACGGACAATCTTGCAAGTCAGGCTGATGCCACGGTTATAAACGGCACCGGTGTGGCGGCGGGTCTTTCCGATGTTCAATTAATACTTGGGGTGTTTACAACTTTTACTAACTTGTTCGCGACTTCGCTTCCGGCAGGCGGGGCTACTAATGCGACCTTACTCGCGTTGTATGATCCCACTTTTTTGCTCGACGGAGAAAATCGCTCAGTATTTTTATCAAACATCGCTACTGATCCGACGATGATCGGGCTCAAGTTTACCAATGTATCGCTGGTGCAGGGTTCTCTGCTTCCGGCAACTGGCTCGCCAACTTCAGCCAGCGTCAGTTTCAAAGTTATACAGGGCGGAACTCCGCATGATGACATAATCTTCAATTTAATAAAAACCGGCAGCGTTTGGACTATCACCGGTAATGGACGTATCGGCAATGCAAAGGCCTCTGTGTTTGCTAGATTACAAGATACTCCTTCTCCCAACTCCATCGATTCAGGATTACAGTTCTCAATCCAAAATAATGGCGGGTCAACTTTTGATTACGCCATTGTATCAGGTCCGGGTTTACCCGCACACACTTTGACCACCACTACAGGTGGCGTACTTTTTTTCAATAAACCCGGTAATTCTTTTGGCGCCGCTGCAATCGGTACAGCTTATAACGGGAGCAGCACAACGCCGATCAATAGTTACGGACATAATCAAGTACCTCTGAACAATACGCAGATTGGACTTATTCCGGATAACTCGGTGTACACCATAGAACTTTTTGAAGATGGCGGCACGATGGCCACTGGTAATGATACAGTGGTTGCGACCTACACCTCAGCTATAGGCCGACGCCCTTATCTTTCAACAGAGCTCGCTGTGGCTTCTTTTGCGCCGATCAGCGCGCCGACCAAGCAGGCACTCTTTACTTTCGGTAGTGCAGGCGGAACTTCAACGGTGTCCTGGTCTATACCTTCAGGACTCTTCGCAGATCGTCTCCATTATTTCAGAAGCGGAATTGGAAGCGGAGCTAATTTTGATACCCTCACTGTAAATTTATTATCAATCGCTACCAGCGGAAATATTACGATGACGGCAACAGATCCCGCCGGCACGGCATTTGGCGCGCTTCAAGCGAGCGGAGTTAATCTTTACATGAAAGATGCCTTTGGCAGAGAGTTATGTACGATTTATAACGGCGCACCCTAGGCTGCCTTTAAATAGAAAAATCTAGGCCCAAAGTCCTGCGCAACATAATAACAAGTAATCGGGTGGTCGGTTTTACTTGCAAGATTTGAGGGTGGGGATACTTTTGGATTATGCAAAAAATGCTTTTGTGCTTCTTAGACCTTTATTTTTTCAAATCTGTTTTATTGAGCTGACGATGGCCTTCAAATACTGTGATGATCTCAATGGATGATTTTTTGATTCGATAAACCAGTCGATAGTTGCCGATCAGAAGTTCTCTTAAATTTTCGGTTCGTTTGAATTCAGGAACGATTCGTCCTCGTGTTGGTAGGCTTGCTAGGCTTTCACCTGAATTAAAAAGTTCAATTAGCCAAGCTTCCGCTCGGTCAGGTGAATCTTCAGAAATATATTCTTTAATAGCCAGTAAGTCTTCAACGGTATTTTCAGTCCAAAGAACTTTGAAATCCTTGCTCATTTTATTTCTTTAAACCCAAACGAGATTTTGCCTGAGCAGATGTTAAAACTTTTCCAGCTTCAGCGTCTATGATTCCACGATTAACGGCGGCCATGAATCGAACTGATTCTTGCTCTTGAATCCGGTCAAACTCCGCAGGCGATAAAAGAACTCCGGCGGGTTTACCATTTTGAGTGATCAAGACAGATTGTGAAGTATCTCCGATTTGTTTTAAGATTGTCGCCGCAGAATTTTTAAATTCTGCAAGAGTAATAATGTCTTTTGAAATTTTTAATGCTTTCATAGAGCCTCCATATAAAGTCCATTATAGGTCTTTTTAAGGACTTTTAAAAGATATTTATAAAGACTTATAGGGCTTTGTTATAGGCATTATATAGGATTTGAGGCTGCACAGGACTTTGGGCCTTGATTTTTTAAATTCAGCTTAGATAGCCTGTCCCCAAATTCTTAAAAACTTCCTGACAAAAGTCTAAGTTTCAATCAGACTTTAAGGATGTTAAAAAAAGAAACAAAGAGTATAGCGTATAAGTAATTTAAAGCCCATTTTCACCCTAAATCCGAAGTATCTAGCCTGCCTCTGATCAATTTCCTCACTATTTTTTGCTGTAATCAAGTAAATTTGCAGATTGAGGGCGGGTTATGTCCTGAAACTCCGTCTTTGCAGTCAAAATTGCTGATTTTTGATATAGCTCCGCCACAGCTCTAACTGAATAAGTCACAGCGCCAAGTCTAGTCATCAAAAAACTCTTGAGCGAAAAAATCGCTTTGCTCTGTCTGCGGCGGTCCGCGCGCCTGCATAAGCCTTGGTGCAGATGAGGGCAGCCCCAAATGCTCAAGAATTTGTTTAATAACTTTAGGGTCTTCACGGCCACATGCTTTAGCTGTACAGCTAAAGCATGCCGTGGCAATGGCAGCAATGATTTTGATTTTTCTGGCGCAGCGTGAACAGTGACTTATGTCGATGCCAAAAACCCGCTTTAGCAGCCGTGCCCAGAATATGCGTTTGGTTGAAGGCGGGCTTTCCTGCTACCAAGAGGTTTATCGAGGTACGCGTCGGCAAAACTCGACGAAAAGCTAGCATTGTACCGCAACCCGATACGCAGGAAAAATTACACCTGAAATAAATAAAGCAAGAATTTTTCGAGCACTAGCCTTTGCGAGTGACTTATTCAGTCATGACCATAGCGGAGCTTTATCAAAAATCAGCAACTTTAACTACAAAAGACGAAGTTTCAGGACAAAAAGGGGCTTTAAATTACTTATACTCGGCTTTATTTGCCTTATCCTCGTAGTTCTTCAAGAGTTCTGCACTAAAACAGCGCTGTTGACTATAATAAACAGCTGGTGGATGTGGATAAGGTAAATAAAGCCCCTATTTTACACCTCCTGTGCACCTCCGAAGATCAGAGTCGTTTTCTGAGTTAATTTCCTCATTATTTTTTGCTTTTGGCAGGTAAAACTTACAGACCCCAATAATAACACTATAATTTTTTGGTCATTTCAATTATATTTCTTATCTTGAAATTTAAATTTCACCCATAGGAGCCCATTATGTTTATTAAAAAAAATTACACTGTTGTTTTCAGCATCAAAATAACAATACTTACTCTGCTTATGACCGGCTGTATGGGCGCTACCGATAGCTTAAATCCTGTAACAGGCTTCTCTCCCGCTTCATGCACACAGGTAGCCGGAACAGTTAATACCAATGCAGGTGGCTCTAATGGGGCTCAGTATGGTCTAGCTCTTGGCAATGGGGGCATCAATTACAGCAATATCAATAATACTTTTTATACGTCTTCAAATTTAAATAAAATAGTTGATGTTGGTGGTGTTTGTTTAGATTCAATAACCAGTTATCCGGGTGGCGGTTCGACTAGCCCAATAAGCGCAATTGTTGGTCACGCTTATATTGTCGAGTTTACTATTTATAATGGCACTACCCCTACTCTTGTTTATACCAAATTTATAGTAAACAGCTATCAAAATGGAATCATAAAAATAAGTTATGTTCCCAATCTTTAAAGATAGATAACGGTTCAGATGAAAAAATATTAAAAATAATTTCTGAAACCTATTCTTTAAACGAAGAAGAGCTTGGGGTTTAGTTATGCAAGAATTCTCTTCAGTCAAATCAGCTCACAGAGTGGCGTTCAGGAATTTTGACTTCGATGAGCCAATATTGCTGCGTTCGTAAAATCCTTGAGCGAAAAAATCGCTTTGTTCTGTTTGCGGCGGTCCGCGCGCCTGCATAAGCCTTGGTGCAGATGAGGGTAGCCCCAAATGCTCAAGAATTTGTTTAATAACTTTAGGGTCTTCACGGCCACATGCTTTAGCTGTACAGCTAAAGCATGCCGTGGCAATGGCAGCAATGATTT
>Ga0105164_10002821_pt1 | contig 10688 bp, 10 predicted proteins | sample VDWuncwatermetaG_FD_89674 | JGI IMG/M metagenome (GOLD analysis project Ga0105164, IMG submission 89674) | Wastewater microbial communities from Netherlands to study Microbial Dark Matter (Phase II) - VDW unchlorinated drinking water | ecosystem: Environmental > Aquatic > Freshwater > Drinking... | reverse complement strand
TTATCTGGCCTATCATTGATGTAAGGCCAAGCATGAAAGCGCTGATATTCAATTTAAGGTTAGTTTTCATTATATATAAGTTTAACATATTTTTTCTATTGGCACAAGCGGGCGAGTAATATATAATAGACGAAAAGGAGAATCTATGTGCGGGATAGTGGGCTATATCGGGAATAAGGACGCTCTGCCTATTTTAATCGAAGGCCTGAGAAGGCTTGAGTATAGAGGATATGACTCTGTAGGCATAGCTATTATTCCGAAAGATAAAATTGTTATTAAGAAATGTAAGGGCAAAATAAAAAATTTAGAGGAGCTGCTTGGCTCGAAAGATATTTCTGAAAGCCATATCGGCATATCGCATAATAGATGGGCAACGCACGGGCCGCCCACGAATATAAACGCGCACCCTCACCAGGACTGTTCAGGCGATATAGCGGTGGTTCATAACGGCATCATAGAAAATTTCAACGAGTTAAAGAAACAGCTTATAGAAGAAGGCCATAAATTCAAATCCCAGACAGACACAGAGGTCATAAGCCATCTTGTTGAGAAATATTATAAAGGGGATCTGAAAGACGCTGTATTGAAAACTCTTAAAAATTTAAAAGGCTCTTTTGCATTAGGCGTAATCTCCAAAAATGAGCCTGACAGGATTATCGCGGCAAGGAAGGAAAGCCCTTTGATAGTGGGCATCGGAGAAGGCGAAAATTTTATTGCCTCAGATGTGCCCGCTATATTGAAATATACAAAGAAAGTAATTTATCTTGATGACGGAGAAATAGCTGTTTTGACGAAAGATAATGTTACTATCTTTGACTCAGACGGCAACCAGAGGCGTAAAAATATAGATGTCATAAAGTGGACCCTTGACTCAGCGCAGAAAGCGGGTTTCCCGCATTTCATGCTGAAGGAAATACATGAACAGCCGAAGGTTCTAAAGCAAATTATTTCTTCCGGGATGAGCGGTTTTGAATTCAATCTGGAAGGCATTTCCAATATTATTATAATCGCGTGCGGCACTGCGTATCACGCCGGGCTTGTCGGTAAGTATGTGCTTGAAAAGTTTACCAGGATACCCGTATCCACAGATGTATCGTCTGAATTCAGGTACAGGGACCCTATTGTAAATAAAAATACATTGGCGATTGCAATAAGCCAGTCAGGCGAGACAGCTGACACTCTTGCGGCTGTCAAAGAGGCAAAGCAGAAAGGCGCGAAGATATTATCTGTATGCAATGTCGTGGGCTCTAGTCTCGTAAGGATATCTGACGATGTATTGTATACCTGCGCAGGGCCTGAAATAGGGGTCGCTTCCACAAAGGCGTATACGGCTCAGCTCGCGATCCTTTATATGCTGGCGTTTTATATCGCAGATAAAAAAGGCCTGCTTAAGAGCGAGCGGAAACAATCTTTATCTAGCGTTTTTAAGGATATCCCCGGGATTATAGAAAATATCCTGTCCAAAAAGAATATCATACAGCGGATTGCCGCCAGACATCTTAATCTAGGGTCATTTTTATATCTTGGCAGAAATCTGAATTTCCCGACAGCGCTTGAAGGCGCTTTGAAATTAAAAGAAATTTCCTATATACCCGCGGAAGGTTACGCGGCAGGGGAGATGAAGCACGGCCCCATAGCACTTATAGATGAATACAGGGCTGTGGTGTGTATCTCGCCGGAATCGTTTGTGTATGAAAAAATGGTCTCGAACATAGAAGAAATCTGCGCCAGAAAAGGCAAGGTAATAGCTATTGTTACAGAAGGCGATAAGCTCATAGAGAATTTTACAAAAGAAATAATATATATACCCAAGATAGATGAAATTTTTTCCCCGATAGTTACAGTGGTGCCTTTGCAGCTCCTAGCATATTACATCGCGGTAAAACGCGGATGCGACGTCGACCAGCCCAGAAACCTAGCCAAAAGCGTCACCGTAGAATAAGGTTACATTGTGACAATGTCAGTTTGTCACCTTAGGCGCGGTTTAATGTTTTTTCTTGTCAGAAATGTGTTATAATATAGCGCATATGACAGGGAAACTTTTTGTAGTTGCGACGCCTATAGGAAATCTTAAGGATATAACGTTTCGGGCTATTGAGACGCTGAAGGCAGTTGCTCTTATCGCGTGCGAGGATACGAGGCATACGAAAAAACTCCTTTCGCATTATGGCATCAGCACTCCTACCACGAGTTATTTTGAATACAATAAGATCCAAAAAGGCGAACATTTATTGAAATTACTGAAAGAAGGCCGGGCTATCGCGCTCGTGTCAGATAGCGGGACTCCGGGCATAAGCGATCCGGGATTTAACATAATAAGGCTCGCGATAGAAAATAATATACTAGTCACAGTTATCCCCGGGCCAAGCGCTATTATAGCAGGAATTGTTTTATCAGGCATGCCTACGGATAGTTTTGTATTTGAAGGTTTTCTCAGCCAGAAACCAGGCAAGAGGCGCAAGGAATTAGAGGCCTTAACTCAGGAAAAAAGGACGATAGTTATCTATGAATCGCCCCACAGGATTTTAAAGACTCTAAAGGACATATTGGATGTCATGGGAGACAGGGATATCAGCGTCATGCGCGAACTTACAAAGGTGTTTGAAGAAATCATCCGCCTAAAGGTTTCAGAATCAATAGAGCATTTTACAAAAAATCCTCCGCGCGGCGAATTTATTATTGTCATAAAAGGAGGAAAATGACTGTCATGAAAAGATTTTTTCTATTTTCTATCATTATTTTTTTCTCACTGTCTTCATTTGCGTATGGAAAAGATAAAAATATCCCTGCAAAAGCCACATGGGTAACGTGTTTTTCAGATAAAAAAGTCCTATACTCCAAAGAATCCGCATTCGAGCTTATTAAATTCTGCAGGAAAAAAGGCCTGAATGAGGTATATCTGCAGTTTTATAGAAATGGCCAGGCTTATTACGATACTAAACTCGGAGACAGGTCAAAGTATGAGGCTATGCTTAAGGCATCGGGCGCTGATGCGATAGATTATTTGCTGAAAGAGGCGAAGAGGTGCGATATAAAGGTATTTGCCTGGGTAAATGTCCTTTGCGTAGGGAAAAATAAAAACGCCGATATAATAAAAAAATTCGGAAATTCCATATTGACACGGGACCAGTACTCGAGGGTTTCAATGAGGACGGAAGATATAAATGAGTCTGATAAATATTATCTAAGGGACGAACAGCTTTTCTTGGAGCCCGGAGACCCGCGGGTAAGCGAATATATGGCGGCCATAATAGATGAAATCATAACCAGATACCCTGATTTATCAGGGGCGCATCTTGATTACGTGCGCTATCCGTATCCCGTGCCTTTTCTTCCGCGTTCAAGTTTCAATAAATACGGCCTGACATACGGATACGGAGAGGAAAACGTGAAAAGATTCAAGGAAAAAACAGGACTGGACCCTTTATCCATGCCGGACAATAATGAAAATTCTCTTATATGGGACGACTGGAAAAGAAGCCAGGTCACGAATCTTGTGGACAAGCTGGCGAAGAATATAAAAAATAAATACCCCGGGATGATTGTATCCTGCGCAGTGCTTCCTTCGCCTGACACTGCTTTTTCCGTGTCGTTCCAGGACTGGCCCGGGTGGCTGGAAAACGGCACGGTTGATTATGTGGTGCTGATGAACTACACGAAGAACAATCAGCTTGCAAAAGAGATAACGGCCTCAGCCCTTGCCCAGAGAGGAAAGGGCAGGGTTTACATAGGTATAGGCAACTTTTTAATGAAAAAAGACCCCCAGATCCTATCCGAACAGGAGAAGATAATAGAATCCTTAAATCCGGACGGCATAGCTTATTTCTCCTACGATTTTCTTTAAATACTTGACATAATGAAAAAATATGGTATAATTTGAAATTAGTAAACACCTTTAAATCAGCCCTGAGAGGCTGGAAAGGGAGTGAAAAAGTGAATAACCGAGGTATAATTTTAAGAAATATTGAACCGATACAACCTCGCAGGAGGCCTAAAGGCATCTGCGAGGTTTTTATTTGAGGTGAATATGCCATTAAAACAGGTGTTTACAAAGGAAGAGATCGAAAGAGCTATCACAAGGATAAGCCACGAGATCATAGAAAATAATAAGGGCGTCAAGGGCCTTGCCATAGTCGGGATAAGGACAAGGGGGTATGTCCTGGCGGAGCGCATCGCAACAGTGATAAACAATCTATATGGCACGAAATTAGACGTGGGGGCTTTGGATATAACCTTTTACAGGGATGACCTGAGCGCCATATCTGAACAGCCTGTAATACATAATACCGAGATAGACTTTGACATAGAGAATAAAAATATAGTGCTTGTGGATGATGTTTTATATACGGGCCGCACTATCAGGTGCGGCTTGGATGCCCTTATAGATTTTGGAAGGCCTAAAACAATACAGCTCGCGGTTCTTATAGACAGGGGCCACCGCGAGCTTCCCATACGGGCTGATTACGTGGGGAAAAATATCCCGACTTCGCAGAAAGAGCTCGTGCAGGTGAAATTGCAGGAGACGGATAATGAGGATAGCGTTACCATAGAGGAAACCGGAGAATGACAAAAAAGAAAACAGCAAAATGGATCCATAAGGATCTCCTGGGATTGGAATATCTTTCAAAAGAGGACATAGAGCTGCTTTTGGACACGGCTGAATCTTTCAGGGAAATCCTGGATAGGAAGATAAAAAAGGTCCCTGCCCTGCGCGGCAAAACAGTAGTGAACCTATTCTATGAACCGTCCACAAGGACCAGGGTGTCTTTTGAAGTGGCTGCCAAGAGGCTCTCGGCTGATGTCATAAACATCGCGGTTGAGTCTTCGAGCGTGAAAAAAGGCGAGACGCTTAACGATACAGGCAAAAACATAGAGGCATTGAAGGCAGACATCATTGTGGTAAGGCATAATTGCTCCGGCGCGGCTAACATGCTGGCGCGGAACGTAAATATAAGCGTCATCAACGCGGGAGACGGCTGGCACGAACACCCGACGCAGGCGCTTTTGGACATGTTTACTTTAAGAAAAAAAACAGGTAAGTTAGAAGGCCTGAACGTAAGCATAGTGGGAGACATCGCGCACTCGCGCGTCGCGCGCTCGAACATATGGGGATTGACCAAGTTCGGGGCCAATGTGACTGTCTGCGCGCCTGATATTTTAATCCCACCCGGAATAGAAAAGATGAACGTTAAAATTACCGACGATATAGATGAGGCGCTTAGCGAGGCGGATGCCATAAATGTTTTAAGGATGCAATTCGAACGGGATGACATGAAGGCGTTTCCGAGCCAGCTGGAATATTTTAAGAAATTCGGGATTACAGATGATAGATTGAAAAAAGCAAAAAAGGGCATTATTGTAATGCATCCGGGGCCGATTAATAGAGGCGTTGAGATATCAAGCGAGGTTGCGGACGGCGCGAATTCAGTTATATTGGAGCAGGTTACTAACGGCATAGCTGTCAGGATGGCGGTTTTATTCTGGGTGGCTCAGGTAAGGGATAAGGAAAAAAAAGATGAAATTGGTTATTAAAAATGGGCGAGTAATAGACCCGGCTAATAAGATAGAAGATGTCATGGACATTCTGGTGGAAGGCGGGAAGATATCCAAAGTTGCGAGGGGCATAGACGTTAAAGCTGATACTGTAATTGATGCTACAGATAAAATAGTCATGCCCGGGATTGTTGACATGCACGTGCATTTAAGGGAACCCGGGAGGGAAGACAAGGAGACTGTCAGTAGCGGCACAATGGCCGCCTCTAAGGGAGGCGTGACCAGCGTCCTGGCGATGCCTAATACTCTGCCGAGCCTTGATTCAACAGAGATCATTAAAACGCTGAAAGAGATTATTAAAAAAACAGCGAATGTAGACGTATTTATATGCGGCGCGATTACTATCGGAAGAGCCGGCTTGGAGCTGGCAAACCTAACCGCGTTAAAAAAAGAAGGCGTAATAGCGATTTCAGATGACGGCGCATCGGTCGACAGCGATGAATTAATGCTAAAGGCGTTTGAAATAGCGAAAAAAGAAAAACTTCCCGTAATATGCCATTCAGAGGATAAATCGCTTTCAGGAAAGGGCGTTGTAAATTTAGGTTTTACTTCCACGAGGCTCGGGCTGAGGGGTATTTCAAAAGAATCTGAATATAAAAGAGTGGCCCGGGATATTATGCTTGCGGAAAAATCAGGCGCAGGCGTCCACATTGCCCACGTAAGCTGCGGCGAATCAGTGGAAATAATAAGGAAGGCGAAGAGAAAAGGCGTGAAAGTGACCGCGGAAACCGCCCCGCATTATTTTGGTTTAAATGAAGAAGATCTCCTGGATTATAATACGGATATGAAGGTTAATCCGCCTCTTAGGACAAAGGATGATGTCCTGGCGATAAAAGAAGGGTTAAGAGACGGCACAATAGATGTTATCGCGTCTGACCACGCGCCTCACACTGAAAATGAAAAAGAGATAGAATTTGAGTATGCGGAATTCGGGAGCACTGGTTTAGAGACAGAACTTAGCGTGAGCGTGACCGAACTTGTAAGCCCAGGCATATTAACTTGGAGCGAGCTTGTAAAAAGGATATCTTTTAATCCGGCAATGGTTCTTGGCATAGATAAAGGGACCTTGGGGCAGGGTAAGGATGCTGATATCGCAATTATCTCCGCTGATAAGGAATGGGTTGTTAATAAAGCTGGTTTTGCGTCCAAGTCTAAAAATTCAGCCTTTATCGGCAGGAAATTAAAAGGCGCGGTAGAATATACGATATATAAAGGAAAGGTCACATACAAGGCATGAAATTTATAGCTGATTTTCACATACACTCTAAATATAGCCGCGCCACAAGCCCTGACATGAATATCAAGACGCTTTCTGAATACGCGAAGCTTAAGGGCATATCTCTTCTGGGCACAGGGGATTTTACGCACTATCTGTGGCTGGAAGAATTGAGAAACACCCTGAAGGATTCCGGAAATGGTTTGTTTGAATATAACGGCGTGAATTTTATGCTCACGGGAGAGGTATCCAGTATCTATTCAAAAAACGGCAAGGTTAGAAAAATTCATAATGTTATTTTTGTGCCGAGTTTTGATATTGCCGATAAAATAAACTCTGTTCTTTCCGGTTATGGGAATATTGCGTACGATGGGAGGCCTATCATAGGCATTGACGCGAAAGACCTGGCAGAGATTTTATTTGGCATCAGTAAGGATATCTTTCTAGTGCCGGGGCATATATGGACCCCGTGGTTCTCGCTTTTCGGTTCCAAGTCAGGCTTTAATTCAATAGAAGAATGTTTTGAAGAATACACCAAAGACATATACGCCTTGGAGACAGGGCTTTCTTCAGACCCGGGTATGAACTGGCAATGGAGCAAATTAGACAGATTCAGCCTTATATCAAATTCTGATTCTCACAGCCCTCAGAAAATAGGGAGAGAAGCAAATGTATTTGATACGGAGATGAGCTATAATTCAATATTAGAAGTGTTGAAGAAAAAAGACAAAAAGAAATTTTTATATACCATTGAGTTTTTTCCTGAAGAGGGCAAGTATCACTACGACGGTCACCGCTCTTGCGAAGTCAGACTCAGCCCTAGCGAAACAAAAAAGAATAAAAATATCTGCCCTAAGTGCAAAAGGCCTCTTACAATAGGCGTCATGAACAGGGTATTAGAACTTGCGGATAGGCCCGAAGGATTCGTCCCTGAAAATAGTATTCCATATAAAAGGATGATACCTCTGGCGGAGATAATAGCTGATACGCTGGGAGTAGGAGATGCTTCTAAAGCTGTTAGCGCGGAGTACCGCGCTATAATCCCGCGGCTCGGCACAGAGCTTGAGGTATTGATGGAAGTCAGCGAAGATAAACTTTTGAAAGAATTGCCGATAAAAATAGCAAAGGCGATTGTAAACGTCAGAAACGGAAATGTGAATATCCTGCCGGGTTTTGACGGCGAATACGGTGAAATAGAGATATTGAAAGAAAAAGATAGTATAGGCGAAAAACAGCTGGACCTATTTTGACATGAAAGACATTAAAGCGGAAATTTTATCAAATAATAAAACCGGCCATGCCTATTATAAGATGGTTCTGGATGCCCCGCATATCGCAAAGATTGCAGAACCCGGGCAATTCGTACAGATTAAATGCAGCGATTCTATGGAACCGCTTTTGAGAAGGCCGTTTAGCGTACATAAGGTTAAAAGAGGCTTAGAGATTTTGTATGAGGTGGCTGGAAAAGGCACAGAGATGTTATCCAGAAAGCAAAAAGGAGAATATTTGGATGCGCTTGGCCCTCTTGGAAATGGTTTTACGTTGCCACGAACGACGAACGACGAACGACGAACGACGAACAGAGAACCTCGGGCTATAATAATTGCCGGCGGCATAGGCGCTGCGCCGCTCGTATACCTCGCGGAAGAGCTGACGAAAAATAAGATAAAAACAATTGTTTTGATAGGCGCGAAAACAAAAGGCCTTATTTTATGCGAAAAAGATTTTAAAAAGATTACGTCCGAGGTTTACGTTTCCACTGACGACGGCACTTATGGCTGCAAAGGGTTTGTTTCAAACCTGTTCCATAAGATCTTAAAGACTACGGAAAGTAAATTTGAAACGGTCGTATATGTTTGCGGGCCGGCCGGCATGCTCAGATGCATCGCGGATATATGCCATGAGAGAAATTTTGAATGCCAGGTGTCAATGGAAGAGAAGATGGCCTGCGGGATAGGCGCTTGCCTTGGCTGTGTGGTTGAAACAAAATCAGGCAATAAGCTTGCCTGTAAGGACGGCCCGGTATTTAACGCCTCCGAGTTAATTTGGTAAAACTCTAAGGTTACACTCTGACAATGTCAAAGTGTAACATTAGGATGGTGAGAGAAGAAAAATGGGAATGTTGGGAGTGAAGATAGGGAAGATAAAGCTTAAAAATCCTGTGATGGCGGCATCAGGCACTTTCGGGTACGCTAAGGAATTTGAAAAATTAGTAGATCTAGGCGAAATAGGCGCGATTATCACAAAGACCATAACGTTGAATCCAAGACAGGGCAACGTCATGCCAAGGATATGCGAGACCTCAGCAGGGATGCTCAACGCAATAGGGCTTCAGAACGAGGGAATAGATGATTTCATAAAGGAAAAAATGCCGTATCTTTCTAAAATAGGAGCGCCTATCATAGTGAGCATATCCGGGAATAATATAGACGAATTTTTTATCCTCGCGAGAAGGCTTGATAAGGTAAAAAATATAAGCGGCATAGAGCTGAATATCTCCTGCCCTAATATTAAAAGCAAAGGGCTGGTGGCGCAGGACGCTAAAGAAACGTATGAAGTTATAAAGGCTGTGAGGAAAATAACAAATAAAACCATTATTACAAAGCTCTCCCCGAACGTGACGGATATAGTTGAGATTGCGGAGTCAGCCGAGAGCGCGGGTTCCGATGCGGTAAGCCTGGTGAATACGTTTTTAGGAATGGCCATAGACATAGATATAAGAAAGTCGAAACTCGGCAATATTACAGGCGGTTTAAGCGGGCCCTGCATAAAACCAATAGCCGTACGAATGGTCTATGAAGTCTCGAAGAATATCGATATCCCTGTGATAGGCATAGGTGGTATAATGAATAGCAATGATGCTATTGAATTCATGCTGGCAGGCGCTGCAGCTATACAGGTAGGCACTGCTAATTTTATAGAACCGGGCATATGCGGGAAAATAGTAAAAGGTATCGAAGCTTATCTAAAAAAGCATAAAATAGAAAAAATCGAAGATATTGTAGGCAATTTGGATGAGAAAAGCTAATATAAGTTGACACTCTGACAATGTCAGAGTGTCAACTTAGCTGGAGAAGGAATGGGATGAAACAAAGGGTTATAATAGCGCTGGATGTGAATACGTTGAAAGAAGAAGAGCGGCTTTTGGATATTTTAAGCCCAGAGGCGCAGATTTTTAAAATAGGCATGGAGTTATTCTATTCCTGCGGGCCGAAAGCGATAGAACTTGTCAAAAAATACGACAAGGATATTTTTCTGGACCTGAAATTCCACGATATCCCGAATACGGTTTATGCCGCCAGTAAAGCAGCTGTCAGGTTCGGCGTGTACATGTTTAACGTGCACGCATCGGGCGGGGCTGACATGATGAAGAAGGCAGTGGAAGGCGCGGAAGAAGAAAGTGAAAAGCTAGGCGTATCAAGGCCGAAGATACTGGGGGTGACTGTTCTTACCAGCATGGACGAAGAGGCTTTGAAAAGATCCGGAGTAAATAAATCGCCTGAGGAACAAGTTTTGAATTTGGCAAAATTAACCAAGGACGCAGGATTAGACGGCGTGGTGGCGTCGCCGGAGGAAATAATAGCGATAAGGAAAAATATAGGCAGGGATTTTTTAATAGTTACGCCCGGGGTAAGGCCTTTGGGCTCTGAGGCGGGGGACCAAAAAAGAGTAGCGACTCCCAAAGAAGCGTTTGAACGGGGCGCGGATTATATTATAATAGGAAGACCTATTACAAAGGCCAAAGACCCCATTAAGGCGCTCAAAACAATCATATAACAGTAGTAATGTTACACTTTGACATTGTCAGAGTGTAACATTATGGGATGGGAGAGGGTATTTTAATGAAAGAAAAGGATGTTTTGAAGTTATTTGAAGATACCGGCGCGCTTTTAAGCGGGCATTTCAGGCTTTCAAGCGG
>Ga0105164_10002820_pt1 | contig 10690 bp, 11 predicted proteins | sample VDWuncwatermetaG_FD_89674 | JGI IMG/M metagenome (GOLD analysis project Ga0105164, IMG submission 89674) | Wastewater microbial communities from Netherlands to study Microbial Dark Matter (Phase II) - VDW unchlorinated drinking water | ecosystem: Environmental > Aquatic > Freshwater > Drinking... | reverse complement strand
GGTCTCGCCCATGCAGCTCATCCCCGCCATCGATATCCGCGGCGGCCGCTGCGTCCGCCTGGAGCAGGGCGACTATGCCCGTGAGACCGTCTTCGGCGAAGATCCGGCCGCCGTGGCGGGCCGCTGGCAGGAGGCCGGCGCCCTGCGGCTCCACGTCGTCGACCTTGACGGCGCCCGCGAGGGCCGGCCCGTGAACCAGGACGCCATCCGGCGGGTGCTGGACTCCCTCTTCATCCCGGTCCAGTTAGGCGGCGGTATCCGCGACATCGCCACCATCCACGGCTATCTGGAGGCCGGCGCGGACCGGGTCGTCCTGGGGACGGCCGCCGTCAAGGACCAGACGGCGCTCCTCAACGCCCTGGCGCTGTTCCGAGAGCGCATCGTCGTGGCCGTCGACGCCCGCGACGGCATCGTCGTCACTGAGGGCTGGCTTGAGGCCTCCGGCGTCGCGGCAGTGGATCTGGTGCGTCAGCTTGCCGAGATGGGGGTGGCCCGCGTCATCTACACCGACACCGTCCGCGACGGCACCCTCACTGGCCCCAACTTCGCCGCCATCGAATCCCTCCTCTCCAACCTCCAATCTCCAACCTCGAACCTCCGGATCATATACTCGGGCGGCGTCTCTTCCCTCGAGCACGTGCGCCGGCTGGCGGGCCTCGGCGTCGAGGGCGTGATCATTGGGACGGCTCTCTACACCGGGCAGCTCGACTTCGTCCAGGCCGTCGCCGCCGCTCTCTCCCCTTAGCGAGCGCTAAACTAAGGACTGCGGTATACTGGGGGCGGCCGAATCGCGGCCCTGTAAGGAGGCTCTCATGGCCAATGACATAGGTATTCCCGAGGACATCCGCGACATCGTCAAGGGTGCCGTCACCGGCATGCTCCAGTTCGTGGACTCCGAGGTCCTCCCCCTGGAGCAGCAGTACCGGCCCATCCTTCAAGACGAGCGCAAGTTCTACCGCGAAGACGGCCGCGCCGTGGACGAGGTGCTGGACGCCCGGCGCCAGGTCCGCATGAAGTCCGCCGCTGCCGGCTACTACGGCATGTTCGCCCCGGAGAGCGTGGGCGGCGGCGGCGTCGGCGTGCGCGTCATGGTGTTCGTTGAGGAGGCGCTCTACCGGCGCTACGGCCCTGGTCGCCCCCTCATCACGTGGGCCAAGGGCTTTCTCACCCAGCCCGTCCTCGCCTCCTTCGTTGACGGCCCCTCTCATATGCTCCTCTCCGTCAGCGACACGGTCCGCAAGGAGTTCATCCCGCAGGTGGCCAGGGGCGAGAAGACAGTCTGCTTCGCCCTCAGCGAGTCGGACGCCGGCTCCGACGTCTGGGCCATCAAGACCCGCGCCCGTCGCGACGGCGACGATTGGGTCATCAACGGCAGCAAGCAGTGGATCACCAACGGCCCCTACGCCGACTATCCCATCGTCTTCGCCATCACTAATGAGGAGCTGGTGGCGCAGCACAAGGGCGGCATCACCGCTTTCTTCGTGGAGGCCGCCGCTCCCGGCTTCAGCATGGATGGTGTGCTGGCCGTCATGGGCCATCAGGGCGGGGACTGCGGTTCCATGACCTTCGACAACGTGCGCGTCCCCGCTGACCGGGTCATCGGGCAGGTGGACCGGGGCTTCGAGGTCGCCATGTTCGGCATCTCCGAAGGGCGCATCGCCATCGCCTCCAATATGATCGGCATGTGCGAGTACGCCCTGGACCGCTCCCTGGAGTACGCCCAGCACAGGGTTACCTTCGGCCAGCCCATCGCCGAGCACCAGGCCATCCAGTTCATGCTGGCGGACATGGCCATCGATATCTACACCATGAAGTACATGGTCCTCCAGACGGCGGCCCTCATCGAGGCTTTCCCCAAGACCGGGCGGTTGCCGGTCAAGGAGATCTCCATCGCCAAGGCCTATTCCGTCGAGAAGGCCCAGGAGTGCTACGACCGGGCTATCCAGGTCCACGGCGGTCTTGGCCTATCCAAGGACCTTCCGCTGGAGGAGGGCTTCCGCATCGCCCGTACCCTGCGCATCCCCGACGGTACCGGCGAGATCCAGCGCCGCACCATCGCCCGCCAGATGCTGCGCGGCGACACGGCCTTCTAGCAGCGAAGAAACGTTGCTGCTCAGGACGCCTACCCTCCCGCTCGTCCTGAGCCCGTCGAAGGACGAGCGGAGCGACTATCTCCCGCTCCTGCTTCGAGAGCCTCAGCATGAGCGGGTGGAAACGCCTTTCGGGGCAGGGTCTGGCGGTCTTGCCTGGACTGAAGCATGACCGCCGAGACGCTGGCCGCCGGCATCGCCATCGCCTTTCTGGCGGCTGTCTGCCAGTCCGTCACCGGCTTCGGCTTCGCTCTGGTGATGACGCCCCTGCTGACCGTAGCCTGGGAGGTCAAGCCCGCCGTCGCCACCAGCATTCTCCTGGGCACCCTTGCCCTTTTTCCCCTCCTGGGCGAGGTCCGGGGCCACGTCTCCTTCCCCCGCATCGGCGTTCTCTTCCTGGGCTTTGTTGCGGGCGTCCCGCCCGGCATCTTTCTGCTCGAACGCCTGGACGCCGAGACCCTCCAGATGGTGATCGCCGGAGCCGCCATCGCCGCCGGCCTCCTGCTCTACCTTTCACCCTCCCTGGCCGCAGGCGATGATACCGTGCTCCTGCGGCTCACCGCCGGCGCCATCAGCGGCGCCATCGGCTCCAGCACCGCCATGGGCGGCCCGCCCATCGTAATCTATCTTCTCGGCCGGGAGAGGGAGATCGGGCGCTTTCGCGCCACTCTGCTGGCCTTCTTCCTGCCGGCCAGCGGCCTCACTCTGGCCGCCTTCGCTGTTGTGGGCGAGATCACCCAGGATGTCCTTCTCCTCAGCGCCGCGGCCCTGCCCGCCGTCGCCGTTGGGATAGCCGCCGGCACCATAGTGCGGCGCCGCCTGGGACCGGAGCGCTTCCGGACGGTCGTGGTGGGCGTGCTCGTCCTCAGCAGCGTCGCTGTTCTCCTGTCGGCCTCCGGCGCCCTCGGCTAGCACCGCGGGTCGCCATCCGCTACCATTGGTTCTTGGTTCTTGGTTCTTGGTTCTCTGGTTCTGGGGAAAGGGGTAGGGCTGCGCCGTGCTCACCAAGCGCATCATCCCCTGCTTCGACGTGGCTGGCGGCCGCGTGGTCAAGGGCGTCCGCTTCCTGGACCTGCGCGACGCCGGCGACCCGGTGGAGATGGCGCGCGTCTACGACGCCGAGGGCGCCGACGAGCTGGTCTTTCTCGACATAAAGGCATCGCCCGACCGGCGGGATACGGCGTTGGAGATGGTCCAGCGCATCGCCGACCAGGTGTTCATCCCGTTTACGGTGGGCGGCGGCATCCGCACGCCGGAGGACGTCCGGTTGATGCTGGAGTCCGGCGCCGACAAGGTGGCCATCAACACCGCCGCCGTGGAGAACCCGGAGTTCGTCGCCGAGGCCGCCTACCGCTTCGGCTCTCAGTGCATCGTCGTTGCCATCGACGCCAAGCGCGTCGGTCCGGGCCGGTGGCAGGTCCACACCTACGGCGGCGTGGGCGGCGGCACCCCCGTGGAGCTGGACGCCGTGGAGTGGGCCGTGCGCTGCGCCGAGCTGGGCGCGGGCGAGATCCTGGTCACCGGTATGGACGCCGACGGCACCCAGGACGGCTACGACATCGAGCTCACCCGCGCCATCTCGGAGGCCGTGAGCGTGCCCCTAATCGCCTCCGGCGGCGCCGGCAAACCGGAGCACCTGTACGACGCCATCGTGGACGGCAAGGCCGACGCCGTCCTGGCTGCCAGCATCTTCCATTTCGGGACGTACCGCATCCGCCAGGTCAAGGAATACCTGGCGGCCCGCGGCGTGCCGGTGAGGCTGTGACCTACCCCGTTCGCCCTGAGCTTGTCGAAGGGCCGGAATCAGTTGCGAAGGCTGAGCTACATCGAAGCCTGAGCGAGATACCCAACTGAGAGGAACGAAATGCAGCTCAAATACGATGACAAGGGGGTCATTCCCGCCATCATCCAGGACGACGACACCGGGGAGGTGCTCACCCTCTTCTGGATGAACGACGAGGCCGTCCGCAGGACCCAGCAGTCCCGTCAAGTCTGGCGCTACAGCCGCCAGCACCAGCAGTTGATGCTGAAGGGCGAGACCTCCGGCAACTACCTGAACGTCCGCCGTGTCCTCTACGACTGCGACGCCGACGCCCTGGTGGTGCGGGTCGAGGCCACGGGCCCCGCCTGCCACACCGGTGAGCGGTCCTGCTTCTTCCGAGAGCTAGACGGCGAAGCGGTATAGCTGGAGGGCTGTGGGCGACACAATAATGCTTTCTCCGCGGCTTTCAAGGAAGCTGCGGGTTTCAACCCGCAGAGCCAAAGGCAGGCTATCCCTCCGCCGGTCGGCTGGCGGCCTGGCTACGCGCTCTCCCTCATCTCCACCCCCTCCGCTACCAGCACCTCCCGCAGCGCCCGCAGGGCCACCTCCACCTGCGCATCGTCCGGCTGTCGCGTGGTCAGCGCTTGTAGCGCCAGGTTCGGCCACATCAGCACCCGCACGATGGGGTTCGACTCCAAGGCGCCCCCCAGCCGGATGAGCTCGTAGGCTGTGGCTGCGATCACCGGGATCAGGACTATGCGCGACAGGACCCGAAGCCAGAGGTCGGGCGCGCCCAGCGCGGCGAACACGGCAATGCTGACGACAACGACGGTGAGCAGAAAACTCGTCCCACAGCGCACGTGGGCGGTCGAGTGGCGCTGCACCCAGGCCGGCTCCAGGGGGTCGCCCGCCTCCAGGGCGTGGATGCTCTTGTGCTCCGCCCCGTGGTAGGCGTACACCCGACGCACGTCCGGCAGCAGCCCTATGACGGCGATGTACCCCACTACAAGCGCCAGCCTGATCACCCCCTCGATGAGGACGACCAGCAGGTCGCTGTCCAGGGCGTCCTCCAGCCAGCCGCTCAACAGGACGGGCCCGGCGAAGAACAGCACTGCCACCAGTGCTAGGGTGGCCAGGGCGGCGCCCCAGATCGCTCCCGGCCTGACCTCCTGCTCCTCTTGCCCCAGCGCTACGTTGGACGAGAACATGAGCGCCCGCATGCCCAGGGCCAGCGTCTCCCACAGCACGACGGCACCCCGCAGGAGAGGGATGCGTCGCACGGCGCCGCTGTACACGCCGCCCAGCACCTCGCCGTGGACGGCGATCCCGCCGTCGGGGCGGCGGCAGGCCACGGCCATGCTGTGGGGGCCGCGGATCATGACGCCTTCCAGGACCGCCTGCCCGCCGTAGTAGATGCGCTGCACCGGCATACGGCTATTCTAGCGGCAAATGCAGGCGGGGTGGCACCTTGTGAGGGGTTCGGCGGGCGAGAGCTGCTCCGAGAAGCGGCGCCGGCAGTGTCCCGCCGAGGAGCGAGCGAGGGAGGCCTATGGGGGCTCTAGCCCTTCATGCCGTAGCGGCGCTTGAACCGCTCGACCCGGCCGGCGGTGTCCACGATGCGCTGCTCGCCGGTGAAGAAGGGGTGGCAGTGGCTGCATACCTCCACCCGCAGTTGCGGCTTGGTGGCCCGTGTCTCCCAGGTGTTGCCGCAGGCGCAGTGTACCGTGGCTTGGACGTATTCGGGGTGGATCTTCGCCTTCATGTCACCTCTCACCCGTAGGTCGGGCCTTCAGCCCGACCGGCCAGGCTGAAGGCCTGGCCTACAGATATTCGATACCTCAGACCGCCGCCTCTTCCGGCGGCAGGACGCTGACCTTCTTGCGGCCTTCCTTGTTGTAGGGCTGGAACTTAACCCGGCCCTCGGTCAGGGCGAAGATGGTGAAGTCCCGCCCCAGGCGCACGTTCAGTCCCGGATGGATGCGGGTTCCCCGCTGCCTGACGATGATCGTGCCCGGGAGCACCAGTTGCCCATCGAACCGCTTGACCCCCAGCCGCTTGGACTGGGAGTCGCGGCCGTTCTTGGCGCTGCCGCCGCTTTTCTTGTGTGCCATCTCTAATCACTCTCCGTCTTCTTGCTGCGTCTTCGAGGCGCCTGCGGCTCCTCGCTCGTCTGGGCAGCCTTGGCCTGTGCTCGCCGCACCGGCTTCGTCTCCGCTGGCTTGCCTGTGCTGGCTTCCAGGACGGGCTCTTCCTGGGCGTCCGCCGGCGCTGCCGCCTTCGCCACCCGACGCGGCTGGCGCGCCTTCGCCTCAACCGCTGCCTCCGGCGCCGCCGCGGCCTCTGTTACCGCTTCCTTGACCTCCGCCGCTGGCTTCACCGCGCCCCGGCGGGCCGGTCGCTTCGGCGTTACCGCTACCTCCACCTCCGCGGCCGCTGCGGCCGGCTTGGCCGTGCGCCTGGCGGGCCGCTTCGGCTTGGCCTCTGCCTCGGCGACGGGCGCCATCTCGGCAGCTTCCTCCCGTCCGGTCAGTATGCGCTTGATGGCCAGGCGGGTATACCCCTGTCGGTGCCCCTGCTTGCGGCGGTAGCGGACCTTGGCCTTATACTTGAACACGATCAGCTTCTTGTCGCGGCCGTGCTCCACCACCTCGGCCAGCACCCGCGCGCCTTCCACCGTGGGCGTGCCTACGCGGACGACGCCGTCATCCCCCAGTAACAGGACATCGGCAAGTTCGACCATGGAGCCCACCTCCGCCGGGAGGCGGTCCACGTCGAGCAACTGGTCCGGCTCGACCCGGTACTGTCTGCCGCTGGCGCGCACTATCGCGTAAATGGCTTCCTCCAGGAATCTCACGTGGTGGCCGCTCGCAGGCAGGCCCGAACTCCGATTCTAACTGCGGGCGGGCGGTTGTGTCCAGAGCGGGGGCTAGTTGGCGCCCGGCGGCAGCCGCGACTGGGTTTCCCAGGCCAGCCCCGGCTTGGGCGGCGACACCGGCGGCTTAGCCGCCTCGCCTTCCTTGCTGGCGTGGGCTTCCTCGGCCTTCTTCCCTTCCGGCGGCGTCTTCACCACTGCCGGGCCGCCCGAGAGCAGCGTCATCAGCGCTTCGCCCTCGATCGTCTCTTCCTCGAGCAGCGTTCCCACGATCTGGTCCAGCTTCTCGCGGCTCTCGCCGAGCAGCCGCTTGGCCGTGTGGTACGACTTGTCGATGATCTGCCGTACCTCTTCGTCGATCTCCTCGGCCACTTTCTCGCTGTAGTTCCGTGTTTCGGAGATCTCGCGGCCCAGGAAGACGAGCTCCTCCTTGCGGCCGAAGGTGCGCGGGCCCAGCCGCTCGCTCATGCCCCATTGGGTCACCATCTGGCGGGCGATCTTGGTGACGTGCTCGAGGTCGTTCTGGGGCCCGGTCGTCATCTCGCCGAAGACGAGCTCCTCGGCCACCAGCCCGCCCAGGGTCGCCGCCAGCATGTCGTGGAACTGCGACTTGGAGTACAGGTGGCGGTCCTCCTCCGGCAGGAAGCGGGTGAAGCCACCGGCCATGCCGCGAGTGATGATGCTCACCTTGTAAGGATTGTCGGCGTTGGGCAGGAGATAGCCGACCAGGGCGTGGCCAGCCTCGTGGTAGGCGATAACCTCGCGGTCCTTCTTGCTGATGACCCGGCTCTTGCGCTCTGGCCCGGCGATGACCCGGTCTACGGCTTCGTCGAACTCGGCCATGGTGACCTTCTTCTTGCCCCGACGTGCCGCCAGGATCGCCGCCTCGTTGATGAGGTTGGCCAGGTCGGCCCCGGAGAAGCCCGGCGTTTGCTTGCCCAGGACATCCAGCTTCACGTCGGTGTCCAGCGGCTTTCCCTTGGCGTGGACTTCCAGGATGGCCTTGCGGCCCTTGATGTCCGGGCTGTCGAGGACGACCTTGCGGTCGAAGCGGCCGGGCCGCAGGAGGGCCGGGTCCAGGATGTCCGGGCGGTTGGTGGCGGCCACGACGATGACGTTGGTGTTGGTGTCGAAGCCGTCCATCTCCACCAGGATCTGGTTCAGAGTCTGCTCCCGCTCGTCATGGCTGCCGCCGAGCCCGGCGCCGCGGTGCCGGCCCACGGCGTCGATCTCATCGATGAACACGATGCAGGGCGAGTTGCGTTTGGCCTGGTCGAACAGGTCGCGCACACGGGAGGCGCCCACGCCCACGAACATCTCCACGAACTCGGAGCCGCTGATGGAGAAGAAGGGCACGCCGGCCTCCCCTGCTACCGCCTTGGCCAGTAGCGTCTTGCCGGTTCCCGGCGGACCCACTAGGAGCACGCCCTTGGGGATGCGTGCGCCCAGGGCCGCGAACTTCTCCGGGTACTTGAGGAACTCCACTACCTCTTTGAGCTCCTCCTTCGCTTCGTCGACCCCGGCCACGTCCAGGAAGGTCACGCTAGGGCGCGTGCCGCTGAACATACGCGCTCGGCTCTTGCCGAAGTTCATGGCCTGGTTATTCGATCCCTGAGCCTGGCGTAAGAAGAAGAACAGGATGGCGACTATGAAGAGAATGGGGAGGAATTGCAGGAACAGGCCCAGCACGTTTCCCCACTGGCTGGCCTGCTTGATCTTGATGGGCGGGAACTCCTCGGTCGATATCCCGTTGTCCTGGAGGACTTTGCGGACGGTGTCGCCATTTTCCATCTTGGTCTTGTAGGTGACATCTTCGCCCTTCAGCTTGTAGGTTACGTCGACGCCGTCGACTTCCACGCTGGCGACCTGGCCGGTCTTGGCCTTTTCGACGAAGTCCGTCAGGCTCTGGTCTACTTTTCCCGGACCGCTGCTGGAGAAGACAGTAAACACGATGGCCACTATGGCCACCAGGATCAGCAGATAGATGAAGCTATTGCGTAACCAGCGTCCGTACATTTTCTTCGCTGACTTGGGTAGGCGGAGCCTCTCTCCAGTCTACGACCTGCCCTATTATATCAGACCTCGCCCAGCCCCCACCACCCGCTCATATTCAGGGACGGCCCTAGCCCCTGTTCGGTTACACGCCCTCACTCGATATCCGACGCCAGCGCGCCGGACTGGGCCCAGTTCTCCCTGGCGATGTCCTCGAAGATGACGATGGTGGCCTCCGGAGTGGTGTGAGCAATGTTGACCATCGCCTCGGTGATCACCCGCGCCAGCTCCTGCTTCTGCGCGTGCGTCCGGCCGGTCCACATTTCCACCCGAACGATGGGCACTGCTAACCTCCTCGAACGCTGCTAGCCCACTGCTTTGCCCTCAAGTTAGTTTGCGCCGATCCCCCTGTCAATGGAGCGGAAATGCTAAGAAGACTATGCGTATTGACACAGTCGCTCGGGCGCGCCTAGCATGGGCCGAAACTATGGGCCCGCTTGCCCGTTTGGGTCCGCCCACTTTCGCCGCCGAACGCTCGCTCTGGCGGCAGGGCTCGACCCTGATAGCCGGCATCGATGAGGTGGGGCGCGGCCCCCTGGCCGGCCCCGTGGCCGCCGGCGCCGTCATTCTTCCCGCGGGCCTCCGACCGGCTGGGCGCTACCGCTGGCTTTCCCGCGTCCGCGATAGCAAGCAACTCGGCGCTGGCGCACGGACAGAGCTGGCCGAGCTCATCTGGACCCACGCTGTGGCTGCGGCCGTCGCCTTCGTCCCCGTTGAGAGCATCGACCGCCTAGGGATCGCCGAGGCGGCCCGTCAGGCGATGCTCCGGGCCGTGGGCGACCTTCCTTGCCGCCCCCAGCACCTCCTTATCGACGCCTTCCGCCTGCCGGCCTGCTCGCTGTCCCAGACCCCCATCGCCGGCGGCGATGCGACCTGCCTCTCCATCGCCTGCGCCTCTATCATCGCCAAGGTGGCCCGCGACCGGCTCATGGAAGCCGAGCACTTCCGCCATCCGGACTACGGCTTCGACCACAACAAGGGGTATGGCACCGCCTTCCACCTGGCGGCCCTTGACCGCATTGGCCCCTGCGACCTGCACCGGCGCTCGTTCGCTCCGGTGCGGGAGATGGCTTCTGTAGGCGCTGCGGTATAATCGTCGGCGATATCTTAGGTGTAGGGGCGCCGCTTCCTCCATAGGCGGATCCGCCTCAGGCGTGATGCTGCGCCCTGGAAAGGACACGCTGTGGCAATTGTCAACTCCGTGGCCGGCCCGCTGGACACCGCCGACCTGGGCTTCACCCTCATGCATGAGCACGTCATGGTGCAGTCGCCCAACCTCAAGGAGAACTTCCCCGTCTTCGACCGCGAGGCCGAGATTGAGGGGTCGGTCCAGAAGCTGAGGGACGTTATGGCCCGCGGCGTCAAGACCCTTGTGGACCTCACGCCCGGCGATTGGCGCGATATCCCCTTCGTGAAAGAGGTGGTGCGGCGCTCGGCCATGCAGGTCATCGTGGCTACTGGCATCTACTGGGAGGTGCCGCACTACTTCCGCGCCCTCGGCGGCCGCACCATCGACCACATAGCCGGCCTCTTCGTGCGCGATATCGCCGAGGGGATCATGGACACGGGCGTCAGGGCCGGCATCATCAAGTGCGCGACGGACGAGCCGGGCGTAACTCCGGACGTTGAGCGCATCCTGCAGGCCTGTGCTCGTGCTCACCGTATGACCGGCGTCCCCATCTCTACCCACACGCACGCGGCGAGCCAGGTGGGGCTCAAGCAGCAGGACGTCTTCGAAAGCGAGGGGGTGGACCTGAGCCGGGTCATCATCGGCCACAGCGGCGACTCCGAGGACCTGGACTACCTGCGCCGCCTTATGGACCGGGGCAGCTACATCGGCATGGACCGGTTCGGCATCGACATGTTTCTCCCAACCGACAAGCGGGTGGCCACCATCGCCAGGCTGTGCCAGAT
>Ga0105164_10002819_pt1 | contig 10691 bp, 9 predicted proteins | sample VDWuncwatermetaG_FD_89674 | JGI IMG/M metagenome (GOLD analysis project Ga0105164, IMG submission 89674) | Wastewater microbial communities from Netherlands to study Microbial Dark Matter (Phase II) - VDW unchlorinated drinking water | ecosystem: Environmental > Aquatic > Freshwater > Drinking... | reverse complement strand
CTCTCTTTCTCGTCTTTGGCGATGGAGTCCGCCTCGTCATAGCCCTGCAAGAAGGCCTCTTCTTCAGGCGTCACTTCAGCATCGTCAGAAAGCTCGGTATCCTCTTCCTCGAACGCGTCTTCATCGATCTCTTCTTCCAAGTCGTCCATAAAACATCCCTCTTGGCGGGCAAAGTTCCGATGGTATATTTAAAGATTTTCAATATAGGTTATATAATCAGCCGAGAAATTCAAAAATGGAGAGCCGACAAGGATTGAAATGTATGATTGGTGTACAAAAAAGCGTAAAAAAGCCAAAAAATCAGGCAGATGCCCTCAATAGACCCACTGGTTCAGCTGGTCCTTCTCGCTCTCGAGCTTCTTGACACGTCGTTCAAGGCGCTCGACACGATCGAGCACGGCGCGCTGGTTGGTGTTCAGGAAGAGCACCCAGTCATGCACAGACTGCTTCAGGCCGTTCATATCGTGCTTGACCACCTTAAAGGCCCTTTTTACCTTATCGTCGGAAAACATGGTTTTTACCTCCAAACCCATTGGTAAATCGTAATGTTGTTACTACAAAGTGATTAACTTATATATAAAGGTTTCGGTTTGTGGAGAGAAAATGTGTTAAAAACAGCCATGTTAAAATTAATAACCAATAAGTAGTAATAAAAGGCAAATATTTATAAATGACTACAAATTTGCGTGAAGCATGTCATTAGAGATAACTATAGAAAATATGGCACTACATTTTGCTAATGTAGTACTACACCAACACTCAACTATTGGATCCGCGGATCTGCCAGAAGAAGTCAGTCTTAAGTTGGAATATGGCCAACCAGGATTAAAAACTGATTACAGTATACTAGCTGAACTAGGTCTAACAAAGAAAAGAAAGATAGGGAGGGGACCTTTATCAAGCATTTCTGATAGAATTGAATTTGGAGAACTCGATCACGATAGAATGCTATCTGGAATTCATCGAGTGCTTGAACATCTCGGCATGAATTTTGATTACTGGACTCCTGATAGTTATAATGCGGGAGTGTTCTCCAAGGGGGATGGTACACGAGGCGAGATTATAAAATCACTCGGTGTTAAGGTTCAACTTTATTTACCGTTACATCCATTTATCGAAGGGAAAGAAGTCGGAGATGCAGGTAATCTATTTCAAGCGGCATTGACCAGTTTTACTGCCCTGGTTAAACGGTTTATTAATGATCTTTATAGTGCCGGTAATGTGGAAGTTTCACGGGAACTGAATCTCCGAGCCCCAGGAGTAAAACAAGATATGCATGTTGTAAAACATGAAGTGGAAGCTGCTACGCCACAACAGATGGGGATTGAACATTATACGACTGTTAAAGAGAGTCCTCGAGAAGAAATACCCTGGGAACGTGTCGGTGGTTTAGAAAGAGAAAAAAAGGAGTTAATGCAGGTTGCAAGAGGAATTCAAACGGGACGCTACATCCTTTATGGGATTAAACCAAAAACAGGTTATTTAATTGTTGGTGAATCAGGAAATGGAAAAACATATCTTGCAAAGGCTTTTGCGTATAATGCTGGACTTTCTTTTTTCGAGTTAACCATGTCTGATTTACGAAAGCCAATCGTTGGCACAGCCGAGGCCCAAATAGCGGCAGTGCATCGAGAAGCATTTAAGCAACCAAGCATCATTTTTATTGATGAATTTGATGGATTCGCTACGTTTGGAGGGTATGACCACACAAAAGCTGCTCCCCTAGCAGCGTTGCGATACTGGATGTCTGAGGCATCAACGAGAGACATGCCTCTTATTTATATCGCAACGACAACCTCAGACAAAGTGCAATTAATTGATGCTCAATTTTTGCGACCAGGAAGATTGACCGAACACCTTTATTTGAGTAATCCTGACCCTGAAGAAAGAGCAGATATTCTTCGAGTTCATGTGGAAAGGATAACCGCAAAAGCAAATGGAAATGTACGAATTTTTGACAATTTGGATATGACGCAAATCGCACGACAATTAGAGGGTAAAACAAGAGCGCAAGTATCGAGTACGGTCACTGGCGCTGTTGAGCAGATGGTCCATTATCACGATACGCATGGAGACGCTCGAACTCCGATTACCACCAGAGATTATTTACAGTATCTAGAGCATCACATTCTACCCGCATTAAGCGCAGTACCGCCAGCAGAGTAAACGATAGTTCGTTTCAGGTTCACCCAACATAGCTCAGCTTCTTCTTCTGCTCGTCCATCGTCATCTTGCTCTTCTCCACCAGCGCCTTGATCTTCTGCTCGAACTTCTCCGCCTGCTCGAGCAAGGGCTTGGGGGAAAGCTTCAGGTTGAGATACTTGTCCAACACGCCCACGATCTGCGCGGATGCCTTGCTGTCTGGCAGGGCAGAGTGCGTCTCCACAAAGACCGCAGAGATAGGAAGGTCATCCTGCAGGAGCAGCGCACCCGTGACGCCGATGATGATGCCCTCCTTCAGCGGCTCGATGCCGGCGCTGGTGAAACGCTTCACGTTGTCCTTCGCGTTGGCATAATAAAAGGTCTTCGTCTCTTCGGTCGGCGCAGGCGTGGCCACGCCTTCAAGCGTGATGACCTCCTTCGCGGCGAGCTGCTTGGCCAGCTGCGCTATGGCGTCGGCAAGCTCCCACTCAAGGCCCTGCACATTCGTGATGACATGCACGATGAGGACATTGGTCTTCTCATCATAGAACAGGCCGATAGGCTGCACGACCTTGCCCTCATGGATGGCGACCATGGCGGGGATCTCGTCGAACTTTATCGTCCCGATGAGCTCCGCCTTCAGCTGGTCGATGAGGAACTCGGTCGTGATCGTGCCGATGAGGCCGAAGCCGGGGAATCCCTCGATGATGGTGGGGCTCTTCGGCTTCTTGGCTAGATTGATCTTCACGGTACACCTCTTTTTGGACAGGAAACAATTTTGAACAGGAAACAAGATAGGGATGATGCAGATATAAAAAATTATGCTGCCCGACGAGCAGGTTGCTGCCGGGCCAGCGCTTCCTCCAGTATGGCCAAGGAGCGCTCGATGACCTTGATAGCGTCACGGTCAGCATCGATCTCCATCCCGATCTTCCCCTCGATCTTCTCGATATTGACCAGCATCGCCAGCGCTTCTTGAGCGGTATCGACGATCACCACAAGGATAGGCTTATCGCCATACGGCGTGGGGATAGCTTTGGCGATACCTTCTTCATCATATTTGAACATCGTGATATTTTTCCTGATGATAGAAGACAACGCTGAAGTGACGCCTTCATAGAGCGAGATGTGGTCGCGGAGATCGCTGAGTTTTGCTGCCGCCAGCTCTGCCGCGTATCGCTGCTTCCGCGTGACGGACTCCTCAAGATGGACCAGCAGGCCATTGACATCAGAGACGCCGAGCATCTGCAACGCGGTGAGCGCATCCTTATCCAGTATGTCGAAGGCTGATCTCCGCATGGCAGGATAATCCGTGATGAGCGTATCGATGACCTTGACACGCTCTGTCAGCTTATGGATGAGTTCAGCGTCAATCCTCGATACGACAAGCAGCGTGTGGAAACGGAGCAACGGCTGCGAGGCATCTTTCATCATCTTCCCGATGGCTTGAAGCTCGGCGACATGACGCAGGAGGCCATCATGCAAGGGTTTGTACATCTTGCCTTGCGCCGCATCCGTTTTTGCAGGGAGGCGATGCTTGGTGTATAGCCGCTGCATCTCATCGACCATAGTGAGGATGTCCCCTTCACGCCGGATGAGGATGTCCTCAATCCCTTTTATCTGAAGGAGCTGCTCGTTCTGCCGGTCAGTTGCCCCTTTGATCTTCGTCAACGCCTCGGCGCACTCGGTGATCAGCTTGCGCGCATAGCTGATAGTCTTTGGTGGATACCCTGGCGGTGATTCCAGCCAATGGACTTCACGGGTAGCAAAATTGTACGTGCCCACCGGCCAGCCGCGCTGGTCACGGATCACGCCATCTGGAGTGACGATAAAAACAGCACCTGCTTTTTTGATATACATCTTGCCATCAGTATGATTATAGACCACATTCTCCGGATACCGCTGATGCTCCAGTGGGTAGGGCGTCGGCGCCTGCGGCGTCGGACCTGGTGTTGCGCCGCCCTGACCGTCACCTTGACTACCATGTCGTCCATCCCCCGGCACGGGCCTGACCTGCATGGTCTCGATGAGCGCATTGAAGTCCGTGGTCTCCAACCCCGGCCCACGGACATTGACATTGATGAACTGCTCTGCCCATTCCCTATCCTTCCGGACATCGCTCTTGACGCCCTTCTCGGCGACATTCTCGAACTTGGCCAACTGGTCAAGGATCTTCGCCCACGAGAACGGCTTCGCGAACTGGAGGACCTTCCGGGCAAGCTCCTTCCTATTCTGGAAATCATCCAGCGCTGCCTGTTCGGCGGGCGTCGGTTGCGGTTGGTTCGGGTCAGGCATGGTGCATCACGATCATAACGGCAGGACCGGTCCTGTCACATGGGTATAATTGATCAAAAAGCGGACATTGTAATGCTCATAGGTGAGGTACGCCACGGTCCACTGACGCATGCAATGCTGCCATCGTCGGTGATGCGCGCGGCGCAGGTTGGCGAATTGCGGATCATTGAGGAGGTTGTCGATGCTCTGCTCGATGGCCATGCGCATGCCGTTGGCGTTCGCCGCCGCGTTGAGGAACTCCTGACGATGGAGCGGAACATTGGCCCATGCTGCCGCATTGCCATTGACGATGGCGTCATACTCGGTCTGGAGGAGCCGGTTCCCGAGGCCTCGATAGCCATTGTGCGGCATGACAAGATGGTGGAACTGCGTGATGAGCTGGCAGAGCTGATCGATATGCGCGACCAGATGATCAGGATAGGGCGTTCCCGGCGGCACGTTCGGCGGCGTCGCTGGCGTCACCGCATCTCGGAGCCAATCCCACAAGCCGCCTGCGCCTTCAGCCATCTGCTGATGCGGCGTGTCGTCCGGCCCGCCGATGAGGAACATGATGACGTTGTACAAGAAGAGCAGGCCGCACACGCCGACGGCGAAATTGCCCGCTTCACCCAATGCCGCGCTCGCGGCGAACGCCTGCGCGTGGATGGCGCCGAGCACGTTCTGGATGACAGCGGCGAGGATGTAGAAGAGCACTGCACGCACACCATACACTAACCGCGACCTGCCCTGGATGACACGGTGCGTGAGGTAGAGCATGCCCACGATAGGCGCAAAGATGAGGATGGTGGAGATGATGATGCCATAGGTCTCGAACAGCGCCTTGATCACCGGCGCGCCGCGCGCGACAAGGGGAATCACGGATATCAAGGCGAGAATCGCGGATACGGTGATCTTCAGGCTTTTCTTCCCCTGCAATGGAGGGATAAGCTCAAGGATGGCGTAGAGAAGCGCGAAAATGAGTATCCAGAGCAGGATGCCACCCCAGAACGGGAAGCTCGGCGTGCCCCAGCTGAACAGGATCGGTCCGGCTACCCGCTGGATCATGTTGCTGATAGAACCGAATGGACTACCACCAGCAGCCTGCGCCGCCACAGAAGGGAGGGCGAAGAGCATGGCTAGGCCAAAGGAGAAAACCGATGCCTGCAACCCTCGTTTTTGCATGGTTATCATAGTGTTTTGGTATACGGGTATAAAAATGTTGCTTTATGAATCACATGGCGGCTGCCGCACCAGCAGCAGTTGCCCGCTTTCCTTGCAATGCGGTACGCTGCTGCTCAATGTACGTGAGGTACGCCTGGTTCTCCTTCGCCAGCTCTTGGAGGAGCGTCTTCTCTAGCTCATCGACCTGCCGGTAATACTGCAAGGCCTGGTCAAGGGACCGCTCATACTCCGCATTCTTCTGCAAGGCCGCGCCGAGCTGACCAAAGGCTGACCGCGCATCGCTGATAGCATGGATAGCAGCTTGCGACTGATCCTGACCAGTGAGGGTCTGCTTGATGGCTGCAACAAAGGCCTGAAGGCTTGCCATGAAGCGCGCCTGCGCGTTCTCGATGAGGGCCACATTGGCGGCAAGCAATTGGAGGGTCTGTTCTGATTTTGTCAAAGGTTCCATGAGCCGCTTATGCGCCGCGAAGACATTGCCGATGATCGCTTCCTTCTTTTTCTGGTAGGCGTCAAGCGTCACGCCGACCGCCTCGAGTTCCTTGAAGGCGGAGCTGTGCAAGATATTCCTGACGCCGAGCAGGCTCTCTTGCTGCAATTGACTGCGGCACCATGTCTCTATATCTTCTTCAGTCAACATCTGCTGTCGAGTGATTGCTGCTGTTTTCTGGAGCTCGTCCATCCGCTTCCTGATCTCCTCCAGATTCCGCTGGAAGTCCCCCTCGACCGGCTGGATCTCGTTCAGGCGTTGCGAGATGAGTTGCAAGGCCTGCATGTTGGTCTTGTACACTTCTGCAAGGCGCGCGAGTTCGTTGACGCTGTTCTGTATCTTCTGCAGGTCCTGGAGATTGCGCAGATCAAGCGCCGCCAGCTGTTTGACCAGGTTTCGGCGCTCTTCGACGAGAAGCTCTTCCTGTTGTACGGCCTGCTCACCGCGAGCTTCGCCGCTTGCCTCCTGCGCCGCTCCCGCCTCTGCTGCGCTGAGCGCTGCCTCTTCAGCTTCGCCTGGAGGCGCCCCCGGTGTTCCTCGTCTTCCGAATTGCCACCCTCGCCTTCTCGGTGCGGGTTGCCCTCCAGGAAGCATCGGGGTTGCCGAGCTTATTGGCGGAAGTCCCGTGGTACTCCCGCGAGATGACCATTTCCCATGCCCCCACTTGAAGAATGGCGCGAGGAAATGATAGACAAGCATGATAGAGAGGATGGCTATCGCGAAGTTCGGCAGATAGCCCATCTTGCTGCCGAACACCTTCGTCATGAAATCAGGCGCGCTGGTGAACACCCGCATGACCTGATTGATCACGACGATGATCAGCAGGATGATGACCGCACAGGTCCAATGATAGAAGAATGGATGCTGTTCTGGCGGTATGTTCTTCCTGACTAGGCGGAGGATCAGGAACAGACCGAGGATAGGGACGGCGAAGATGATGAACATGAACACAGTGGCGTAGGTGTACGCGATGCCACGGATGACTTCTACGGGGATCGCCATCACCGTCATGATGGACAGCACAGCAGCGATGATCCAGCCGAGGTTCGGCTTGCTCTTGAAGACAAAGCCAAGCCCATAGCCGAGAAGCGGGCAGATAAGCAGGAAGACGAGGATCTTGAGGACGACGGTGTCCGCGAGATTGATGCTGATGCCGAAGAAGGGGGCGAAGATGCCCTTGATCATATCAATGATGCCGCCAAAGGGAGAAGCCGTCTGGGCAGCGACCGTAGAGGAGAGGAAGACCAGCGAGAGAATGCTTAATAGCCAAAGGACAGGCTTTTTCTGCATCAATACACCTCTATGCGGGAAAAATGCCTTTACTACTATTTAAATATTGCTTTTTTAAAAGGGATCCAGAACAGCGATAGAGAGGACTCAAAGGACTGGATCAGAAATTCAGGAATCCAGGCAGCAACGGCTCGATGAATACCCATAGGTAAGGGGCCGCCGCAATCAGGGCGCCGATAACGGCTGCGTGCCAGAACTTCTCCCCGAAGGATGAAGCCCTTCCTGCGATGGCTGCCGCCGCCTTCACCTTGATAGTGGCGATGATGCCGAGCAGGACGCGGATGCCGAGGTTGATCGCGAAAGATTCCGTAATCGGATAGCCGACCATCTGAGAGACAGGGCCGATATTGAAGCTGACGAGAAGCAGGATGAGCATCGTGGGGATAGCATGGAGACCATGCTTGAACCAGCCCATGCCCGGCTCGTCACTGTGGACGAAGATCAGCTCGAGGAGACCGATGATGATGCCGAGAGAGATGGCTGGGAAGAAGACAAGACTTGCCTGCACCGCTGCTTCTGCTGCCATAAGTTAGTCCCTCTTTTCAGCTTTTGAGGCCGATAAAGGGATTTTAGCTGTCCTACTATATAAAATTTTCCAGATTATGGCGTATATTGCAGCCAGATTGAGCAATCCAGCTCGAGGACCGCCCGCCACCCTCTCCTCCCTATTTTTTTCACTCGCCACTGATTTCTTTTTCTCCCCTCGAAGGGTGAGGGGAGAAAAAAAGAAATCAATGATTATACTAGCTAATGGCAGGACGGTGGGGGCTTCAGATTGGAAATTTGATGGGAAACAACAACAAAGAGAAACGTGAAGCAGAGTAGATAGCGCGATCTTCGCTTATTCTATCTTGACCTTCTTCCCGACCGCCTGTCCGGGCATGCCTTTCTCGAACAGCACGCGGACAGCGCCAGAGTTGCCATGCGGGGCGGTGATCTTCCCCTTCATGGCCTTGTTTGCCGGCGTCATCCAGCTGACGGTCTTGCCGACAAGCTTCGCGGCCTGGTCCTTCTTGGTGACGTTCGGCACGAAGAGCACCATCTGGTTGTCGGTCTGGTGGTGCCTGCCCATCCTGAAGTTCTGAAGAACGCCTTCCATGATAAGGGGGGATAAAGAGGGGTTTAAAAAGCTTTCGAGTGCGAGAGTAGAGGAAGAGGCTTGAAGCCATCTTTTGCCGGCCGCCTGCCCATCATCACCTTCTTTTCTCTTCGGCGACCGGTCTCTTTTTTCTCCTCCCCGAAAGGTGAGGAGGAGAAAAAAGAGATCGGGACAGAAAGGAGACAGAGATGCTAGCGATGCGACCATCTGGCGGCCCGATGATGAGAAAGACAGGATCAGAAAAGGAAGTAGAGGATGACCGGCAAGATCAAACACCCCATCGCGTGGTTCCTCGCGCTTCCGGACAATCCCGCCACGAGGCCGACACTGGTGGAAATGAGCAGCACGACGATGCCGAGCCAGCCGGAGAAGAGGGCCACCAGCGTCGCCACAAAAAGGATGACGCTGAGCACGACTGTCCGGTAATTCACCGAGGAGAACAGCCGTCCGAAGACGCGCGTCACCGCGAGGGAAAGCCAGGTGGACGCCCCTCCAGCGATGAGAGATACCATGGCGAGCATCGCGATGCCAGCCGGCTTCACCGTCATCACATTGAGGATAGTCAACACCGCGCCGTTCCTCGCCTTTTCGAGCACAGCCAGGCACACGAGGGATATCACAAAGTTCACCGTGCCGAGGCCGCCGACCATGATCATGTAGCCGATATCGCCGAGCTTGCGCACGAACGAGGAGACGAGCACCGCGCCCTGCGCGGGACCAAGGCCGGGAAAGAACGAGGTCATGCTTCCCGCTATCGTGCCGCACACTACCGCCTTCGCGATTACGCTCCTCGAGACAGTCACCCCCTCCTTGCATGATTGGGGAGGGATGACGGTAGTATCGCGAAGGCTGATGAGGAGCGTGCTGATGCCGAAGAGACCCGAGAGCAGCGGAAAAAGAGGATCCTTCAATGGCAGCGAGAAGATCACCATCCCGAGGACGCCGCTGAGGGTGAAGATGAGCAGGTTCCGCCATCGCTGTTTGTCTTTGAAGATGAGATAGAGCATAAAGCCCAGCAGCAGGATGCCGATACGGTCCTTGAGGACAGGCTCCAGGAACCTGATGACCGGAAACAAGACAGGCAGCAGGAGCACAGAGAGCAGGAGGGAGAGCAGGCTGCCCATGACCGTGAGCTTCACCGCGTCGAAGGCCTTGCCCTGCAGCAGCATGCGATGGCCGGGAAGGATGGCGGCGACGGTCTCGCTGTCTGGCGCGCCGAGGAAGACGGATGGCACGAAATCGAGAAAGGTGTGCGTCACGGCCATGGCGACGATGAAGGCCGCGATGGCGATCGGCTGGACATGCCGGAGCAGGAACGGCGCGATAGAGAGCAGGAGGAGCGCGACAAGGTTGATGTGCACGCCCGGCAGCAGGCCGGTGACGATGCCGCAAAGGATGCCGATGACCGTCGTGATGAGAAGCTCCAGGAACATTCCAGTGACTCGCGTTTTGAGATTCATAAGACTTCGCCAGAAAAAACCGGAAAATATTGGGGTAAAGTCGCAGGAGTTTCGGGATAACCTGTTCATTTCCGAAAAGGATTCCCAAAATGTTTCAGCCCACGATGAAAAGCTTCCTTACTTTACCGTAGTCAAGTTGGCAAAAATTTATATAGAAAAAGAGCTTTACTATCAATATGGGGCGTGGAACAGTTACTCTTGCATTGCTAGCAGCATTCAGTATGGGTGCGGCAAGCGGCTGCGTCGAACCTGAAGCGAGAGCCGGATCTAATGACCCTCCGGCGGCAGCGGCACCGTGCCAACCTACTACACCAGCGCCAATGCCTGTTCCAGCACCGATGCCAGCTCCGGTGATGCCACAACCTGCACCAGTAGCACCACCGGCACCAACACTCCCTCCCCCCGTCTCGTTGGAGAGCTGCCTGTCTTGGCAAGATTACCAATATCCAATCGCTGCAGGAGAGCTCCGGGGCGTCCATTTTTATCGTGTATTCCAAGTAGGAGAGGGCAATGCATATACAGCGCGCGTCGGCCTAGTCCTCGAGGCTGCTCCAGGCGCCTATGTCCAATACCATCGAAGTATGCTCGCCTTCGGCGACCGGATCGCAAAGACAGAAGTCATCGCATCCGGCGATGCAGGACCGGATGGATTCCCTGAGTGCGGCAGATATGTCCGGCTCCGCCACACCTTCGCTCAGCCAATTTCTGGCATCGGCGGATCTATCGACACGCTCTATTGCGGCCTCGAGCTGCG
>Ga0105164_10002818_pt1 | contig 10692 bp, 11 predicted proteins | sample VDWuncwatermetaG_FD_89674 | JGI IMG/M metagenome (GOLD analysis project Ga0105164, IMG submission 89674) | Wastewater microbial communities from Netherlands to study Microbial Dark Matter (Phase II) - VDW unchlorinated drinking water | ecosystem: Environmental > Aquatic > Freshwater > Drinking... | reverse complement strand
TTCGAGCCTCCTCTCCGTTGAGCCTTGAGCGGTTCACGGTTTGGAGGCTTCGATTTACTCCCGTAAATGTCAAACCCTGGGAGTCCTCCAGCAAAGCTGGAGGTTTACCCTCGATTAATTAAAAATTTGTCATTTAATCACCTTATCCGCCCGCGCCAGCACGTTCGGCGGAATCGTCAGGCCGATCTGCTTCGCGGCCTTCAGATTGATCACAAACTCAAACTTCGCCGGCTGTTCCACTGGCAAGTCGGCGGGCTTCGCGCCCTTCAGGATTTTGTCTACATAGGTCGCAGCACGGCGGAACAAGTCGGGAAGTCCGGTCCATAGGTGAGAAGGCCTCCAGCCTCCGCAAATTCCTTATAGTTGGAGCTTGTTGGCAGCCGGTGCTTTGCGGCTAAATCCAGGACACGTGTCCGATATGAAGCCATCACTGCTTCTTCGATCATAAAGAGCCCGCCTACGCGCTCCTTGGTAGCGACTTCGAACGCCTTTTGTAACTCGTCGGGATCTCGCACCTCCATGGGGTGAATCCGAACACCGAGCCGCGGGCTTGCTTCCTCCATCTCTCTGAATACGCGGGTGGCCGTCGGATTGGCGGAATTCCAGAGGACGCCCACCCGAGAGACGCCAGGAAGAGCTTCCTTCAGCAGCTCTAACCGTTTCCCACTCAAGTCCTGCGCAAGGGTGGTCAGCCCGGTAATGTTCCCCCCCGGCGGGCAAGACTAGCAACAAGCTCTAGAGGATCGGCAACCCACGTGAACACGATAGGGATTGTCTTAGTCACATTCTTGGCAGCGCGGGACGCTGTGGCGTTTATCGTAAAGATGACGTCAACTTTGAGATGGACAAGCTCGGCGGCGAGCTCGCGCAGCCGTTCGGGCTTCGCCTCAGCGTATCGGTACTCAAGCACAACGTTCTTCCCTTCGACGTAGCCAAGCTGGTGGAGACCCCGGCGGAAGGCCTCGCTCAGGACTTCGATGGCGACATCACCACGCCGCCCAGGATTTAGGATGCCTATCCGAGCAATCTTCCCTGGCTGCTGCGCCTGGGTTAGCTGGACAAAAAGCAGAATCACATTCGCCAGTAGGAAGGCAAGGAGTTTTTTACTCATTGGCTTCTCCCCAATCCAAAATCTAAAATCTCTCGGCCCTTTATCCCTGTAACCCTTCAACCCTTTAACTCGTGTGGATACTCGAAGCGGCGATCTTCATGTTGAAATCGACTGCCGGGGCAGAGTGGGTCAATGCGCCCACCGAGATAAAATCGACTCCGGCCTCGGCCACCTCGCGCAGCCGCTCGATCGTGATTCCGCCGGACGCCTCCACCCATGCCCGCTTGTTGATCAGCCGCACCGCCTCGGCCATCTTCTTCGTTCCCATATTATCGAGCATGATGACGTCCGCACCGGCGTCGAGAGCCGCCTGCACTTGTTCGAGATCCGAACATTCTACTTCGACCTTGGCCATGAAAGGGGCATGACGGCGGACATTTTTTACCGCCTGGCTGATGGAGCCTGAAGCGGCGATGTGGTTATCCTTGACTAGCGCCGCGTCATAAAGGCCGAGACGGTGATTCGTGCCGCCTCCCATCCGCACGGCGTATTTTTCGAGCGTGCGCAGCCCTGGCGTGGTTTTCCGCGTATCGATGATCTTGCAGGGAAAATCTTTCACCGCCTCCACGTAGCGACGGGTCAGCGTGGCGGTGCCCGACAGACGCTGAAGGAAATTCAGCGCGGTCCTCTCTCCCATGAGAAGGGCCCTGACAGGTCCCTCGGCTTCAGCGACCACGGTCCCTTTCCCCACCTGATCCCCATCATGGCAGAGACAATGAACCCTCACCTTGGCATCCAGCAGAGAAAAGATTCTCTCCAAGAGAAAGAGACCGGCCACCACGCAGTCGCGCTTGGCGCGGAATAAGCCCTTGCCGCGCGCCTCAGGCGGAACCGTGCTCAGCGTCGTGAGATCGCCGGCGCCGATATCTTCTTCTAAAGCGCTCTTAATGAGCTGCTCAAGCTGCGCAGTAATGACAACATCCATAGGCTACGATTTCCCCCCGGCTTGCTGGATTTCCAGGATCCTCTCCAAGCTGCGATGGAGCGTACGGGCCTTTTCTTCAAACTGCTCGGCCTTTTCCCTCTCCTTGTGGACCACCTCTTCTTTGGCCTTGGAGAGAAAATCGTTGTTGCCGAGTTTTTTCCGAACGCGAGCCAGCTCCTCCTCCACTTTATTAACCTCCTTCATCAGCCGTGCCTTCTCCTCCTGCAAATTGGTCTTTTCATCCAGGGGGAGGTAAACCTCCGTCTCCCCGACGACAGCCGTAGCAGCCCCTTTAGGCCTTTCCCCTTTTGTTGAATATTCTACAGAACTCACGCGCGCAAGGGCGCGAAGGTAAGCTTCTTGAGATCTGAGAAACGTGAGCTTCACTTCAGGGCCACACAGTGCGACCTTCATCTCTTTCGAAGGAGGGCAGTTCATCTCCGAACGCAGGTTCCTGATGGCCCTGGTAACCTCGGTCAAAAAACCCATCTTTTCCTCTATCTCAGGCCGGACCCAATCTGCGTCCGGCCTCGGATAGGGCCGCACCATGATGCTTCCCTTCCCTTCCATGAGCACCTGCCAGATCTCCTCGGTGACAAACGGCATCAGGGGATGGAGCAGGAGAAGGATCCTTTCCAGGACCGCAACCAGGACCTTCCGGGTTTTTTGCGGATCATCTCCGAGCGTTCCGTTCAGGGAGAGTTTACTCATCTCGATGTACCAGTCACAAAACTCGTGCCAGGTAAATTGGTAGAGGTGGTGCGCAAACTCGTTAAAACGGTAGGCGTCCATGGCCTTTCTGGCTTCGTCCGTGGCACTGACTAGCCGCGAGAGAATCCATTGGTCTGCGAGATTCAACTTCTCTGCATGCAAAGAGGCGAAAGAAGGCCTGTGGGAGCGCACCTCCTCGCCGAGGTTCATCAACACGAAGCGCGTGGCATTCCAGAGCTTATTGACGAAATTTTGATAACCAGAGATCCGCTCCTCCGACAGTTTAATGTCGCGCCCCATCGCGGCCAGAGAAGCAAGGGTAAAGCGAAAGGCGTCCGTCCCGTACCGCTCCATGACCTCGAGCGGATCGATGACGTTGCCTTTGGACTTCGACATCTTTTGCCCTTCCTGATCCCGCACCAGGGCATGGATATAGACATCACGGAAAGGGACGTCGCCCATGAACTTAAGACCCATCATGATCATCCGGGCGACCCAGAAAAATAGGATATCAAAGCCGGTAACCAGTACGGAGGTCGGATAGAAGGTCTTCAGATCTTCCGTTCTTTCCGGCCAGCCCAGCGTGGAAAAAGGCCACAGCGCCGATGAGAACCAAGTGTCCAGGACATCAGGGTCTTGAAGAAATGCCTTGCCGCCACACTTCGGACAGCGGCTCGGGGCCTCGCGCTGGACGATGGGCCGAGCTTCGCGGGCCAGCATGAAGTCGCCATGACCCGTCTTAAGAATGCTATCCGCGTCGCACTGCCGACAGTACCAAGCCGGGATCTGATGGCCCCACCAGATCTGGCGCGAGATGCACCAGTCTTTGATGTTCTCCATCCAGGCAAAGTAAGAATTGGCCCATCCCTCCGGAACGATCCGGATCTTCCCTTCGCGCACCGCCTGCATGGCCGGTTCCGCTAATGGCTTTATCTTGACAAACCACTGCGGCGTCAAATAGGGCTCGATCACCGTCTGGCAACGGTAGCAACGCCCCAGCGCATGACGGTAAGGCCCAATCTTCTCCAGGAATCCTCGCTCTTTGAGTTCCTCTACGACCAGCCGCCTGGCCTCCGAGCGGTCTTTGAGCTGGTAGCGCTTCAGCCACGGCGGCATCTCTCCCTTTTCGCCCACGAAAGCAGAGGGATCGACACGCGCCTCTGCGTCAAAAATACTGATTTTCTCAAGACCATATTTTTCGCCGATTTCGAAGTCGTTAAAGTCATGTCCCGGAGTGATCTTCAGGGCCCCGCTTCCAAACTCCTGGTCGACAAAGGGGTCGGAGATAACCGGGATAGGGCGATCGGCGATGGGCAGGCGAACTTTTTTGCCGATAAAACGCTGGTAGCGCTTGTCCTCGGGATGGACCGCTACAGCAGTATCTCCGAGCATAGTCTCGGGCCGGGTCGTCGCCACCACCAGAGCCTGGGATGGATCATCCATCAAGGGGTAACGGATATACCAAAGGTGGCCGTCGACCTCTTCATGAACCACTTCAATATCGGCCAAGGCTGTCTTACAGCGGGGACACCAGTTGATTAATCGCTCGGCCCGATACAAGAGCCCGTCTTCCCAGAGCCGGACAAAGGCCTCCCGCACAGCCAAGGAAAGACCCTCATCCATGGTAAAGCGCTCTCGGCTCCAGTCGCAGGAAACCCCCAGCGCCTTAAGTTGATGCAGAATAGTATTTCCAGCCTCGGCGCGCCAGATCCACACGCGCTCGATAAATTTCTCCCTCCCTAAATCGGATCGACTCAACCTCTGCTCCCCAAGCTGCCGCTCCACCACGTTCTGCGTCGCAATCCCGGCGTGGTCGGTCCCGGGGACCCAGAGGACGCTGTAGCCATCCATCCTTTTATAGCGACAGAGAATGTCTTGCAGCGTGTTGTTTAAGGCGTGCCCCATGTGCAGAGATCCGGTGACATTGGGCGGCGGGATGACCATGGAGAAATGGAGGTCGGCTCGGTTCGACGGCTGGAATGCGTCCAGGCCGATCCAGTACTTGTACCACTTCCCTTCAACTTCCTTGTGGGAATACACCTTGGCCAACTGCATCAAATTATTTCGACTTCCTACGGCCCTTTTTTCTCTGCTTAGGCGGGGACTCTTCTTCCACCACATCCACCAGATCAATGAACTGGAAGGCCGACTGTTCGGATATCTCCCCACCCTTCTTTTTCGGCGCCGCTTTGGGAACACTTTCCTTCGAAGGGGCAGCAGCGGCGGAACTCCTCCGTTCGCTGGAAGGAGCACGAGGCGAGAGCAAACCAGCCAAGGCCGACTGGAGCGTTTCCTTTTCGATGGGCTTTTTTACGACAACGAGTTTTTCCCGCTTGGGGGCCTGCGAGGTCGGATCTTCTTCCAGCCAGAGAGTGGGGGTTTTACAGCTCTGAATGACCCGAACGGCTTCAGGAGACAATCGATTACTCTCTCGCAGCGCGGCCCCATCGACGATCAAGAGGTCGTAGTCCTTGAAAGAACCGACACCCGAAGCAATATCGTTCTCTACTCGGACTTCGTGCTCAGGAAATAGCGAGAGGCTGATGGCCTGTTGCAAGATCTTTTGAGGTTCAATCAGGAGGATTTTGCCCATTGCCTTTTCAATAATGTTCCGTTATTACCTTGACAAGGTGCTCTCTCCAAGTAAGATAGAAAAAGTAACGATGCTGAAATTTTCGTGCGAAAGTGGCGGAATTTGGTAGACGCGCAGGATTCAGGATCCTGTGGGATAACACCCGTGGGGGTTCGATTCCCCCCTTTCGCACCACTCTCTATCTTGATTAACTTATCATAGGTGCTGAATTTTCTCTAATGGTCCTCAGCACCCCCTTTGCGGTGACTGACGGATCACCTCCTTGCAGGAGGTCCCTGATCCTACACGCTGTATCGGGGAATAAAAATCTCAAAGGCAGGAGGCTCACGAAGTCGCGGTTGGCGACGCAGTAGAATAGATTGACTCTATGCGGAGATGGTATTTTGTTTTTTTTCTTTTGCTACTCAGCGCCTGCACAAAGGATCCCAACCCGCCTACAAAAACGGCCCGGGTGGCCGACCCCGAACGGGGCAAGCGGGTCTACTTGGCGCAGTGCACTGCCTGCCACAACAGCGATCCGACCAAAGACGGCCCAGTTGGCCCTGCAGTCAAAGGCTCCTCACAGGCCCTGCTGGAGGCAAGGATTCTTAGGACGAGCTACCCTCCGGGTTATACCCCTAAGCGCAAGACCTCACTCATGCCTCCACAAAAAGCCCTGGAGTCAACCATCCCTGACCTCGCAGCCTTTCTCCGCGTAAACTCCACTTCCTCAGAAAAGAATCCAGAATAGCAGATACAGAATTGCGGAGAGAATAAAGCCTGCCCATAGAGTCCCAGATACCGTATCGAGCGGCTTTTTGGTCTCGCCCTGTAATCCGATGAGGGCATTCGCCTCAATGGCTGCAACGATTAGCCCACCGATGATGGTCATCCCGAGCATCGCTTTTGGGCTTGCCTCTCCAAAAAGCGTCAGGTGGCTTGCCGCTCCCATATAGAAAAGCATCGGGACAGAGAACAAAGTATTTGTCCTGGACGTAAGCGCTGCTCTCCGGCCGCGCGCCGCGGCCTCAGGGATCGCCTGCCCTCCCTGCGCTACCTGCGTCGCCGACGCGATGACCACCTTCTGGTTTGGCCAGATGACCAACCAGACGTTAAGAAACATGATGGTGCCCAAAGTCCCACCGACCGTGATCGCCCACCCATAGGAAGTACTGAAAAACCCGGCTACTCCGGCCTGAGCAAGCTTGTGAAGATAGATGAGGATACCGCTCAGGAAAGTGAACATGGCGCCCCAACGGAACCACCAGAGGGCTCGAGGCACCAGTTTCTGGATCGCTCCGCTCCGGACCGCCGGCTCTGTTTCCGCAAAAAACGGCGTCTGGACGAAGTTAAAGTAATAGAGAATGCCAATCCAGGTGATGCCCGCAAGAAAATGAATCCACCGCAATAAGAATAACCATAGCTCCATAGCTTTCTCCCTCCTTTTATCTATCTTTGCCGTTTCTCAAAGGGTTATGTTCTTTCTCGCTAGGTCCGTTCTTATATGAACGGAAGCTTTCGATTGTCAAGGATAAAATCGAATCGTCAGGCGCTCAATGCGGCGGCTTCCGTTCTTTCGAATCCCGCAGGCCATCGAAAGGAGCGCCCTTCTCGACAACCTTAAAATGAAGCACATTGAGGAGAAATTTGGCTCGTTCCTCTAGTGACCTCGCTTCAAGGAGACTCTGCTTCTCAAGGGTGGACGCCTCCAACGAAAAACAACAGAGGTTCAGCCAAGTTTCTCCATCCACAGATGGGTCGCTTAGAATCTTCAAGAGCTCCGATTCTTCTCCCTACGGTTCGCCGCACAAGATCCAAGATCTCGCCCTTGAGGGAAGAGGGAAGCTTCTGCGCCAACTCCTTTGGCTCTTCTCTGAGAAGCACGTTGGCCTGGCGATAAGGGGTGAGATCCAAGATATGCTCCTGGATCTCATATTCCCTAAAGCCGTAAAGGACGATGTTGTAGCGTCCGTCCGGGAAGGGCGTGACGTTGACAATCTCCCCGACGCACCCTACCGGATAAACACCCGGATTTCGATGGTAGTTCTTTTCCCAATCTCCCCGCAGCAAGGCCATCCCGATCAGCTTATGATTTACCATAGCATCCTTGACCATCTCTCTGTAACGCGGCTCGAAGATGTGAAGAGGTAGATGAATTCTGGGGAAAAGCACGACGTTGGGTAAGGGAAAAACCGGAATGATACGTGCTCGACTAAGACTATTTCTCTCCCCGTTCACTGTGAGGCAGCCTGATCTCGTCGATCCTGACTAGAGTCGGGTTATTTCTAGCATAGGGCCGATCTTCCTTCAACATGGAATTCAGCTTGACCTCCCCCAGGATCTGTGCCATTTTGCCTGCTGTCTAACCCGATTCAGGGAGCCATCTTGTTGCAGGAAAGTAAGAGGAAAACGGCGCACCCTTCTTTTCTGGCGGACATCGTCAGAAAAATGCCCCCCTTCAGAGGCGCGATTGACCCTTTCACCTGCGTTGCTGAAGAGCTCGAGTTGGTAGAGCAAAACCTGACGCGTTCCATTCGTTCATCCGAACACACCCTGACCGACATCTCCTCCCATCTGATCCATGGGGGCGGAAAGCGTGTCCGTCCTTTGGTTACCTTGCTTGCCTTCAAGGTGTTCGGGGGGAAAAAAATTGAGGACATAGTCGATATCGCCACGGCAATCGAGCTGATCCACACGGCTACCCTACTGCACGACGACATTATCGACGGTGCCGAGGTCCGACGCGGTAAGGAGTCGGCTTACAAAAAGTTCGGTCTGAAAGCTACCCTGGTAGCTGGCGATTTTCTCTTTATCAAAGCCTTCGAGTTCGCAGGAAAATTCGATGACACAGTGGTGCAGTGGACTGCGGATGCGTGCACACGGCTTACCGAGGGAGAAATGCTCCAAGGCTTCTTCAACCGGAACAGCGATGTCACCTTCGAAGATTATTTGGAGATCGTAAGGCGCAAAACCGCTTCATTGTTTCAGACCGGGGCCAGGGTGGGGGCTTACTTGGCCGGCGCAACGTCACCCACGGTCGAGAAGATGGATGAGTACGGCCTTAACCTGGGGATTGCCTTTCAGATGATCGATGACGTGCTGGATGTGGTAGGGCACAAGGAACTCCTGGGCAAGCCCATAGGAATGGATCTCCGGGACGGCAATCCATCTCTCCCCATTATCCTCGCCTTACATGAGGGACAGCAAGTCGTAGCAGACACCTTTGAATGCAACCATCCGACGGAGGATACGATCCGGGCAGCCATTGAGGCCATTAGTCAGGGAACAGCGATCCAGCAGGCCAAAACCTTTTCCAAAAGTTACGCGGAGCAGGCCTTAAAAGTGATCAAAAAACTCCCCCCCTCGCTGTACCGCAACGGGCTTAAAACCCTGGTTCAGCTCATCATCGAAAGAGACTTTTAATTTTTCTAAAGGCTTTGCTAGCAGGCTTCTCCTTCACTTGGTCTAACCGTTAGTCAGATTCTTCAATAGCGATATGTCTCCCCGCTCCCAGGACGGACGTCAGCAGCTCGTGCAGAACATATTCGACCGGATCGCGGGACGGTATGACTTTCTTAATCGCGTCATCAGTTTCCACTTTGACACCTTCTGGAGGAAAAAGGCTGTCCAGGCATTGGCCCTTGGAGATACATCTCCATTCATCCTGGACCTCGGCAGCGGAACCGGCGATCTTGCCCTCACGGCAGCAAAAGAGATAAAGGGAGGAAGGATCGTCGGCTTGGATTTTTCGCCAGAAATGATTCGCTTGGCCCGGGAAAAAAAGCGGCGCTCCCCCTCCGGCGACAGAACGGACTATATCCTTGGAAGCGCGCTGGCCCCACCGTTTAAGGCCGAGGCCTTCGATGCCGTCATGACGGCCTTTGTGCTGCGCAACATCACAGACCTCGATCTCTTCTTTCACCATGCCTATCGCCTTTTAAGGCCCGGCGGAAAACTCGTTTCCTTGGATATGTTTCCCCCCTCCCGCTTCCCTTTCTCTTTCTTTTATTCCTTTTACTTCTACCGCCTGGTTCCTTGGATTGGCGCAGCGCTGGCGCATGACCGCGGCGCTTACCAGTACCTCTCCGACTCCGTGAGGACATTTGATTCCCCAGAGACGATCGCCGAGCTCATCCGGCAAAAAGGCTTCGAGAAAGTAAAAATCAAAAAATTTATGAGCGGCGCCGTCTGCCTCCATTTAGGAGAAAAGCCTGGCATGAGATCAGAAGGTTAACTAACCATGCAGGCATTTCCGGCCAGCTTTCTGCTCCTCTTTTACCAGGTCGCTTTGGGGGGGCTGTTCGCTATGGCGGCGACCCCCTTTCATGAACTGGAGAGAGGGTTTTACAAATCGACGGCGGGAGTCCTCTTTGTGGTCGGCCTCCTGGGTCTTCTCGGCAAGTCGGATATCTATCTCCAATGGCTCTCCGCAGGCACAAAGCTGGGGGCAGCTATGGAGATGTTCCTTTACCTCCTCTTCCTGCTCTTTTTCTCCCTTTATCTCTACTCGCTCTGGGGCGAGCGTGTGGTTTTCAGAGCCCATACCTTCTCTCTTGCTCTCTTGATCGGCCTGGCAGGGCTAGCGGTAAGCGCGCACAGCTTTTATCAAGCGCCCCTCTGGTCGCTGGAAACCCTTATCTATCCTTTGAGCGTTTTTTTATCGGCCCTGCTCTTGGGGAGCGTGACTGTCGGCATGCTGATCGGCCACTGGTATCTCATCGATACCGGCCAAAGTCTAGACCCTTTTATCCGCATTTTTAAGTTTTTTTTCATCTCCCTGATGATCCAGATGGTCTCTTTTCTGATACTTCCGCCGCTGCTTTACCTGCTCGGAAACCCAAAGACGGTTCAGAGGCTCACGCAGCTTTGGGAGGAACACTATTGGCTTCTCTCGGCTCGGCTATTGGTGGGCCAGGGCGCTCCTTTGATACTCTCCGCTATGATATGGCGCACCTTAAAGATACCCCACACCATGGCTGCAACCGGGCTATTTTATATCGCCTTGTTGGGAGTCTTTGTCGGGGAGATTTTAGGAAGGCAAATCCTGGCCCTGACTTCCCTCCCCTTCTGAATGGGGATCCCCCGTAGGCGAGGTTGGAGAGGAATAGACCTTTATCTTCGTTACCCTGAGCCCCTTAGAAGTCCAACCCAGGTCATATCCTACTTCCTGCCCTTCTCTAAGGTCGTTGGGTTTTTTGGCTTCACCCAAAAGGATCACGAACTCAAAAGAGAATGGGACTTCCCTGCCATTCTCCGTTCGTACCAGCCCCATATTATTGCTGGGGAAGAGCTTACTGATGATTCCCTGATGAAAGAGATCTTTCCTCTCCGCATTCTCCGGTGCTTCGTCCAAAGTACTCACATCTGACATTT
>Ga0105164_10002816_pt1 | contig 10696 bp, 9 predicted proteins | sample VDWuncwatermetaG_FD_89674 | JGI IMG/M metagenome (GOLD analysis project Ga0105164, IMG submission 89674) | Wastewater microbial communities from Netherlands to study Microbial Dark Matter (Phase II) - VDW unchlorinated drinking water | ecosystem: Environmental > Aquatic > Freshwater > Drinking... | reverse complement strand
TAGCTGGTGTATGTAACATAGCTACCCGCCAAACCCGAGTGGGGGAAATGTCTATGTGGAAAGCATGTGCATTTGCTAATGCTGCTCGTCAGGGGTTGTTTGCAGTTAGATTAGCTAGTGAAGGAATGACTGGCCCTGCTCCTATTTTTGAAGGAGTTAGAGGATTTGAAACATTGATTTCAGGACCGATAGATTTAAAATTACCTGCTATGGGTGAAGCACCGAAAAAAATCCTTGAAACATATATAAAACCTTATCCCGTAGAATATCATGCTCAAAGTGCAGTCGAAGCCGCCATTAAATTAAATAAAGAAGGTTTAAAGATAGAAGAAATCCAAGATATGACTATCTATACCCACGGTGCTTCTTATCAGATTATTGGTTCTGAGCCTGAAAAATGGAGACCAACTTCTAAAGAAACGGCAGATCACAGTCTTCCATACTGCACTGCGATAGCACTTCGTGATGGTGATGTATCAGATGAAAGTTTTCATAAGAGAAATTATCGTGATTCTTCCATGATTAAGTTTATGAAAAAAATAAAAGTAGTAGAAGATCAGAAATACACAGAGGACTACCCAAAAAGTTTTGGAAATAGGTTAGAGATTAATTTATTTAGTGGAAAAAAGATCGTAAAAGAAGTTTTACATCCTTTTGGACATCCAAAAAATCCCATGGCTTGTGAAGATATTTTTAACAAGTTTAGAAAATTGGCTGAGCCTCATCTTGATAAAGAAAAAATTGATAAGCAGATTGAAATAATTTTGGGTTTGGATAAGGCTTCTGACTTAAATAATGTTATTCCTGTGATTTGATCTTGTCATCCCCGCGAAAGCGGGAATCCAGGAATGACATTTGTTCTGGATTCCGTTCAAGCTGGGAATGACAACATGCGTTAGAATATAAATCATGAAATCCTTCCATCAGCTTTTAAAAGAAGAAAAAACAGTAGTTATTCCTGGTGTGTTTAATGCAGCATCTGCTTTAGTAGCAAAAGACACAGGGATGACTTCTTTATATTTGTCTGGTTCTGGTATTGCTACTGGGTGTTTTGGTATGCCTGATCTTGGATTGACTACATTAGATGATGTTTGCACTGAAGTAAAAAGGATTTGTTCTGTAGCGGCAATTCACGAATTGCCGCTACTGGTTGATGCAGATACTGGCTTTGGAAATGTAGAAGAATGTGTAAAAAAACTTGAAGAAGCTGGTGCCATGGCTATACATCTGGAAGATCAGGTCTTTCCTAAACGTTGTGGACATAGAAGTGGAAAAGAAGTTATATCTTCAGATGAAATGGTTTTAAAAATTCAATCTGCAGTTAGAGCTAGAAAAAATCCTGATTTCTATGTTATTGCCAGAGTTGATTCCAGGAATGTAATTGGTTTTGATGATGCACTTGAAAGAGCCAGGAAGTATCAGAGTGCTGGTGCTGATGTAATATTTGCTGAGGCTTTAGAGAGTAAGGATGAATATAAGAAGTTTGTGGATACACTTAGAATTCCTGTATTAGCTAATATGACAGAGTTTGGTAAGACACCATATATATCTGTTTATGAGTTTGAGCAAATAGGGGTACGTATGGTTCTTTTCCCTCTGACAGCGTTTAGGATGATGATGAAAACTGTAGAGGAAACGTATCGCACCATTAAAAAAGAAGGGTCTCAGACATCCATCCTTAGGCATATGCAAACTAGGGAAGAGTTATATAAGCTTCTCAATTATTATGAACAAGAAGCAAAGATTACAAGAAATGATTGATAAAAATCAAAATATAGATTATCATGGCTGACAGGTAAATCAGTTTGGTTAATTTTAGGAGAGCAATATGTCAACCACAATGACAGAACAATTTTCAAAAGGCTTAGAAGATGTAGTTGCAGGAACTACTACAATTTGCACTATAAATCCTGATTCTGAAACTTTACTTTATAGAGGATATAGTGCTACAGACTTATCTCAAAATGCTACATATGAAGAAGTAGCACATCTTTTAATTGAAGGAAGGCTTCCTAAAAAAAGAGAATTAAAGAGAATTACAAAACTACTTGTTCAAGAAAGAAAAATACCTAAACCTTTAATAAAAGTTTTAAAATTGATTCCTTTAAAATCCAGCCCCATGGATGTACTTAGAACATCAGTTTCATTTATGGGTGCACTTGAGGAAGCTAGACAGTATTCTATAGAAGATACAAAACAAATAGTTTATTCAATTATGGCAAAGCTGCCAGTTGCTCTTATGACTTGGTATCACCTATCTAGAGGTGGTGATCTTCCTAAAGTAAATAAAAATCTTACTTATGCTGGAAGATTCTTGCAAATGGTGACAGGAAAAGATCCCTCTCCATTAGAAGAAAAAATAATGAATGCTAGTTTAATTCTTTATGCAGAACATGAATTAAATGCTTCTACTTTTGCTGCAAGGGTTACAGTGTCTACACTTTCAGATATTTATTCAGCATTAACTTCAGGAATTGGTACATTGAAAGGACCTCTTCATGGTGGTGCTAATGAAGCTGCAATGGAATTGATTCTAAAATTTAAGAGTCCTCAAGATGCTATAACTGGCATTACAAGCATGATTGAGAAAAAAGAAAAAATTATGGGATTTGGTCACAGAGTTTATAAAAAAGGTGATGGCAGGTCAGTTGTTATGAAAAAGTATTCAAAAGAGCTTGCAGAAATGAAAGGAAATTTAAAACTTTTTGAAATTGCAGAAGCTATAGAAAAAACAGTTAAAGAGAAAAAGGGAATATTTCCTAATGCAGATTTTTACTCAGCCGTAGCTTATTATTTATTAGGTATTCCCATTCCTTTATATACACCTATTTTTGTTCTTTCCAGAACAGCAGGCTGGTCAGCTCATGTATTAGAGCAATTAAGTGATAATCGCTTAATTAGACCACGTGCTATTTATGTGGGACAGCCAGCTAGAGAATATAATCCTATTGAAAGACGATAGTACTGTTGAGCCATGCGGCCGCATGGCTCTTTTTTATGAAAAAAAATCTTGCTGATCTAAATGATCAAATCACCTCCTGTAAAAAATGCCTACGTCTTGTTAAATATAAAAATGAGATAAAAGAAAAATTTCCTACATATTGGTGTAAACCAGTTCCAGGCTTTGGTGAGACAAAAGCAAGAATTTTAATAGTAGGACTTGCTCCTGGAAGATTTGGATCAAATAGGACAGGGAGAATGTTTACAGGTGATTCTTCTGGAAATTTCATGTATCCAATTTTACATGAAGTAGGTTTATGTAATCAGCCTGATTCTATTGATGTGAATGATGGGCTGAAATTGAAAGATTGTTATATAACAGCAGTGGGTAGATGTGCTCCACCACAGAATAAGCCTACACCTGAAGAATTAAATAATTGTTTCCCATATTTAGTAGAAGAATTGAAACTTTTGAAAGATTTAAAAGTTGTTGTGGCTCTTGGAAAGATAGCTTTTGATGGGTATTTGAAATGGGGAATCGCAACACGTCATTGCGAGGAGGCTCTGCAGGAGCCGACGCGGCAATCTCCTAACGCTATGAGATTGCTTCGTCGCAACAAAGTTGCTCCTCGCAATGACGTTTTACGGGGTAAATTTAAATTCTCTCACGGAGCCATTTATGAAAAAGGTTTGCCACATGTTTTAATTAGCTCTTATCACCCTAGTAGGCAAAACACACAGACAGGCAGATTAACTAAAGATATGTTTAAAAAAATCTTTGAGAGTGCTATCATGAAAATTAAATCATGAATTATATGTATCAAAAATTAAAGTATTTAAAAGAATGGTTTTCAACCCATGTTCTAACGTCTGATAAGCGTACAATTCTATTTTGGTTTTTTATTGTACTTCTATTGCATGGTTATCTAGTCTTAGCAATTACTGGTGATGAAGAAGTAAGAATTACCGTACCAGATGAGCAGTCTTTTATTTTTAACTCTATAGCTTTAGGTAATTATCTTCATCAATTTAATTTTAGCAACGCTGTAGATTTTGGACCTGTTTTAGGTTATGGTTATATCTTCTGGCTTTTTAATGCACTATTTATAGTTCCTTTTGGTGCTTTGGGAGGATTTTCTGCTCAAATTTTTATTGGTAGACTTGTCTATCTTTTTTGTTTTGTCCTTTCATTGTTTTTCACATATAAAACAGTTTCTATTTATCAGGAAAAATACACGGCACTGTTAGGTACTTTTTTAATTTTCTTATTACCGACATTTGCTTTTTTTGGGAAGATCATTAGTGTTGAATATTTACTCTGTTTTCTTCTTAGTTGTTTTATGTATCTTATTGCTAGTGATGAGGGAAATCTTTCAAAAAAAGTTTCATTTGCAAGCTTAATACTTGGCATTGCTATTGGAGTAAAACTAATTGCTTTGCCATTTCTACTGGCACTTTTACTTTATCTCTTTTTGCACTCATCTGTTGTAAAAATATACGTTAAGTCTTTATTACTAGTAATTGCTGGTTTTTTTATTTCTAACCCAGTTCTTTTAATTTCAGCAAGAGCTAGAGATGTATTATTAAAATCTTTGCCAATCAATGCACCATTTAGTCTTGAGAACTTGACTCGTTGTTATAATTTTGACTCATTTACATGGGATGATATTCCATTGCTGGGGATTAAAGCGGGATTTGGAAATGAATTAGTTCTATTGTTGTTTATAGTATTCACAATACTATCGTTTATTAGTAATAGAAAAAATAAAAACAGATTATTTATCTTATCAATTTATATGATAACGTTTTTAGTATTTATTCTTTCCGTTTGTTTAAAGGGCTCAACTTTTTGGACTTGGTATCTTTTTCCAGCATTTTTAATTTCAGTTGTTCCACCCTTATTATTAAATTTTGAAAACAAACGATTAAATGACAAATTGATCGCTGTTTTTTTTATCTCTATATTTGTTTTAAATATTGGAAGCGTGTCGAAAGTATATAAGTATAAGTTTAATCAAATAAACACCATGAGTTTAAAAGCCAAAGATAAAAAACAAATAAAAGATTTTTTTATGAATGTAGAGCCTGGTAGAACTGTTGTAAGTAGTGAACAAGTTCTTATAGGAGACCTTCCAAGTAAAGGAATTCCTGCTTTCAATCATTTAATTGTACATAAAACTTTTGAGGCACATGCTGAGCTATATAATTTCTCACCACATTTTTTTGACTTATATCCAAGCACAGAATATATAATCTATCAAAAAAAATGGGGAGTTCTAAATAATAGTGCACCTCCTGCATTACCAAATGATGGGTTTTGCCCGACAGGCAAATCCTCACCAGGAAGTGCAAAACAATACTGGAATGAGCTAATTAATGGTAAAGGGGTTATTGCTTCAAATAATACAATATATAAGTTTAAGCCAATCCTAGAAACAAGCACTTCAATTATCTATCAAAGAGTAGGAATACATCTATAGTAGGTTCAAGAAATTTAATAATGTTTTAACTTAATCTTAACTCTAATCCTATTGAATTCTATAAATTTCTGTTCATAGTTTTTGGCTTTATGCGGAGCTTATATGTCTATTGAAAACAATATAAATAATAATATTGCAGCTGACTTAATAAAAGGCCAGTATGATAACTCTGCTAAAAAACCAAAACCAAAACAGCAGCCTAAAAAAGCATTAAGTCAACAACTAAATTCTAATTTTGCAAAACTGAGTCAAATGCGTTCTGCTTCGCCTAATGGAAAAACAGGAAATGCTGGAAACGCTGTTCCTGCTCAGTTAAGCCAGTCTACCCAAACTAGAACTCCTCTTCCAGCACAAAGAGGAGCTCAAGCATTACAAAACAATAATTCAACCAATTCAGCAAGCCCAACCAATTCAACGAATTCATCTAATTCGCCAGGAAAATTTTCTGATCCTACCGGCATATATGCAGAAATGGACAGAGTAGCTGACTATTTTGGTATTGAAGGAAAAGCAAGGGGTGTTTTCCAAATAAATGTTGATCGCAATGGCATTGAACGTGAAGGAATGAAATACACTGACTATAATGATTCTAATCCTGTATCTGGCAAAGACTGGAATGATTTTTTAAAATCACTAAAGCTATCAAAAGAACATGAAGCAACAGTTGATAAGTTATTTAAATATAGACAAGGAATGAGTTTTGATACAGACTTTAGTACTTTGAATAAATTAGACGAAGATATTTTAAAAGAAAAAGGTGTTAATGTCGGGTCATTTAAAAAACAATGGAAATCATGGTCTGCTGATAGACTTAAGAATGCTAAACCCGCTAACAATAACAACCCTACTCAGAACCCATCTGCTCCTGGTCGCAATATAAAAACTGATACTTCACCAGCCATAAGTAAACTAAAAGATAGATTAAAGTTAACTGCAGATGAAAGAAAAGCTATCGATGCTATGTTGCAGTACAGACAAGATAAAGGGAAGAGCAAATACTCTAATGAACTGTCATTTGAAGATCATTTGGTTTTAAAAGCACATGGAATGTCAAACTTTAAAAAACAAGAATTTTTCTTTCAATTAAAAGGGATGACTGAAAATGCTGGATCTATAGATGCGAAAGAACTAAATAGTGATTCAGCTGGAAGTAAAGCTTTACTTGCATATAGAAAAATGAATAAGTTGGATCTTAATAAAACAAATCTCACAAAAGATGAAGTGAGATTAATGGCTTTAGCAGAAGAGAATAAAAGAAAATTTAATGTAGACTATTCAAAAATTATGGTAAGTGATGTTAGAAGCAGAGAGAACTGGGATTTTTATCATTTTGGTTGGTCAATAAAAGATAATTTAACCCCTACAGATAGTGTTGGTTAAATTTACTTATTGAACCAGTCTTACGGATAATATTATGATTTTCTTTAATTGCTACAATTAAGTGTTATGAATTTCATTGACACAGCTAAAATCAAGATTTCTTCCGGCAAAGGTGGAAATGGTGTTGTGGCATGGAGACGCGAAAAATATGAGCCTAATGGTGGACCTGCTGGTGGAGATGGTGGAAGAGGCGGTACTGTTTATATTGAAGCTGATGAGAACCTCGGCACACTTTTAGATTTTAAATACAGGGCAATTTTCAAAGCAACAGATGGTGAAAAAGGCGGAAATAAAAATAAAACTGGTAAAGCAGGAGAAGACTTACTTATAAAAGTACCATGTGGAACGATTGTAAAAGATGCCAGCAATGGTGAAATAATTGCAGATTTAGTGATTCATAAACAAAAAATTTTATTAGCACAAGGTGGTCGTGGTGGAAGAGGTAATCAGCATTTTTCTACTAGTTCTAGACAGGCTCCACATTATTGTGAACCAGGTGAACCTGCTATTGAGCGGGAATTAGAATTTGAACTTAAGTTAATTGCAGAAGTCGGAATAATTGGTGTACCAAGTGCTGGAAAATCTACATTGATTAGCGTAATTAGTGCTGCCAAACCAAAAATCGCAGAGTATCATTTTACTACTCTTGTTCCGAATTTAGGTGTAGTGAAAAAACCTAATGGAGATGGTTTTGTAATTGCTGATATTCCTGGACTTATAAAAGGGGCATCAGAAGGAGCAGGTTTAGGACATGATTTTATTCGCCATGTAGAAAGAACAAGACTTTTAGTGCATGTAGTAGATGCTAGTGGGTCAAATAGTTTTGATCCTATTGAAGCTTATGAAACCATTCAGGAAGAATTAAAAGCATATAACAAAATTCTCGCTAAGAAAAAACAAATGCTAGTTTTAAATAAAACTGATTTAATGCAAGAAGATGAGTTGAAAGAAGTTGTAAATAGATTTAAAAAGAAAAAATTAAAACCTCTTTTAATTTCTGCTGCTACTAAACAAAACATAGACAAACTTTTAAATGAATTATTCGAATTTTTGGAAAAAAATCCAAAAGAAGAAAAAGTAGAACTACAAACATATTATGATCCTGAATCTACTGATCACAAATTAGATGAATATGTTGTCTATAGAGATAATCAAATGTTTTATGTAGAAGGCAAAAAAATAGAGGGATTTGTATCTGTAACTAAATTAAATGACTATCAGTCAGTTGGACATCTTATGAGAATACTTAAAAAGATTGGTGTTTTTACTGAATTGGCTAAGCATGGAGCTAAAGAAGGCGATGTTGTTCATTTGTCAGGAATACAATTTGAATATAGTCCCGATACGATGATATTGACATAGTGTTAAAATATTTCCTATGCAAATTCTTGAGTTTAATGGAGTAAAAGATCATTCTGTTGGAGTGGAGCTTGAGCTTCAGGTTATTGATAAAAATACTAGAGAACTTATTTCTGGTACATCTACACTTTTGAAAAGTCTTGAAGGACAAAATAATTACAAACATGAGCTTTTTGAATCAGTGATAGAAATAAATAGTGATCCTTGTAAATCCATTCATGATTTAAAAGGGAATTTGAAAAAATATGTTTCTCTTTTGCATGAGCATGCAGCTAAGTTTGGCATGAAACTTACTATGGCTGGTACGCATCCTACTTCTAACTGGTCTAGGCAAACAATCTCCCCTATTCCTAGATATCAAAACTTAGTAAATAAAATTCAAATGCCTGTAAATAGAATGCTTATTTTTGGACTTCATGTTCATGTAGGAGTAAGAAGTGGTGATGAAGCTATTGCCGTTAAGTCAGCACTTATGAATTATTTGCCTTATTTGCTTGCTCTTTCTGCTAGCTCACCTTATTGGGTAAAAAGAGATTCTGGAATGGAATCCTATCGTGTAAAAATTCTTGAAACATTACCGACTACTGGGCTTCCTTTTAGGTTACATAATTGGGAAGAATTTAGTGAACTTGTTTATGTATTAAAAAAAGCAGGGACTATAGAATCTATTAGAGAAATCTGGTGGGATGTAAGGCCTCATCCTGATTATGGAACTATAGAGGTCCGTATTTGTGATGCTATTCCGATTTTTGATGATGTAATTGTAATTGCATCTCTAATTCAGGCTTTAGTTGCACACTTTGCTAAAAGATATAGAATTATGGATGAAATAGGACATTTACCATCTTATATAATCCGTGAAAATAAATGGCGTGCCGCCAGGTATGGTTTAGATGCAGAATTAATTACAGATACGCTTGGAAATACTATATCTGTACAAAAAGGTGTGGAAAAGATTTTAGAAGAAATTTCTCCTGCTATTAAAGAACTGGGTACAGAGGCAGAAATAAATAAAATACATGACATTTTTAAGCGCGGTACTAGTAGTAAAAGACAAAGAAGAATATTTCATGAAACAAATGGAAATTGGGATTCAATAATTCAAAGTATGATTGATGAGTTTGAAGAGAGTTGGAATTTAAAATCAATTTCTGTTTGAAGACGCCCCACTGGGGCGTCTGTACGGGGAGGTAGGATGTATCAAGCACATATTATTATTTCTGGTAAGGTTCAAAATGTCTGCTACAGAGTTTCCTGTAAAGAATATGCATCTGGTCAGGGTTTGAAAGGCTGGGTTAGAAATATAGAAAATGGAAGTGTAGAAGCACTTGCTCAGGGTGAAAAAGAAAAAATAGAAAGATTTATAGAATGGTGTAAAAAAGGTCCACCGCAGGCAAAAGTAGAAGAAGTAAAAATTACATGGCAGGAAGCAAATGGACCGTTTAATGGATTTAGTGTTATTAGATAAATATTCCTACGCAAACCTAAATTTTGTCCATCTTAAAACTTGTAAGATTACAAGCAGTGTAAAAGCTATACCCAAAGGAATAAAAGTAATTTCTGTTTTTTGAGGTACTAGTTTTATAGCAGATTTAATTCTTTTATAAACTTCTTTAAAGTCATGCATGTCCTGAGCACTGAAATATTGACCGCCAGTCAAAAGTGAAATTTCTCGCAGTGTATACTCGTCTAGTTTTGTTAGTATCCCACCTCTGATTATGGTTCCTGTAGGATTTCCTACTCCAACTGACTGAATGGTTATATTATTTGTTTTTGCTTGTGCTGCTGCAAACATTGGATCTATGCCTATGTTTGCTTCTCCATCAGTTATTAAAACTAATATTCTATTGTCTTTATTTGTTACCTTATCTTTATCAGCTATTGTTATTGCTTGTGTTCCAGCTACGATAGCATCACCGATAGCAGTGCCAGGTTCTAAGCTTTTCAGATTTAGACTTTTTAAGATACTTACTACTTTTGATTTATCAATACTAGGCTCTGCTAAAACCTTTACTGTTCCGCTAAAAAGTGCAATGCCTGTTTGAATACCATCAGGAAGTTCTTTTACAAACTTTATGGCTGCATCTTTAGCACCCTCTAAGCGATTTGGCTTTATATCTTCAGCTTCCATGCTTATAGAAATGTCAAAAAGGAACATAACTTTTGTGTCTTTCATGGGTAGGTAAATAGTACTAACTGGACGTGCTGCACCGAATATAAGAAGACATAAAACAAGTGTTTTTAAAATGAGAGGGAGATGTTTTAGAGCATCAATTTTTTTTGTTTTATTTATAGCTTCTACTAAAACATCTAAGTTTCCAAAGGGAATAATATCTTTTTTCTTTTTCCCTTCAAAATGGAAATGGAAAAATATGTATATTGGAACTAAGATATAGAGAAATAGAAAGTTTGGATAGATAAATTCCATAGAGAACATTATACTCCTACGTCGGCGCTATAGACGGAGCCCCTACATTAGCTGATTGTTTAGATAAAGGATTTATGGAATTTATAAGTTTAATAAACCCTTTATATTC
>Ga0105164_10002815_pt1 | contig 10704 bp, 7 predicted proteins | sample VDWuncwatermetaG_FD_89674 | JGI IMG/M metagenome (GOLD analysis project Ga0105164, IMG submission 89674) | Wastewater microbial communities from Netherlands to study Microbial Dark Matter (Phase II) - VDW unchlorinated drinking water | ecosystem: Environmental > Aquatic > Freshwater > Drinking... | reverse complement strand
TTGTGACGGCTCCCCAAAACGAAAAACCGGAGACCTGATTGGGTCTCCGGTTTTTTCGTCTGTCGGTTTAAAAACTGGCGGGGCCGACGGGATTTGAACCCGCGATCTCCGCCTTGACAGGGCTATTGGGGCCGTTTAGCCCTTCTCGTCGAGAACCGTCAATTCGAGTCGTTTATCGTCGAGGAACTGCTTTGCATACCTGTGCATCCGTTAACATACGTTACAGCCTGTTTTCGTCGCCGAATGGCACAAAAACGGCACAAATCGTATTAGAGCGCACGCTTATCTGAGTTCGATTCGCTCGGGTCTGAGGGCCGCTCCGTGGAGGAGCTGCGGAGTCTGGTTGCGGTTGAGTCGGTTGGCCTCGTCGGCGACCAGCGGAGATAGATACTCGTGCAATCCTCGAGCCGTCACGCGCCCGCCTGCGTCGGCCGCCGCGCCGTTGAGCCCCTTGAGGAAGTAATAGGTGAACAGGCCGTGGCCGTGCTCCTCGGCGGAGCCCGCAATCTGGTTCGCTCCCGACGCGGTCAAGACAACGATCCCCGCCGCTTCGGCCGGCAGTCCGACCTCAACCTTGGTGACGAGAGGACGTATGCCGCGGGCCAGGACCGAGCGTCCCCCCGCGCCCGAGAAGCACGAATCCAGCACCACGATCGCTTGGCGCGGGCGCAAGGCCGCGAGCTTCGCATAAAGGCGCTTGAGCGGATAGGCCGTCGTGGACAGGTATTCGGGGTCGCCGTCTCGGGGCAGGAGGAAGGCCTCTCCCGTCTGCGGATCGGGAGCCCCATGTCCTGAATAATAGAAAACGACGCGGCCGTCCTTGCCGAGCACGCGCGGCAGCCAACCCTCGAGAAGCTTCTCGATGCCGCTGCGGGTGGCGGCCTCTCCCGAGAGGAGCTTCACATTCCGTTCCGGGAATCCCATCGCGGCGAGATGCCGGCGCACCGCCACGGCGTCGCGCTCGGCGAAACGCGCCTCAGGGGCGTTGGCGTACTTCTCAACGCCGATCACGATCGCGAAGCTGGCGGGGTCCTGCGGCCGGCGGTAGGTCGGTTCGTCCGCATTGGAAGGCGCCGTCACCGGGGACGCGCCGGGCCCGCCCAGCGCCTCCCGGATCGCCGCGCGCGCCATGCCCTCGAGTTCGTCCGTTCCCTTCCCCTTGCGGGTGACGGCGGCGACGATTTCGCCGGTCTCGACGCTCACGACGCGCGCCGTGAGCGCGAGGCCGTGGCCGAGGACCGAGAAACTGCCGAACACCATGCGCCCCGCTCCCAGGAGCCGTCCCGCGCGGACGGCTGTAGCTTGGTCCATGACCGCGTCCTTGGCGAGGCGCAGCTCGCGCAGCACCTGGTCGAGCCTCTCGCGTTCGACCACGCGTGCGCCGGCGGACGCTTTGGCTTCCTCCACCATGATCTCGGCCAAGGTCCGCCCGGTTCGGTCCAGCGTCGCTTCGCCGGTATTGTTGTTGAGAGACAATATCGCGATCGCCGCTGCGCCGGCGGGAGCGGAGGGCGCCGAGGGGGCCGAGTCGGACGCGGGGGCGGCCGAGACGACGTCCGCAACCGGCTCGGAAGCGGCCGGCGTCCTCACAGCGCGGGGGCTGGCGCAGGCGAAGGCCGGCAGAACGGCCAGGACCAGCAAACCTTGTCTCATCATTTGAACCACTCCATGGCGCGACGGGCCTCCTCGGCCCCTCCGTACGAAAAAGGACGCCGCGTCGTGAGCGGCGCGACGGTTGTGCGGGTCGTGCGCAGGTCCAGCCCGCGGCGGGCGTGCCGCATCGGCAAGACGAGCTGCACCTGCGTCAGTTCCGAATGCCTCGTGCAGCGGACCAGCTCGGCTCGCGGCTGAAGCTCTTGAATCCGATCTCCGCGCATGCGCCGTTTCAGCGGGTCGGCAGAGGCCGCTTCGGCGCGCTCCTGGGCGAGCAGGAGTTCGTATTCCTCCAGCTCCGACGCAGGTATGCCGAACGGCTGCGAAAAAGTGTCTTCCCGGCCGCTGAAGGCATCCAGGGAAACTTGAAGCGTACCCAACGCGAGCACCTCCCGCTCAAAACGCTCGAGGTTCGCGCGATGGACCCAGCGCGCTTCGCTGTAGCTGTCGGCAAGCTTGTCCATCCCGGGAAGCCATTGGGCTTCAAACACGCAGCCTCGCGGCAGAGACGGGGCGAGTGCGGCCTCGAAGGCTCGGCTCAAGGAGGACTTGGCCCTGGCGAGGTCTTCGACTTCTAGCTGATACACCCAAGGCTTCGTCGCTATGCCGCAGGCGCTTCCGGGGCTGAGCGCCACCTGGAAACCGGCGTTCGCCGGCGCAAGCGTACGGCGCCGGAAGCCCTTGGCTGACTGCGGAGCAGGCTCCATGTCCCGCGTTTCGCAGCGCGGCGCGCTTAGTGCGACGGGGGCTTCCCGGTCCGTGACGCCGCAGGCCGAGGCCAATCCCATCTCGCAGGCCTTGCGGTAAAACTCCGCCGCCTGCGCCTCGTCTTTCGCCGCGCCGCGGCCATAGGACATGACCCAGCCCATCACGTTGCAGGCGTCGCGATCTCCCTTGTCGCAGCCTTGTCGGTAGAATCCGGCGGCTTGGACCTCGTCTTTGACCACTCCTAGGCCGTTGGTGTACATCCAGCCGAGGCTGCCGCAGCCGCGTCCGTTGTCCATACTGCAAGCCTTTCGATAAAGTTCCAAGCCTTTCTTTTCGTCTTTTACCACGCCGCGGCCTTCGGCGTAGGCCATGCCCAGACCGACGCATCCGGATACATCGTTGAGGTCGCACGCTTTTTGGTAGAGCTGGAAGGCTCTCGCCTCATCCTTCGGCAAACCCTGGTCCGCGCTGTACAGCATGCCGAGGCTGCCGCAGGAGTACGCGTCGCCTTTGTCGCAGGCCTTACGGTAGGCCTCCGCCGCCTTCGCCTCTTCTTTCGCAACGCCGGTGCCGCTGGAGTAGCTCCAGCCCATAAACTGGCAGCCCATCACATCGCCCAGCTCACAAGCCTTCCGATAGAGAAGTACGGCGTGGGCCGGATCCTTGGCCGTCCCCCAGCCGTTCGCATGCAGAAAGCCTAAGCTATGACAGGCATAGCCCTCTTTCAATTCGCAGGCCTTACGGTAGGGCTCCACGGATTTGGCGAAATCTTTTTTTACGCCCCGACCCTTAGCATGCCTGTCGCCCAACTCGCCGCAGGCCCGGCCCACGCCCAAGTCGCAGGCCTGGCCGAAAAGAGCGATCGCCTTAGCCTCATCCTTGACCGCGCCCTGGCCGTTCGCATGCATCCAACCGAGATAGTCGCACGCTTTGCCGTCTCCGGCATCGCATGCTCTGCGGAGATCGGTCTGCGCCGCGAAACCCGCCGGCTGGGCGCGCCGCAGCGCGGCACGCGGCGCCGCTGACTCCTCAAGGATGGCGGAGAGCTTGACGAACTCATAGGCGAGAAAGGCGATAGGTAGGAGGGCAAGCGTCCCGATGACGGCCGCGAACCTTCGGAATAGGCCGGCCTTCAGCCAGCGCATCCCGAAAGGATAGGGCGACAATCCAATTAAGTCAATACGCCGAATTGACTTTTCGCGGCGAGGGTGTATACTTCAGGCCATGCGCTGGACGCTCCTGCTCCTTGCCTGGGTCGCCTCTCCAAGCGCCGCGTCTTGGACGGTCGAGCCGATTCCGCGCTCGGAAGACGTCTTGCCTGCCTTCGAGACCGCCTGTCCGGTCGAGCGGTGGCGGCACGATGCCGTTAAAGTGCAGGGCCGGCGCATCCTCTCCCCAGTCTGCGCCGACTTGCGTGGCGATGGCCGCGAGAGGATGTACGCCCAGTTGGAGGGAGGACCGCTGGTGGAGCTTGAGCTTCATGCCGACGGTCCGCGGACTTCATGGGTCCTCATCGAGACGCTCACGGGCCTGCCTTTCGGGCCGCGCCTGGCCGTCGCCCGCGCGAGCGCGGCCTCCCGGCCTGCGCTCTTCGTGGCCGACATGCATTGGATCTCGATGCTGAGCTGGAACGGACGGGGCTGGGACATCGAGAGCACGCGTCAGCGCGACGCGAGGCCGGTCAACGAGTTGGCCGCCGGTGACGCGCGCGGCGGCGGGGCGACGCGCCTCTACGCCGTCTCTCCGGAAGGCTTGGCGGAATACTCGAGGACCCCGGTGGGCTGGCGTCGCCAGGGGTTTCCTATCGGCTTGGCGAGCGTCCGGAGGCTTCAATTTGTCCGGCGTCCCGGTGAGGAACGCGCGCGGCTCATGATCGAAACCAAAGACGGCCGATACGCCCTGCGCTGGAAAAGTGAGGGCCGGGTGGCGGTGCTCGACTTCGCCGGGCACGGCCTGTCGAACGGCGAGGCCGCCGGATTCTCGGACCTTCTGGGCGCGCGGCTGTTCCAGATCGGCAACTGCGGAGTCGTCGAGCGCTCCCAGATCGAGCCGGTGCTGCGGGAACAGTCCCTCCAGTCGTCGGGGCTCGTCACGCCGGAAAGCGCGGTCAGACTTGGCAAGCTGCTGAAGGCCGAGCGGGTCGTCATCGGCTCGCTGGGGCGGAGGGGGGAGCGCCGTTTCGCCGACGCGCGTATAGTCTCGCCGCGGACCGGCGCGGCCGAGCGCGCTGAGGTCGTAACTTGGGCCGACAAGGCGGAGATGGAGGCCGCCCTCGAGCTCCTCGCCCAAGCGGCTTGCCCGGACGCGGCAGCGGCCCAATGAGGAGAGAGCTCTTCTTGTCGGCGGCGCTTATCGCGGGGTGCGCCGGCAGCGCGCGCGCCGAGTGGGCGCGCTCGCTGGTCGCCAAGTTTCCGGGATATGGGCACCATCCCAGCGTCGTCACTTTGGACGACGGCCCTGCTTTGGTCGTTTTCGAGGGCAAGACCCTCCATCTTTTCCGCTTGCGCGAGGGAGACTGGGTCAAGTCGAGCGTGCCCCTTCCCGCCAAGTTCAACCGCGTCGAGGCCTGCGCCTGCCGCGGGGACGGCGTGCGCCGCTTGTACGCCGGAAGCTGGATGGATCCCCGTGTCTTCGAGATTGCTCCCTACGGGAACGAGTGGGAGATGCTCGCCTTTTATCCCAATGGAGACCCGCCCACCCGGAATTCCGGACATACCGGCGGGTTTGCGTCCGCGGTGTCGCATGCCGACGGACACCCCAGCCTGTTCATTTGGCGCCACCTGCGTGGGCAGATCGTCGAGTGCCGGTGGAAAAGCAAGGATTGGAGCTGCTCGGACGCCGTTGGCGCTCCGGGCCTTGGCGCCGATATGTACGCTAATCCTCCGGGCTGGCCCAAGAGAGATATCCTGGTTTCCGGCTCGTCCGTGTACGCGCGCGAGGGTTCCCGCTGGTCCAAGGTCCTGGAATTGGACGGGACGAGCATCCTTCTGTCGAGGACGACTCCTCTGCATGCGTACAGGTTCGGTTGGAACAGCCGCGAAATCCATCTCGGACCCGACTTCGCTATCCGCGGAGAGGAGCCTTTCGTCAAGGACGTTTACGAGGAGGTCGACCCCGACGACAAGACGATGCCGCCCCCGCTGCCGGGCTCCAGGAACTTCACGCCCGGCCGCGTCTACGGCAGGGAGTCGTCCGTCGGCGCGCCGAGGGGTCCGGGAACCGAGAGCATACTTTTCGCGGCCGAGGACCACCAGTTGCGCGAGCTGCGCAAGGTCGACGGACGTTGGACCGACGAGGCCATGGTCCGCTTCGCGGGGGGGTGCTACCAGCCCGTGGCCGGCGACGCGCGCGGCGACGGCGTCGAACGGGTCTACGCTATGGTCCGGGAAATTCCCAATTACGTCGGCGGAGGGAAAACCGAGCTCTGGGAGCTCACCTACCGTCCCAGGCGCACCATCGTCCAGGTGCCCGATCCGGTGAGCGCGTCCATCGAGCCGGAAGGCCGGCGCCTGCTGGGCGAGCTCGTCCGCGCCGAGCTCGGCAGGCATGGCCACCTCACCGTCGTTGATGAGCGCAGCCGGGCGGCGGCGCGGGCCGAGCGCGCGCTGATGAAGGACGGCTCCCGGCCGGCGTCCAGCTCTAGTGAAGCGGCTCTCGTCGTCACCGTCCTGCAGGAGGGAGAGTCCTTCTCGCTGTCGGCGCGATTGTCCGGGGCCAGGCTTAAGGAGCGGCGATTCGATTCGCCTCCCGCGGAACGCGAGACGCTCCCTGAGGCGGCGCTCGCCTTGGCGCGCAGAATCGCCGAGGAGTGGCCCGTCGCGTTAGATGGAAGAGGCATGGCCCCTTAGAATTCGTCTAAACATCGAGGGCGCGCCGTGCATCCCACCGGCGAGCGTGGGCGCTCGCACCGGTTCAGCCTCGGCGCGCGCTGGTAAAGCGCGTCCTCATGCTTTCGCGCGCGACGCCCGAGGGGGCTCGGGCAACCTCGATATCAAGAGAGTTGCGCAACTCGCTGTCCGGAAAATAAAGTTATCCTCTCCGGATGGCCGAGGAAATTTTCCGGAATTCGGAAGCTCTCGCGCGGCAACACGGCCTCGAGCCGGAGGTCGCGCGGCGTTATATCGCCTTCGAGAGATTCGCCTCGCGGCTTCAGCCAGATATTCTCGGCTTCAACTGGTTGATCAAGGGGGGGTATGCGCTGAGCCGCTGGCTGGGACCAACCGTGCGCCCCACCGCCGATCTAGACTTGAGCCTGCCAAACGCCGGGCGCCTCGAGTACTGCATGACCCCGCGACTGCAACTGCTTATACAGGACGCCCGGCCGGACGGATTCTCCTTCGCCTTCGCGGGAGAGCCCGAGCGCCTCGCGCCGGATGCCTATGCCGATGGAGCGGCCTACGGACGACACCGCCACTCGGTGACCTGCTCGATGGAGGGAAAGCCGTTTAGCTCGTTCGACGTCGATGTCGATTTCGGCGACAAATTAGTGGAGCCGCCAGCCAAGCTGCCAGCGTTTGCCTCGGGAGAGCTTCTCACGATCCCTGTCGCAGCGCAATGGGCCGAGAAAATTCATGCCTGCACTATGCGGGAGACCAAGGATCACGCATTTCTAGCAAGGCACGCGGCGGATGCTCGGGCGCTCTTCGTCCTGGGGCTGCCGGGCGTCGACGCCGCGGCGAAGGCGGTCTACAACACTTTCACTCTTCGCCGCCAGCAGACGGTGCCGGCATCGCTGCCCGAATGGCTGATCGACTCTACCTCAATGGACTCATATTGGGCGACGCTCCTCTCGACTCTGGAAGGGCTCAAGCGCGATGATTGGAACCTGAGGGCTGAGCAACTGAAGGTCTGCAACTCCGTGCCCTGGAGTGCGGACCCCGAAATGATGCGGCGGTATTTCTATTCGGATAGCGGATTGCCTTGAGCGGCCCAGTCCGACTTGCGCGCACCCCGCTTCCCGATTACACTTCGTGATGCTCGCTCTGCTGCTTCTCGCGTCGGTGGCCAACGGAAAGGAACCGTCGGCTCTCAGCCGGCTTCGCAGTTCCGACTTCGTGGTCCAAGCCCAAGCCGCCTTCGACTTAGGCGTCGCATCGAGCCCCGGCGAACGCCTTGCCGCAGCGCCTTTGCTTCGGAATGCCCTGAGGAGCCCTGAGCTTTATGTCCGTTATCAGGCGGCATGGGCTCTGGGAAGGTTCGGCGCCGGAGACAGCGCCACCGTCGGCGCATTGATCGATGCGGCGAACGGCGCTGACTGGTATCTCCAAGAGAAAGCTGCATCCGCGCTCGACGAAGTCGGCGCCGGCGATCCAAGATCGGCTCCCGCATTGACCGGGCTATTGAGGCATCGTCGCCCCGAAGTCCGCCTTGCCGCGGCTTACTCGCTTGCCGAGAAATCCTTTTCATCACCCGAAGTGATCGAGGCCTTGCTCTCTTCGACTGAAGATGTTGATGGCGCCGTGCGCGCCGCCGCGTTGTGGTCTCTGCAGAGACTGTCTGACCAAAAAAATGCGCCGGCCTCGCTCGTGGAGCGGCTGGAGCGGCGAACCAGGCAGCTTTGGGATGACCCCGATGGTCGCGTGCGCTCCGGGGCGCTTACGACCTTCGCGCGACTCAGGCCCGACGCTCCAGGGTTGCTCGAGCGCCTCGAGCGATCCGTGCGGGGGGGCGATAAGGACGAGATTTTGGGCGCCATCTTTGCTCTGCCGCGGGTGGCGCAGGCGGCGATAAAAGATGGGAATCTGGAGAGGACGCGGACTTGTGTCGACCTCCTGATAGGCGCCGTCGTCGGTCCGCAAGGAGCCATCGCGGTGCAGTCGCTCGGCGAACTCGGCTCCCGACTGGATAAGGCCGGCCATAAGGAACTGGCCGACAAGGCCGAGGAGGCCGTGATCAATGCGCTGAAAAGCCCGGATGAAAATCTCAGTTATTATTCCATCCACGGCTTGTCGAAGTTTCCTAGCGCCGCGCAGAGAGCGATCTCCGCCCTCGCGAAGATCGTGACAGAAAGCTCTCAGGAACGCAGTCGAGTGACCGCGGCGCGTACCCTCGGCGAGCTCGGACCTTCAGCGATTGAGGGGGCACCCGCGCTCATGACGGCGCTCGAGAATAAAAAGACGGCATGGGGCGACTTGGCGCCGACGGCGGCCGGCGCTTTGGCGCGCATCGGCCGGCGTGATCCGCGCTTGGCAAAAACCATCGCGATTCATTTAGCCGATGCGCACGATTACCATCGCAAGTGGGCGATCGTCAGCCTGGGTTCCCTTCCCGGCGAGGACCTTTCAGCGCTGGGAGCGCCGCTGGCGGCGCGGCTCCAGGACTCCGATCCTTCCGTCCGCGCTCATGCCTCGTGGCTTCTCAGCCGCTCCTCGGCGGCCGCCAAAGGTTATTCCCGGCAATTGACACAGGTTCTTTCCGATCCCGACCCGTACGTTCGATACAACGCCCTCGCCGCCCTCGCTGACATGACCCATGACGCCGTTCGTCTCACCCCGGTCTTCGCGAAAGCGCTATCGGACCCGGACCACCGAGTGCGCGTGACCGCCGCCTGGGGGCTGGGCTACTTGCGCCGAGCTCCGCGAGAGATTTACGACGCGCTCAAGGATCGAAATCAGACGGTTCGCTTCCATGCCGCCGTCGCTCACGCTTGCATGGATCTTCCCGAGGTCGGGCTCAAAGGGATCATCGAAGCCGGCCCCGATAAAGACGCGCCCGCCGATCTAGAGAGAGCGCGCGGCCTGGCCTGCCTGGCGAGCCAGGAAGTCTATGCGATAAAGACCGCGATCCGGGGCTTGAGCCATTCCGATCCCAAGTGGCGCCGCTACTATGCCTCTATCCTGGGCCGCAAAGGACCCTCCGCCCAGCTTGCCGTTCCGGCACTCAAGCAGGCTTCGAAGGACAAGGACGCGGGCGTGCGCTCGGAAGCGGCGGCCGCGCTGGCCTGCATCACCAAGAATGAGGCCTGCTGCCTCGAGGAGCCGAAGCGATGAAGCTGTTCGCGCTCCTTTCGCTGTTTGCCGCGGGGTTGCGGGCCACGCAGATCACTCCATTGCCTTGGCAGCAACTCGCGCACGAGGCCGCCTTCGTCGGCGTGGTCGAGTGCACGGCGGCGGGCGGGATCGTGGCGCGCTACGTCGTGCTCGAGTCCTGGAAAGGCCCGCCGGAAGGGACGGAGTTATCGATCGAGACGCCCGGAGACTATTGGGGCGACCAATTGCCGCTTGCGTTGGTCGGCGAACGGTTCTTCATGACGGCGTATGAAAATCCTCCGGATCCCGAGATAAAGAGCGCGACATTCGGCGGTACCGTCCCGCTGTGGTCGCGGCGGATTCCCCATCAGTATGCTCTCCCGCTGTTTCAAGGCCGGCTCCGGCTGCCTCGCCCGACCGCATCGAGCGTCGTCCCGCCGTCCTTCCGGCATTGGGAGGAGTCGCGGGGCGGCTTGTTCGGCACCGGAGCCAAGACTTGGCCGCGGTTCAAGAAAATCCTCACCGGCTTTCTGTTGCTTCCGGCCCACAAACGCGAGAGCCTCGTCGCGAAGATCCGCGTCGGCGGCCCCCGCGGCGTTCCCGGCCCGGTTATCGCTCCGCCCGCGCCGGAGCCCCCGCCGTCGGAGCCGCGTTTGGCCGAGCTGCGCGGCGCTTTGGGCGGCGCGATGGCCGCGAACGGCTGGCAAGAGGCATTCGACATCCTGACCGTTCACGATCCCGGCACGGTCGCCGCGTTTCTCGGCCGCTGGACTGACCCGACTCCGGAACAAGTCGATTTCAGCCTGCCTTATGCGCTCGGCTCTTACTTCGGTCGGAATTGCGGCGGGGACCGCAAGAAGCATTTAGAGACCCTTCTCGGCGCTCGCGACCCTTTCGTGCGCGTGGCGGGGGCAGTCTATCTCACGTTTGAGGACCCGCGGGCCGGCGAGGCTGCCCTAAGGAGCTTGATGTCCCTTCGCGGCGACGCCGGGGTGTGGGCCGCGCTGACATTGGCTCGGCGTGGTGACCGCGCCGCAGTCCTCCGAGCGCTCGAGGTGTTCGCCATGGACGCTCCCAGGGGATCGATCGCCTCGGCGGCGCACTTCAATCTCACGGATCAAGTGATGGTATTACTGTCCAATTCGGCTTTCAGCAGCGGGCTTGAACTTCCCGCCTGCGAGCTGGGAAACTGCACCTCTCGAGTGGACTCTCGATTGGAGGGCGAGGCGCTGAAGGAATGGTGGCGCAAACACGGCGATCGGCTTACGCCCCACGACCCATGGCGTGACGTGCTCGCGCGGCAGAAGATCGACTAAAACTCAGACCTTGCGACCTTCCCCCATCACTTGGTCCTGTCCAGGCAGTTGGCAGGTGG
>Ga0105164_10002814_pt1 | contig 10706 bp, 7 predicted proteins | sample VDWuncwatermetaG_FD_89674 | JGI IMG/M metagenome (GOLD analysis project Ga0105164, IMG submission 89674) | Wastewater microbial communities from Netherlands to study Microbial Dark Matter (Phase II) - VDW unchlorinated drinking water | ecosystem: Environmental > Aquatic > Freshwater > Drinking... | reverse complement strand
GTGTTCTGTGCGCATTGCGTTCCTCCCCCCGATGTCATTGCGAGGAGCCGCCGCGACGAAGCAATCTCGCCCACTGAGGTCCCGGGATTGCCACGCTCGCCTGCGGGCTCGCTCGCAATGACAGTAGAGATCAACGGCATTCTCCACGCCATTGTCCCCATTCCCGAGGACCAGCTGCCGGTGCTCCTTCCTAATGTCGAGAAGTACCAACCCACGGACACCGGCGCGTCTCCGCTCGCGACGATCACGGAATGGGTGAATACGAAATGCCCCCAGTGTGGCGGTCCCGCGAAGCGTGAGACGGACGTGATGCCGAACTGGGCGGGATCGTCTTGGTATTTTCTCCGGTACTGCGATCCGCACAACAATCAAGCGCTCGCGGATCCCGAGAAGTTGAAGCACTGGATGCCAATCGACTGGTACAACGGCGGCATGGAGCACACGACGCTCCACCTCCTGTACTCTCGCTTCTGGAACATTTTCTTGCACGACATCGGTGTCGTGCCGGTGGCGGAACCGTACGCGAAGCGCACGTCGCACGGACTCATCCTCGCATCGGATGGTGAGAAGATGTCGAAGTCGCGCGGAAATGTGGTGAACCCGAACGATATCGTCGCGCAGTTCGGCGCGGATGCCGTACGTACGTATGAGATGTTCATCGGCCCGTTCGATCAACCGGTGCCGTGGTCGACAGATGGACTCGTCGGGTGTCGACGGTTCCTCGACAAGGTCGCGTCGCTCGCGGAGCGAGTGCAGCCGAAGCCGAGCGATGCTGCATCGTGCATCATCGAGGACACGCTCGTCGGGCGCATGCTGCACAAAACGATCAAGAAGGTGACCGAGGACATCGAGACGATGCACTTCAATACCGCGGTGAGCGCCCTCATGGAGGTGACCAATGCGCTCACGAAAGAAGATCGGATTCCGTTCATGGTGTACGTCGCGCTCCTCGCGCTCCTCGCCCCCTTTGCCCCACATCTTGCTGAGGAGCTGCACGCGGGCCTTCCGGACCCGCAAGCCACCGCACATCGCATGGCCGATCACCCCTGGCCAACGTACGAACCCGCGCTCGTGGTTGAGGAGGAGATCGACCTCGTGGTTCAGGTGAATGGGAAAATGCGCGCGACAATCCGCGTGTCTGCAAGCGTCACCGAGGAGGTCGCACGCACGCAGGCGCTGGTGGAGCCCCGGGTCGTGAAGTACCTTGAAGGGAAGGAGGTGAGAAAGGTGGTGTTCGTTCCCGGGAAGTTAATCAATTTCGTTCTGGCATAACGAGGGAAGCCCGCCCATTGCGGGTCGCCTCGGGCGGAAAAAGATCATTGTCGTGCCGGGTCGGTTGCTGAATATTGCCGTATGAAAATCACCGTATTCGGTGTCGGCTACGTCGGACTGGTGTCGGGTGTGGGGTTCGCGGAGATGGGGAATGACGTGACGTGCGTCGGACGCAATGAGGCCAAGCTCAAGCAGCTCGCGGCCGGGAAGCCGACCATCTATGAACCAGGACTCGACGAACTCCTCGAGAGAAATCTCAAAGAGCAGCGCTTGTCGTTCACCGCGGATGCGGTGGCTGCGATTCGCTGGGCCGACGCGGTGTTCATCGCCGTCGGGACGCCGTCGCTTCCCTCCGGTGATGCGGATCTCTCGCAGGTGGATGTGGTCGCAAGGACGATTGGAGAGACCGTCGATCGATACACGGTCGTCGTGGATAAATCCACGGTGCCGGTGGGCACTGCGGAGCGCGTCGAGCGGATCATCCGCGACGCGGTCGCGGATCGGCGAGCGCGCGGAGCCGAGCTCCCCACGGACATCGTGGATGTCGTATCGAACCCCGAATTTCTCCGCGAAGGAGCAGCGGTGAAGGATTTTTTGAATCCCGACCGCGTGATCGTGGGGTGCGCGACCCCTCGCGCGTGCGAAGCGATGGAGCGGCTCTACCGACCGCTCGTTCGCGCAGGGCGTCCGCTCGTAACGCTGGACCGGCGGAGCGCGGAGCTCACGAAGTATGCGTCGAACGCATTTCTCGCGACGAAGATCTCGTTCGTGAATGAACTCGCACAGCTCTGTGAGGCGATTGGCGCGGATGTCGGCGCAGTCGCGAAGGGGATGGGGATGGACAGTCGCATCGGGTCGCGGTTCCTCCACGCCGGCGTCGGGTGGGGTGGGAGTTGTTTTCCGAAGGATGTTTCGGCCATCCGGTTTGCCGCTCGTTCGGCGCGTGTGCCGCTCGACATCATCGACGCGGCGTCCACCGTGAATCAGCGGCAGCGCGAGCAGTTCGTGGAACGGGTCGCACACGTACTCGGTGATCTCGCTGGAAAGACGATCGCGGTATGGGGACTCGCATTCAAACCGCGCACCGATGATGTCCGCGAAGCACCGGCGCTCACGATCATCCCCGCATTCCTCGCCGGCGGTGCTCGGGTCCGTACGTTCGATCCTGTTGCGCGAGAGAACGCGGAGCGCGTGCTCGGACGTCCGAGTGGGCTGACGTACACCACGGGCATGTATGATGCGCTCGAGAGCGCAGACTGTCTCTGCGTGCTCACGGAATGGGATGAATTCCGAAGCCCGGATTTCGACCGGATGCGCGCGCTCCTCAAGCGGCCGCTGGTGATTGACGGGCGGAACGTCTACGATCTCAAGGAGATGCAAGAGCTTGGGTTTGAGTACCAGTGTGTCGGACGGGCATCGGTGCAAAATACTCACATTCAACCTCCAGGAACCTCCGTACGGGTGGTCATTGCGAGCGCAACGAAGTGAAGCGAAGCAACCTCGGCCACCGTGTTCAGCGAGATTGCTTCGTCGCGCGGCTCCTCGCAATGACCGTGCATACATATGTCGACATACGTGGTCACCGGCGGCGCCGGGTTCATCGGCTCACACCTCGTCGAGGCGTTGCTCGCAGCGGGGCATCGTGTTCGTGTTGTCGATAATTTTTCTACCGGAAAGCGGTCGAACGTGGCCGCTGGTGCAGAGCTCGTGGAGGCAGACCTCACGAATCTCGACGCGATTCGACCGGCGTTCCGTGGCGTCGACGGCGTGTTCCACGTTGCGGCGCTGCCACGTGTCCCATTCTCGATCGATCATCCCATCGAGTCGAACGCTGCGAACGTCACCGGAACGCTCCACGCGCTCGAGGCAGCACGCGAGGCCGGTGTGCGTCGCGTGGTATATTCGGCGTCATCGTCCGCATACGGGGACCAGCCGACACTCCCGCTCCGCGAGGAGATGAAGACGGCGCCAAAGAATCCCTACGGGCTCCAGAAGTATGTCGGCGAGGAGTACTGTCGAGTGTACGCGTCGTGTTATCCGATCGAGACGGTATCGCTCCGATACTTCAATGTCTACGGCCCGCGCATGGCGGATGAGGGCGCCTATGTGACGATCATGTCGATCTTCATCCGTCAACGAACAGCGCGACAACCGTTCACGATTGTTGGTGATGGCACGCAGACCCGCGATTTTACGCACGTCCGTGATGTCGTACGTGCGAACATGCTCGCCATGACGAGTCCGAATGCGGGGCATGGAGAGGCGTTGAATATTGGTGCGGGGCAGAATCGGAGCGTCAACGAGGTCGCGGTAGCCATCGGTGGGCCCGGATACCCGAAGACGCATCTCCCACCGCGTAGAGAGGCGCAGCATTCGCTCGCGGACCACCGCCGGGCGCGCGAGCTCCTCGGGTGGGTTCCGCGTGAGCAGTTCGAGGACGGCGTTCGAGAGATCCTTGCGGCCCATGGATTGACGATGCCGGAATCGTCGGTTCGTGCGGTTGCGTGATGCGCACGCGAATGCCGCTGCGGCAGCTCCGGGAGGGATCTCCTTCCTGTGGCTGCGGCAGCGTCCATTCACGCTGCGCGCACGTTGGACAACGAGGGACTCCCATGGGAACAGAGACTGGGGCTCGGGTACGTCGGGCTTCCGCTCGCCACCGCGTTCGCACGGTCCTCGCTCGCGCCAGTCATCGGATTCGATATCAATGAACATCGCATCCGAGAGCTCCAGGGAGGGGAGGATCGTTCCGGAGAGGTACCGCGAGATCTCCTCCGACAGCTCCTCGTGGAGCAGCGCATTGCGTGCAGCGATGATCCCGAAGTCCTGCGGAGGGCGTCGTGCATCATCGTGACGGTCCCGACGCCGATCACCGACGCGAATGTTCCGGACCTCAAGGCCATCAAGCGCGCAGCGGATCTCGTCGGTGCACACCTCCGACCCGGGGCAGTCGTCGTGCTCGAATCGACCGTGTACCCAGGCGTCACCGAGGAGGTGCTCGTTCCACGGATCGAGCGCGAGTCGCGATTGGTCTGCGGGCGTGATTGGTTCGTGGGGTATTCGCCCGAGCGCATCAACCCCGGCGACCGCGAGCACACGATCGACAGGGTGGTGAAGGTCGTGAGTGGGATGGATGCGGCGACCGTCGAGCGTCTCGCAGCGATCTACGGGACCATCTGCACCGCTGGTGTCCATCGTGCGCCATCCATCAAGGTTGCCGAGACCGCAAAGGTGTTCGAGAACATCCAGCGAGACCTCGGTATTGCTGCGGTGAATGAGCTCGCACTCATCTGTCACCGTCTCGGAATCCCGACACGCGCGGTGCTCGATGCTGCGGGAACGAAATGGAATTTCGTCCCGTACCGACCCGGGCTCGTGGGCGGGCACTGCATCGGGGTCGATCCCCACTACCTCGCGCACCGCGCGCAGCGACTCGGCTACCACCCGGAGGTCATCCTCGCCGGACGGCGGGTGAACGATGCGATGGCGGGCCACGTCGCCGATCTCATGCTCGAGGGACTCATCGCTACGGGCAAGTCGGTGAAGGGGAGTCGCGTGCTCGTGCTCGGTCTCACGTTCAAGGCGAACGTGCCGGACACGCGGAACTCCAAGGTCCGTGACGTCATCGCGCGTCTGCGTCGGTTCCACGTTGACGTCATCGCACACGATCCGCTCCTGAGCGATGCCGAGGTGAACGACGGATTTGGCGTGCGGAACATTTCTGCGCTCCGAGAGGTGGGACCGGTGGACGGCATCATCGTCACAACGCTCCACGATCCATTCCGGGCGCTCACGCGTGCGCATCTCACGAAATTCCTCCGCATGCCGGGTGTCGTCGTCGACGTCCCCGCGTACTTCGCAGAAGCGTTCGTCGGGGTCCCCGGTGTCGACTACCGATCCCTGTAGGTCAACACGCGCTCCCCACATTCCCGTGGGGAGCGCTCCTCTGTCCAGTGTGGCGCCAGTGGGGCATGCTGGGAGAAGTATGTCCCGCTCATCCCGATGGCAATCGGTGGTCACGTTCCTCCGTCCGTGGCCAGCACACGCGACGGTGATTGCCGTCGCGTACCTCGCGATGGGCACGATCGTGGGATCCCGTTGGGTTCCACCGCTCGACGCGCTTCGAGTAACGGCGTCCCTCGCGTTCATCCTCTTTATCCCCGGGTACCTCGTGACCTTCTTCCACCCACGGGACGCCTACGATGCGATCGAGCGCACGACGTTCGCGTTCCTCTTGTCGATCGTCGTCACGTCGGGAGTCGTCTACATCCTCGCGGATCGGTTCGGCGTGCTTCCGGGCGTCACGCTCACCCCCCGCCGTTTGGCGTTCACCCAAGTGGCCACCTGCGCGGTGCTTGCCGTACTCGCCCTCTGGCGTCAGCGACAGCTCCCAGGGTGGTCCGCGGGCATCGCCGTGGTGCTCCCCGCCGCCACGATCGAAGCGTGGAGGCTCGGCGTCGCCGTTGGCGCACGCGAGGGCATGATGGTCATGGGCATCGCCGTTGGTATTCCTGTTGTGCTCCTTCTCGCGGATCTATGGCGCCATTGGAAATCCCACGAGTCCTCAGGCCGCACGTGAAGCCGTTCGTACGGTACTGCGTGGTTGGTGCGACGAACACCGTCCTCGATTTTGCGATCTACACGGCGCTCACCCGGGGGTGGGCGTTTTGGCGCGCTCACTATCTCCTTGCGAACGCATGCTCATTCGTCATCGTCGTGATGTGGAGCTTCTTTTGGAATAAGCGTTGGGCATTCCGCGAGCGATCACCGCAGCACGGTGTCCAGTTTCTCAGATTTGTCATGGTCACGCTCGGCGGGATCCTCATTGCGCAGTGCGTCCTCTTCATCGGCGTGCAAGAGCTCCGTGTGATGGATCTCGTGGCAAAAATTATTGCGGGGCCGCTGGTGGTGGTATGGAACTTTCTCATGTACCAATTGTGGGCGTTTAAGGTTCCGCGGCGCATGGAATCCGGCGCCGCTGTGGAGCGCGCCTTCGGCCCTGTCAGCGCTCCTTGACAGCGCTGGTCATTCTGGTACAGTGCCCTCGGCTTCTGGTGGTTTTTCCCGGTCGTTCCTTGATCAATGGGAGGTTCGAACATGCACCAACGCGTCCGTGTGCTCCTGTGCACCGTCATTGTGTTCAGCGTCGCACGTCCGGTGTCTGCCGATGCGGCGGACCAAGACCCTTCGCTCGCCATCGCGGTGGAGATGTACGTCGACCCGGTGCTCGCGGTGCGCGCACCGGAGATGGATCCATCTCGGTATGAGACGTACGTCCGTGAGCTGTTCCGTGGCATTGCCCCCGAGACTCCGGTCGTCACGGAGGGAGTCGGTGCGCGCAACGCTTCGCACGTGCTCGTGATGGATTTCTCCCCGGCCGAGCAGCGTGGGGAGGTTCGCGTGACGGTGAGCATGAAGTTGGGGCGCGGTGTGACCCGTCGTCTGGATCTCGCGCGAGTCGCAGCGACCACTGTCGAAGCGGCAGACGCGGTCGCGTTGGAATCATTCCTCCGCCAGCAGGTGTCGCGCGTCGTCGCGCTCTACCAACTTCGGGGTGGCCGTGCTTCCGATGAGACGCAGGAACATGGTCGGGATCGTACGATTCCTATCGCGGAGCTCGGCATGACGCTCGTCGTGGATTCTCGCGTGCGCGGACCTGCGGTGGATGCGATGAGCAGCGCGATCCGTACGACCCTCGCGTCGGCACTCCCTGGGGTCACGCTCGTCGGTCCGTTCGTGTCCGCCCAGGAGGCGGGGACCGAGCGGCCGATGCTCGCAGTGGAGATTGTGCGGCTTGATCGTGAAACCGGCGACACGTCCACGGGAGGAGGACGCAACCGCGTGCGCATCACGCTGACGGATCGCGAACGTGGCGAGCTCTTGCGCGCCGATGAGGTCTACGACGACGGTGACGCGGAGCGGGCGCTCCGGTTCCTCCGAGAGACCATTCGCACGGTCGCGGGGAAACTATTGGAGGACCCGTTGCTGTTCCCCATCGTGTCGCTGCCGGATGCGACGACGTCCGGACCCGGGCATCTGCTCATCGAACGCGAGTGGGGGAATCCCCCGCACGTCGTTCCACCGACGAACGCGGTCGCTGCTCCGGATGCGCAGACGCGCGTTCCCGTGACGACGACACTGCCTCGTTGGCGCCGCATCGTTCGCGCGAGCGAAATCGTAGGCGTGGCGCTCGGTGTCGTGACGCTGGGTTTTGGCACGTGGCAGGGGCTCGCGGCACATTCCGCGGCATCGGACTACCGTCACGCGCGGGTCCAGCTCGAAGCGGAAGACGCGAAGCAGCGAAGCGAGGAGCGTGCGAAGTTGGCGAACTCCCTCTTCGTGTTCGGTGCCGCAGCCGTTGCCATCGGCGGAACATCGATCGTCCTCGATCTCTCCGGTGTGTACGATCGATGGTCGGGCTGCGATGGCCGACCATCTGCGATCACCGTCCTCCCGACGGATCACGGCGTCGTCGGTACGTGGTCGGTATCGATCCCGTAGTCACCCGACAAGACTTTCTCGAAATGGGGAGCGGACGGAATTTTGAAAGAGTTCCCGATCGCTCCCCCTTCCCTCACCCTCCGAATCTGCCGATCAGCGGATGCGGGTGGCGAGGGGATAGACCTTTAACAACTCGCGGATGGGGATGCCCATCCGATCCACATGGAGGTACGAGATGGACAGATCGGATACGTTCGTGCGCCTTGCGGTGCTCGCGGCATGCATTGGGTTCTCCGGCTGCAAGGAGCAGCTGGGCCCGTCCGGAGGCTTCCTCGCGTGCGATTCGGAGGGACGGTGCGCCGTCGGGTATCGGTGCGCGCAGACCGAATTCGGAGCCGTATGCCTCAACGAAGAACAGTGGCAGGCACGGTGCAGCGGCAGTGAGATCTGCAACGGCTTCGATGACGACTGCGACGGCCACATCGACGAGGGTCTCGCGGACGTCGTGACCGGAACAGACGCTGGTGAGTGCGCGGTGCGCACGGAACGCTGCACCGGCGGCGTGCTCACGGTCGTGGAGGAGGGGACTCTCCCCACAAGCGAAATCTGCAACGGGCTCGATGACGACTGCGATGGCGCGGTCGATAACGATGTCCCGTCACAGATTTCCGGCTCTTCGGTCGGCGAGTGCGAACGGCAGGTCGCCGATTGCATGGATGGCACGTACGTCGTCGTGGACGCTGGGGTCGACCCGACTCCCGAACGGTGCGACGGCCTCGACAACGACTGTGACGACATGATTGACAACGGCGTGGCGGACTGTTGCGTCCCCGGGACGACACGCACCTGCGGGATCGACCGCGGTGCGTGCACAGTCGGGACGCAGACGTGTTCATCCGACCGTGCGTGGGGTGCATGCTCCGGCGTCGCATCGACGCGGGAGGTGTGTGACGGCCTCGATAACGACTGCAACGGTGAGACCGACGAAGGCATCGCGGGGTGTTGCGGCGCGTCTGGGACGACGATGCCATGCAGCGTGAATCGCGGTGCGTGTGTCGCTGGTGTGCAGACGTGTGGCACGGACGGTGCGTGGAGTGCGTGCTCCGGTGTCCTATCGAGCACGGACCGCTGCGACGGCCTCGACAACGATTGTGACGGGGAGACCGATGAGGACTTTCCGGACCTCGGAACGCCCTGCGATGTCGGTGTGGGCGCGTGCGCGGTGTCTGGTGAGCGAGTCTGCACGGTGGACCACCTGGGGACGACCTGTGGAGCGATTGTCGGCACGCCCTCTGAGGAAGACTGCAACGGCGTCGATGACGACTGCAACGGTATCACGGACGACCCGTGGGCATTGCTCCTCGGGAGCTCGTGCACCGTGGGCCTGGGTACGTGCGGAAGTGCGGGTACGTATCGTTGTGCGGGTGACGGTTCTGCGGTGGTGTGCGACGCGACACCCGGAACGCCCGGCACCGAGTCGTGCAACGGCATCGACGACGACTGCGATGGCCAGATCGACGAGGCGACGGACGTTCCACCGATTCGTGATGGCACCGATGTTGGTCGGTGCGAGTCGCGCGTCATCGCGTGTCTCGGCGGCGAGATGGTCGAGGTGTACGCCGGTGTCCGACCGACACCGGAGTCGTGCAACGGCCTCGACGACGACTGCAATGGGCTGGTAGATGACGGGATTCTCGCGGCAGATTGCTACGACGGACCGCCGGGCACGAATGGCATCGGCGTCTGCGTGGGTGGGTCAACCGTTTGCGTGGATGGGCGCATCCAATGCATCGGCCAGGTGCTTCCCAACGACGAACGCTGCGACGGCCTCGACCAGGACTGTGACGGCCTCGTGGACGGATCACGTGACGTCGTAACCGGCGCGCCGGTCGCGCTCCAGGATTCCTGCTACACGGGTCCTACAAGTACGCTCGGCGTCGGCCCGTGCGTTGCCGGTACCACGACGTGCATAGATGGCGCGTGGGGCGGGTGCACAGCGGAGGTGGTGCCAGTCCCCGAGGCCTGCAATGATATCGACGACGACTGCGATGGGACTATCGACGAGCCATCCATTCCCGGCGGTACGTTCAATCCCGACACGAACACGTGGTCTTGGGAGGATAGCTTCGAGCGGAGAGATCTCCTTCCGTGGACGATCAGGCCCGATTCCACCGATGATCCGCTGATCGTCGATACGCAGGCGTTCATCGGCACTCGATCTCTGCGTCTCCTCTCGGCGGCAGGTGGCTCCGAGTCCACAGACGTGGTTCAGCTCCACTTCGAAGGCTGCTTGGGCAGCGCGACGCTGGACATGCGCATCTACGTTGCTTCATGGGACGAAGCATACGCCGACATCTTCGCACCCTTGTTCCTGTTTGGTGCGGGGGGGTACTTCGTCTTTCTCGACCAGTCCAGCGGCTTCTTCTCGCGGGCGGACGGTTCAACGTTCGGCTTCGCGCACTCGCTGCCGCTACATGAATGGGTTTCTCTGCGCATCGTCATGGACGCCGATGCGTACGTGCTTTTCGAAGCGGGGGAAGAGATTGGACGCATCGGTGGTGGGCGCGCCTTCGGGATCGAGATGGGCGCTCGACAGGGACTCGGTGGCCCTGGGCGTACGGAGATTCTGATTGACGACGTACATGTTCGTGCGAGTCCGTAGCATTCCGCTCCGTTCGTCGTTCGTACTGCGACCGGTCCAACCGGTCGCAGTATTTCTTTAGCGTCTATCTACCGCGAACGAGTCGCGATTCCTCCGTCATGTGGGCAGCCACGGCCATACATCGTTGCTCGCGAGCGTGGTATTGGTTGGTTCCCGATGTTTGCGATACGCTACAATGTGCATCATACATTGTTCCGCGTGAATCTCTGCTATGGGGGGCATTCCGTATAAGGTGCTCATTCCGACATCAGGCGTCGGAAGCGCACTCGGTGACATGGTTCGGTACATGAATAAGTCGCTTATTAAGGTTGGAAAGAAGCCAACGATTTCG
>Ga0105164_10002813_pt1 | contig 10709 bp, 7 predicted proteins | sample VDWuncwatermetaG_FD_89674 | JGI IMG/M metagenome (GOLD analysis project Ga0105164, IMG submission 89674) | Wastewater microbial communities from Netherlands to study Microbial Dark Matter (Phase II) - VDW unchlorinated drinking water | ecosystem: Environmental > Aquatic > Freshwater > Drinking... | reverse complement strand
TTGTAAGGTTAAAGAAAAAGGAAATCCCCGAGGGGCTATGGACCAAATGCGAAGGATGCTCTGAAACCTTATTTAATAAAACCCTTGAAGAAAATGCCAGAGTCTGCCCAAAATGCAGCCATCATTTTATAATCGGCGCATACGAACGGATAAACCTGCTTTTGGATAAAGATACGTTTCAAGAATACGATAAGGATATGGCCTCCGGCGACCCTTTGGATTTTAAAGGGCCAAAAACTTATAAAGAGAAGCTGGCACAGGACCAGGAAGCTACCGGTTTAAAAGACGCAGTAATAAGCGGAGATGGCCTGATCGATAACAAAAAAGCAGTAATTGCGGCCACGGATTCGCGTTTTATCATGGGCACAATGGGCTCAGTCGTCGGCGAAAAGATAACCCGCGCTATTGAAAATGCGACAAAAAACAAACTGCCGTTAATTATCGTTTCCGGCTCGGGAGGCGGGGCGCGGATGTACGAAGGCATGTTTAGCCTTATGCAAATGGCTAAAACATCTGCCGCGCTGGCTTACCACCACAAAAAGAATCTTTTATATATTTCTGTGCTTACCGACCCTACGATGGCAGGGGTAATGGCTTCATTTGCCGGTTTAGGCGACATAATTATCGCCGAGCCAAAGGCCCTGATCGGCTTTACCGGGCCGCGGGTAATCGAGCAAACTATAAAACAAAAATTACCGCCGGGATTCCAGCGTTCTGAATTTCTGCTTGAGCACGGATTAATCGATATGATCATTAGCCGAAAGAATTTAAAAACAACCTTAAGCCATTTACTTGAATATCTGAGTTGACATATTGCCAAAATAATATATAATTGAGCAGTCGGGGAGTTTTTCTATATTGTCGACTGCTCATCCTGAGGAGCGAAGCGACGAAGGATCTCTATTATGATCGTAAAAAAAGAGAGCGTTAAAACTACCATTTTTATAATCGGCGTTATAATTATTGGTTACGCGGCATTTCGCATTTCCGGCCTTTTAAACGAAAAGAACGCGCTGCAGGAAGAAAGAAAACAGTTAAGGGGTAAGGTTGCGGAAGTTTTAAGCCAAAGGGCGGCTCTCGATGAAAACTTCGCAAAGGTAAGCCTACAGTTTCAGGCGGCTAGAGAGCGGTTAAACCCCATGGAGAAGGAATTACAGGATCTGCAGAACTCATTGCAGCAAAAAACACTGCAAGAGATGCAGGTTAGAAAACAACTTACCCAAACCCAGTCAAATATCCCCCGCCTTAAAGAAAAAATTACCGCGCATAAAAATAAAATAAAATCGCTTACCGATACGATACGAACGACCGCAGAAGAGAGGGGCTCTCTGGAAAAAGCTAACCGAAGATTAGAAGGCGAACTTGCTTCCGCATCAAATAAATTTAAGCGCGCTCAGGAAGACATCCGTGCTTTAAAGATACGGCTTTCCGAAATAAAGAATTCCAATCTCCCACTGAGAAAAAAAGCCCTTGAGCTCGCTAAAACCATTACCAGCAAAGAAGAAGAAATTTCCCGCCTAATTGATTTCAATAAGCAATATGCGCAAACTATTACTGATACCAACAATCAGTTTGAAGATGCGCAGTCAAAATTAGCCCAGAAAGAAACTCAGATCACAGAATTAAGTAAACTTAAGGATGGCCTGTCAAGCCAACTGGATGAATCCAATACCAAGTTAAACGGCTTAACCCGGGCCAATAATTTCTTAGAAAAAGAATCCGAACAGTTGCAAGGCCAGATCGGGCAATTAGGCTTGGCAAAAAAATCTCTTGAGGACGAGTTAAACAAAGCCAGGGAGCAATTAACCAAATACCAGGAGGCAAATGCTTCTTTAAAAGAGAATATTAACGCGCTTACGCAATCTTTGAGCGAAAAAGAAAAAGACGCCTCAAATTTAAAGGATGCGTTGAATAAATTTAGCGTAGAGAAATCTTCTCTGGACTCAGAGCTTTCCGGAGTTAACGCCGCCTTAGCTTCTAAGGAACAGGAACTAAGGCAGAAGCTGCAGGAATTAGAAAATATGAACATGCTCTATAGTAACTTAAGAATTCAATTGCCTCAGCTTTCCAATCTTCTTGCCCAAAAAGAATTAGAGCTGGATAATAACCGCAAAGAAATCGCCGGTTTTAAGGAAGAAATTAAAAACCTGAACCAGGAAAAAGAGGCGCTGCAGTTTCGGGTAGAAACGGCAGAAGTGAATGCCCTTAACCTGCAGGCAAAGCATCAGGATTTAGAAACCGAGCTAAATTTAACCCGCCAGCAGCAGAAGAAGATGCGCGACGAGTTAAACAAGGCCGCTACATTTAACGCTTCTTTGCAGCAGAGTTTAACCGGCCTCTCGCAATCTGTAACTCAGGAAGAGGAGAATAAAGAAAAGGCCATGGATCTGAAAAATAAAGTTGAGGTAATTTTAACGCCTCAGGAAAATAAAGAGTGATACAATGATTCCGCGTATTGTCAAACTAAACATATTAACAGTTCTATTTTTATTTGGCATTCTTACCGGTTTATCCGCCGCTGATAAACCGGCTGATACTCTTCATACGCCGGGAGAAAGATACTCAGGTGAGGAAGCCAGGCAACACTATCAGCAGGGAAAAGATTTCTATTCCGCAGGCCAATATGGAGAGGCACGGGTTGAGTTTGAAAGGGCATTAGAATCAATCTCACCGCCAAGGTTAGCCACGGAGAAAGTGCAACCCCAACAAAAGGCCTTGGAAATCGTTCCTCCCAAGGCAGCGGCGCCAACGGAAAAAACAGTTGGAAAGAAAAAAGAGGAAAAGAAAGCAGAAGGAGCTGAAACAGGTGTTGCAAAGGTGGCGGAAACTTCAGCTCTTGGCTCTGGGGCAGAAGGCGCTGAAACAGGTGTTACAAGGGAATACTATATAGATACGGGCGATGTTTTGGATATATCGGTTTGGCAAATAACGGATTTATCCCGGTCAGAAGTTATCGTGCGGCCTGATGGCAAGATTTCTTTTCCTTTAATCGGCGATATAAAAGCAGAAGGCCTTACCCTTACCCAATTAGATGGGCTTATTACGGAAAAATTAAAGATCTATGTAAAAGCCCCGGAAGTTTCTATTATGATCAGGCGTTTTGGAGAGCAGGCGAACAAGGTGTCAATATTAGGAGAAGTTTTGGCTCCCGGCGTTTATAAGTTTAGCAGCCCTCCCAGCGTGACGGAAGTCGTTGCTTCTGCCGGCGGTTATACTAAATATTCTGTGATAAATAGCATAATGGTAATTAGGAACGCAGGGATAGGAAATAAACCCGAAGCGATTAGAATAAACCTTGCGCATATCTTAAAAGGCAATAAATATTCCAATAATATATCGCTTAAACCTAATGATATTATCTATGTTCCTCGCTCCTTTATCGGCAATGTTAATACATTCTTGGAATTAATCCAGCCGGCGATCAGCGAATATATGCAGACAATGGACGCCCGTCGTTTCCACAATATTATGCACCGTAACCCGTAATATTGTCTACATTGTACACTCCCGCTAAACCCTTTTCTAACTTTTAATTAACGGTGCTAAATAATATAAAAGAATTACTGCCCAAACCAGAGCCCTTAGTAATAAAAAGCGGATATGGAAAAATTATTCCGGTTTGCGAACCCAAGCTGGATGGTAAAGAACTGCAGTATGTATCCGCATGCATAAGGACCAATTGGATTTCATCCGCGGGAAGTTTTATCGATAAATTTGAAAGTGCTTTTGCCAAATGTTGTGGCGTAAAATACGCTGTAACTTGCTCAAGCGGCACCGCGGCATTACATTTAGCATTAGCCGCTTTGGGGATAAAAAAAAACGATGAGGTAATCATCCCTGCTTTTACGATGATTGCCACAGCCAACGCAATAACTTATCAATCCGCAAGGCCAATTTTAGTGGATGCTAACCCCCTTACCTGGAATATCAATACTTATAAAATTGAGGAAAAAATTACAAGGCGCACGAAGGCAATTATCCCCGTGCATACCTATGGGCTCCCCGCGGATATGGGCAGGATTTCTTCTTTAGCTAAAAAGCACAATTTGTTGGTTATCGAAGACGCGGCAGAAGCAGTTGGCGCGGAATATAAAGGCAGGAAAGTCGGCGGCCTTGGCGATGTTGGCTGTTTTAGCTTATACGCGAATAAAATAATTACCACAGGTGAAGGCGGAATGATTACCACAAATAATGAAAAGATTGCTAGGCAGGCCAGAATACTGCGGGGCCATGCCTTTTCAAAGGAACGTCATTTTTGGCATAAATATTTAGGCTTTAATTATCGGATGACCAATCTACAGGCTGCTATAGGCCTGGCTCAGACGGAAAGATTTAGCGCGCTGGTTGAGGCAAGAATAAGGAATGCCGGATCTTACAACCGCCTGCTTAAGAACATTAAAGGAATCGGGCTGCCTCCTGAAGTTAAGGGGATAAAGAATATTCACTGGATGTATTCTATATTAATCACGGATGATTTTGGCCTGACCCGGGATGTTTTAAGGAGCTGCCTCGCTAAACGAGGTATCGAAACAAGAAGTTTTTTTATACCTATCCATCTTCAGCCGATTTACGCAAAGTTTTATCGTCAGAGGTTTCCGGTGGCTGAGGAGCTTTGCCGGACAGGCTTGTATCTTCCATCCGGGCCCACCCTAACCAAGAAAGATATTGAATATGTTGCCGCATGCGTTGTCTCCTCAAATGTCAAATAATAATATAGACCTTTCAGTTATCCTGCCTACTTGTAATGAAAAGGATAACATTATTGATCTGATCCTTGAATTGGGCCTTTATATTAATAGGTATATTAAAGGAAGGGTCGAATTTATCATCGTCGATGATAATTCAGATGACCAAACGTGGAAGGTGGCAGAAGATTATTTTGTTTCAGATTCAAGGGTAAGGGTGGTCCGCAGGCTTAATGAAAAAGGGTTAGCCTCAGCTATCTACAGGGGCATTCAGGAATCACGGGGAGATATTGTTGCTTGGCTAGATTGTGACTTTTCACATCCGCCTTATAAATTTATAGAATTACTGCAAAAGATAGATGAAGGCTATGATCTGGCAGTGGGCTCTCGTTTCGTCAAAGGGGGAAAGGATATTCGTGGCCCAATAGATTCCTGGCTGGCGGTAATTTTAAGCCGCCTGATGAATTATTTTATTTCTTTTGTTTTAGGGAGTTCCTTTAAAGACTATACCAGCGGTTTTGTCGCGGTGAAAAGAGAGGTTTTTGATAGGATTAAGATTAATGGAGATTATGGAGAATATTTTATTGAATTTATCTATAAGGCGCGAAAGTACGGGTATAAAATCATAGAGGTGCCGTATTGCTGCGTTCCCAGGAGAAAAGGCGCATCGAAGACCGGCAATAATTTATGGGATTATTTTCTTAAAGGTTGGAAATACATTCTCCTGACTCTAAAGCTTAAATTGCGAATGAGATGAATATATTGCTTATCAATCCTCCGTTTTTTGATCAAGATGCCGTGGGTAAGGAGCGCAGTATTAGGTATGTCTTAAATATTATTCCTCCTTTAGGTTTGGCATATCTGGCAGCGGTTTTAGTAAGGGCGGGTTTTAAGGTAGGGATTACGGATTATTCGGTAGAAAAATATTCTGATCAGGATATTATCAAAATAATAAAAAAAGATAAGCCGCAGATTGTGGGGATATCCGCTGCTACCCCGACCTTTATTTCTGCAAGTAAGATAGCGCAGATAATCAGGGATAATTTTCATCAAATTGTTTTGGTTATTGGCGGGGCGCATATTAGCGCTATGGCCTACCGGGGAATGGCTGAAAGCTGCTTTGATATCGGTCTTATCGGTGAGGGAGAGGAAACCTTTTTAGAATTGGCCAAATCTGTCCAAGAAAAAGGATTAGCCGGTTTAGAGGTTATTAATGGCATAATCTTCCGGCGCGGCAAGGAGTTTGTTCTTAACCCCGGAAGAGAATTTATAAAGGAACTTGATGCGCTTCCTTATCCGGCAAGGCATTTATTGGCACCCCTGAATAGATACAAGCCCACGCCTGCTTCTTATAAAAAACTCCCATTAGGAATAATTATGACTTCTCGCGGCTGCCCGAATCAATGCACCTTCTGCGATCGTTCAGTCTTTGGCAATCTTTATCGCCAACGAAGCGCAGAAAATGTCTTGGGCGAAATAGAAGAAGTCATCTATAAATATGGCGCAAGAGAAATAAGATTTTTTGACGATTGTTTTACGTTAGACAAAGAACGCACCTATGCCATTTGCCAAGGGATACGTAAGTTTAAAATTCCCTGGACTTGTTTAACTACCGTTACCAGTATAAATAAAGGCTTCTTGAAAGAAATGAAATCATCCGGCTGCTGGCAGGTATTATACGGATTAGAATCAGCCGATCCGCAGATACTTGAATCGCTTAAAAAAGGCAATACCCTTGAACAAAACATAAAGGCAGTAAAATTGGCAAAAGAGGCGGGTTTAAGCGTGCGCGCCGATTTTATCGTGGGCACACCCGGCGAAACCAAAGAAAGCTTAGAGAAAACCTTAAAATTTGCCATTGATATGGATTTAGATTACGCGCATTTTAACAAATTCGTCCCTTATCCCGGAACATCCCTATATAAGAGATTGACAGAAAGCGGATATAATTTTAACTTTAGCGAAGGAGCAAGCATCACCGACCATCTGCGGCCGCTTTATTTTCCCCCCGGGGTTATACGCGAGGATTATCTTAAGTTTATAAATTATGCCCACAAACGATTTTATCTGCGCCCGGGGTATCTTTTTCGAAGACTTCTCTCTTTAAGGACGCTTGATGAATTCCGTGGGCAGGTCAGGGGATTATTCGCTATAAGCGCACTGCGCGTTTATAAAGCACGGCCGAAATGATTTAGGAATATGAAGATACTTTTTTATTATCGTGGGGCAGAGAGTTTCGCCATAGAGCATATCTCTTCTGTGCTAAAGGAAGCAGGGCACACGACAGAGCTTATTTTTGATCCCGGCTTTGATGACACCTTCTTTTTTAAATCCCGCTTGTTTAATTTTCTGAATGTAAGAGAAAAATTATTAGGCCAGGCCCGGCATTTCTCTCCCGATCTTCTTGCATTTTCGTCTACTACCAATCTTTACCCCTACGTAAAAGATATGGCTTACTTCTTAAAGAAAGAATTAAATATCCCTGCAATTATCGGCGGCATCCATGCAAACGTTTTGCCCGAGTATGTGCTCGGTGAGCAGTGTTTTGATATGCTCTGCATGGGCGAGGGAGAGTATGCGATGCTGGAATTAGCGGATAAAATGGAGCAGGGCAAGGATTTTTCTAAAATCAAAAATCTTTGGATTAAACGAGGAGATAAAATTAACCGTAATCCCGAAAGGCCGCTTATTCAGAATTTAGACATGCTTCCCTTTGCCGACAAAGATATGTTTTATAAAAAGGGAGCTTTCTATAAAAGCTTTCAGATTTCCAGTTCCCGCGGGTGTCCGTACCGCTGTACCTATTGCGTCAACAATTTCTATTTTAATAAATACGGAAAGGGTTTTTTAAGACGCCGCGGTGTCGAAGGCCTGATAAATGAATTACGAGTGCATAAAAAAAAATATAATCCGGAGTTTATTGATTTTCAGGATGATATTTTTGCGGTTTCTACCGAATGGCTGGAGGAATTTAGCCATAAATACAGAACAGAAATAGGCGTGAAGTTTCATGTGAATATGCATCCGGCTATGGCTAATAAACGTATAGCGCGCCTTCTTAAAGAGGCAGGGTGTGTGGGTGTATGCATGGGTATACAGTCAGGCAGCGAATCTTTGCGATGCAATCTATTAAAAAGAAATGAAACTAACCTGCAAATAAGAGAGGCGGCGCGGTTATTTAAAGAAGCAGGCCTTAATTTAATTACAGAATTCATTTTCGGTTTGCCGGGAGAGTCGCCTGAGCAGGCGTGGGAATCCGTGCTTTTTAATGACCAGATAAAGCCGTATGCCAGCTCTGCCTTTGTGTTTTATCCTTTTCCGGGGACAGAATTGGCCGATTATTCAAAGGTAAACGGGTTTCTTGGCGATGCAGAAATAAAGCAGTTAAATGCGGGCATGGGTTCGTACTACACCACATTATTTTTGAAAAACACAGATAAGAACTTTTTTATCAATCTTTCTTACCTATTGTCTCTTTATGTAAAAATGCCGCAGTTTGTAAAAAAGGACTATTTTAAAAAGGTGTGCCAGAGAAAAACCTCTTTTCTACATAAGATAATCGGTATCGCCGTGATTCCTTTACGCAATCCCTTCCTTTTCCGGGAAAAATTGCTGAATTACTTACGTATGCTTTGGGTTTATTTAAGAAGATGATGATAGCGTTTTTTGGCAAGTAAAAAAAACGGGATGCGGTATTCTTCTCCTTTTTTGGTGGTCGTTTTTATGTCTAGCGTAAGATTTTGCCGGTTATCGAAAATATCAATAAAATCTCCTTCTCCTGGACGAAGATAAACATATTTGGCGCCGTCTTTGAGTAGCGCTTTATCGATTTCTACGCCATAGTTAATTTTTTTAAAGATAAGCCAGGTGAGCAGCCGCGATGTTTTTTGCCAGAAGTTTGTGCGTAGAGGAATTTTGTGCTCTCCGAGGATAAGGCCTTCCGGCAACAAAAAATTATGCGCAGTTATAAAGATAAGCCCGTTTACGAAGTCAAAATGAGCTTCTGTTATTCCGGCAGGGATGCTGATTTTAGGCTCAAGCTCCAGCCTTCCGATAACAGAGCAGGAGGCATAGATTACCCCCAGTATTATTTCTTCTTTTTTTCCGTCCGGCGAAGACAGGATTAATTTAAGTTTATCCTTATCGGTAAGTGCAAAATCAAGCGGGCAGAATCTTGCCGTAACGGGTTTATTTTTAATCATTAATGCGGGAGAGAAATTTTCTCGTTCTTTTCGGGTATCGGGTAGGAGTAAAAGGCTAAAAGTGCCGCTTTCTTGCGGTTTAAAATCTTGGCAGGTTATGCCGAAACGGGTTATGGGCTGATAAGTAATAAATGAAGCGACTCGGTAGTTGCCTGCATAGGCGGCCAAGTTTTTGTATTCCCGCAGAGGTATCGGAGGCAATTCCTTAGGCGATGACTCAGTTGCATATCCGGCAATCTCCCAAGTAAATAAGTCGTATCCGGTTTTACCGTTTAAACGCCAAAAAAGCTCTTCTGCCCTAAGTTGATTTCCTAAGGCGCTTGTATGGCCGAGAGGGGTAGTGTAGAGGAAGGAACTGATGAGTCCGGGAACAGCGCTTTTTACCAGTTTTAACTCTTTATTCGCCAGTCCGGATATGTATTCGTCATTAGCGATAATAAGAGACAAAGGAGATTCTTTTTTAATCCGGGAGAAAATTATTTCATAGGTTTGTTTTATTTCTTGCGCCAAAATACGCCTGATGGGTGAAAAACGATAATAGAAAGGACTGGGTTTGTTATGCAGACTTATGGGAAGAAAGATTTTAAAAGAAAATGGGATTTTAGTATCGTAACGCAGATATCTAAAAGGTGGGATGAACCTAAAATATTTTTTATAGATTTCAGAAGGATTTTTTCCGCTGGGAGGTATGAGTAAAAGAGAATCCTTTTTAATTATATAGCGCGCATATATAGGAGGGTAACAAAGGTCTGCCCAGCGAAAACTCGAATCCCTAAAACGGTGCCAATAGAAAGGAAAAAATATCGAATGATCCAGTTCATAGCGGCCGGCGCAAAATTGCCATAAAAGATACATTTGATGCACGCCTCTGGCAGGGAGCCCAAAATTAAGCACCTCAACATTATTTATCCCTGCTCTTTTGAACCTTTCGTTAAGAAAAGAGGCAATATCGTGCCCGGGAGCAGTTTCGTCGCCGGCAACCATCGAACAGCCAAATATCCCGACGCGGATAACTCCGGGTTTTTTCTTGAGGCTAAAATAACGGTAAGAACTTTTGGGAAAGGTGGTTCGGATAAATTCATCTCCAATTAAAAGCGTTTCTTCCGGAGTAAGCGGAGTCGAATCTCCAGTATTTACAGAGAATAATTTTTCTTTCTTTATAAATTCGCCGTATTGATATACTGCATATTTAAGATAATAATATCTGGCCGTAAAGGACAACATTCCCAGCAAAGATAGAAAAATAAAAATTCGCTTTTTCATGCATACTATTATAGCGCAAAAATTATTTGAAGTAGCATTTTTTGTGTTAAAATAAAACATATCTTAATCCGAATTTCTCTATTATGCTTTATAAACGGGGTAAGGATTTGGAAAAGACGCTGATTCTTTTGGGCCTTGTGATTTTCATTTGTGCACGGCTGGTAGTGTTATCCGCGTCATTAGATCTTCGCTACGAGCATGAAGAACTTTACAGAGGTGCGCTTACCCATGAGTTAATTCACGGGATATGGCTATCTCCGTGGGAATATCTAGATCATCACGTAGAGTATTCTCCCGGAGGTACATTGGCAGTAGCGATACTTGCCATTCCTTTCTTTTTTTTATTCGGGCCTACCTATTTTGCCCTTAAATGCGTGGGGCTTGCTTTTGCATGCGGAACTTTTTTATTGTGGGGAATCTTTGTGTCTAAATTTTTTGGCAGGAAGGCGCTTATTTGGTATATGGCCTTGGCGATATTTAGCGTGCCTTTAGCCACCTTTTATTCACTAAAAACATGGGGGTCGCATCCTGAAGCAAATTTTTTTACTGCCGCGAGTAT
>Ga0105164_10002812_pt1 | contig 10710 bp, 10 predicted proteins | sample VDWuncwatermetaG_FD_89674 | JGI IMG/M metagenome (GOLD analysis project Ga0105164, IMG submission 89674) | Wastewater microbial communities from Netherlands to study Microbial Dark Matter (Phase II) - VDW unchlorinated drinking water | ecosystem: Environmental > Aquatic > Freshwater > Drinking... | reverse complement strand
CGACGAGCTCAAGGGCTCGGCGATCGTGTGCGTGTGCGTGCCGATGCCGGGAGTGGCGGCGGACGCAGCGCTCGAGCAGGAGCTTGCCGCCGCGGTCGTCAAGGGCATGGGCAGCTCTTACCGGCCCAAGCAGGTGCTGCTGGTCAGCGACCTGCCGAAGACGCGCAACATGAAGATCATGCGTCGCGTCGTGCGCGCGGTGTTCCGCGGTGACAGCCCGGGCGATCTGTCGGCGCTGGTCAACCCCGAGGCCGTAACCGAACTCCAGGCCCGGTTGGGCGCTTGAGCGCGCCGGCGGCGCCGCTCTTTCGGATTTCACGCAAACGCAGACATGCAATCCACGAAATCGCCGCCGCTGCAGGGACTGCGCGTACTCGATCTGTCGCGCGTGCTCGCCGGCCCGCTGTGCACCCAGTACCTCGGCGACATGGGTGCGCTGGTCACCAAGGTCGAGGCCTTGGCGGGGGGCGACGAGAGCCGCGGGTGGCCCGTGTTCCGTGAGGGCGCGGCGGGTTTGCGCACCTCAGCCGGATTTCTCAGCGTCAACCGCAACAAGCGCAGCATTGCCATCGACATGAAGACCGGCGCCGGGCGGGATCTCATCCTGACCTTGGCGCGCCGTGCCGATGTGGTGGTGGAGAGTTTTGCGCCCGGCGTGGCGGTGCGCCTCGGGGTCGATGCCCAGACCCTGCGGGCGCTCAACCCGCGCCTGGTGTACTGCAGCATCACCGGCTTCGGTACTTCCGGGCCGTTGCGGCACGGCAAGGGCTACGACCTCATCCTGCAGGCGTTCTGCGGCATGCTGGCCATCACCGGCGAACCCGACGGGCCGCCGATGCGCAGCCCGTTCTCGCCGGTCGATCAGGGCACCGGCCTGCATGCGCTGATCGGCATCCTGGCCGCGCTCCATGCACGCCAGCACAGCGGGCAAGGCTGCACGGTGGAAACCTCGCTGTTCGACACCGCCACGGCGTTCCTGGGCAGTTTCCTGCAAAACTACTGGGAGACCGGGGTCGAGCCGGAGAAGGCCGGCGTCGGGCACAGCGCACTGTGCCCGTACGGGATCTTCCAGACGGCCGACAAGCCGATCATCATCGGCGTGGCCAACGACGCGCTCTGGCGCAGCTTCTGCGCCATCGCCGGCCTGGACGATCTGCCGGATGCCGCGCGCTTTGCAAGCACCGGCCAGCGCGTGATGCACCGCAGGGAAGTCGAGACCCTGGTGCAGACTGCATTGCATCGCCACAAGCGCGCGCACTGGTTCAGCGCGCTCGACGACGCCGGGATTCCATGTTCGCCGGTGCACACGCTCGGCGAATTCGCAGCCCACCCGCACACCGCCGCGTCGGGCATGTTGCTGCGCTACGAGGATCCTTACTTCGGCGCGGTCAAGGGCGTGGCCCAGCCGGTCCGCTTCGATGGTCAGCGCCCGGGACCGAGTCAATGCCCGCCTCGCCACGGCGAACACACGCTGGCCGTGCTGCGCGAGGCCGGTCTGAGCGACGCCGACATCGCTTCGCTAATCGAGCGCTCGATCGTCAAGGCCGCCGGCCCCTGTTAGCGCCCCGGGCCTCGACCTCGATCTCCATCGCCTGCCTCGCTTGGAAACACCGCGCAGCCGCCACGGCCGTGCGCGGCAAAGTATAGGGTGGCAAGCTCTCTTCGTGCTATTGCGTGGCCTGCGTGCTGCCTGCTGGAACAGCGGGGTCGAATGACGGCGCTGCCCCGGGCGGTGCATTCACGACCCGCTCGAGCGGCATCCCAGCGCAGTTTTCGGTTTCAACAGGTCAGCGTCCACTCCAGCGCGGTGGGCGCTTTTCGTTGAATGCCTTCACGCCTTCGAGCCGGTCGGCCGACGAAACCAGCACGTTGTAAGCCGCGATGTCGAGCGCGTAGCCGCTGTGAAAGTCGATCTCGCCGCCGCGCGACGCCGCGAGCTTGGCGTAATGCGCCGCCAGCGGCGCGGCCAGCACGATCTCGCGCGCGTCGGCCACCGCACCCGGCAGCGCCTGGCCCGGCTCGGCCAGCGTCGTCACCATGCCCCACTGCTCGGCCTGCTCAGCCGAGAAGCGGCGCGCCGTCAACAACAGTTGCTTGGCCCGGCGCATGCCCACCGCGCGCACCAGGTTCTGGACGCCGCCGCCGCCGGGCATGATGCCGCGGCGCACTTCGGGCAGCGAGAACACCGCCGTGCGCGAGGCCACGATGTAGTCGCACATCAACGCCAGTTCGCAGCCTCCGCCGTGCGCGTGGCCTTCGACCGCGGCGATCACCGGACGCGGGAAATCCTTCACCGCGAGCAGCACCGATTCGGCCAGTTGGTGCTGGCCGCGCCAGGCGGCGTCACTCATGCCCTCGCGCTGCTTGAGGTCGCCGCCGGCGCAGAACGCGTGCTCCCCGGCTCCGCTGAAGATCAGCACGCGCAGCGTGTCGTCGAAGGCCAGATCATGCAGTGCCTCGCGCAGCTCGATGAACATCTGCGTGTTCATCGCGTTCATCACTTCGGGGCGGTCGAGCACCAGCAGCCGAATGCCGTCGCCGGCTTCGGTGTCAGGCGCGGCTTCGACGCGCAAGGTGGTGTAGTCCATCGTCTTCTCCTTCGGGTCAGTACGAGCGCGGCATGCCCAGCACATGCTCGGCCACCTGGGCCAGCACCAGGTTGTTGGAGATCGGCGCGGTGCGGAACAGCCGCGACTCCTTCCACTTGCGTTCGATGTCGTACTCGCAGGCCACGCCGTAGCCGCCGAAGGTGGACATCGCCGCCTCGGCCGCCTCCCAGGCGGCTTCGCTGGCCAGGTACTTGACCATCGTCGCCTCGCGCCCGCAGGGCAGGCCGGCGTCGAACAGGGTGGCGGCCTTGTTGCGCATCAACTCGGCGGCCTCGACGTTGATGTGGGCCCGTGCGATCGGGAACTGCACGCCCTGGTTGGCGCCGATGGGGCGGTCGAACACCACCCGCTCGCCGGCGTAGCGCGAGGCTTTTTCGACGAACCAGCGGCCGTCGCCGATGGCTTCGCTGGCCACCAGCAGACGCTCGGAGTGCAGCGAATCGAGAAGATAGGCGAAGCCCTTGCCTTCTTCGCCGATACGGTCGTCGTCGCTGACTTCCAAATTGTCGATGAAGACCTCGAAGGTGTGATGGTTGATCATGGTGCGGATCGGCGTGGCCTTGAGCGCCGCGCCGGCCTTGGAGATGTCGACCAGGAACAGGGTCAGGCCCTCGCTTTTTTTGCGCGACTCTTCAACCGGCGTGGTGCGCGCGATCAGCAGGTACAGGTGCGAGTGGTCGTAGCGCGAGGTGAAGATCTTCTGGCCGTTGATGACGTAGCCGCCGCTCACCTTGCGCGCGAAGGTCTTGATCGCCAGCGTGTTCGAGCCGGCGTCGGGCTCGGTCACGCCGAAGGCCTGCAGGCGCAGGCTGCCGTCGGCGATGCGCGGCAGCGTGCGGCGCTTCTGCGCCTGGCTGCCGTGACGCAGGATCGAGGCCATGGTGTACATCTGCGCATGGCACGAGGCGCTGTTGCCGCCGCTGCGGTTGACTTCCTCCAGGATCACGCAGGCGTCGAGCAGCGACAGCCCCGAGCCGCCGTATTCCTCGGGGATCAGCGCGGCCAGCCAGCCAGCCGCGATCATGGCGTCGACAAAGGCCACCGGGTAAGCGCCGTCCTGCGCGCACTGGCGCCAGTACGCCGGGCCGAAGCCCGTGCACAGGTCTTTGACGGCGGCGCGGATCTGTCGCTGGGTGTCGGTGTAGTCGAAGTTCATGATGTCTTCCGTGGTTCTCAGGCGATGACCGAGAGGCCGCGCAGCGCGGCCAGTTCCTGCGCGCTCAGGCCGGCGGCAGCCAGCACGGCCTCGGTGTCGGCGCCCAGCGCCGGCGGCGCCAGGCCGCTGCGCCCGCGCTGCCCCTGCGAGCTGAACGGCAAGCCCATCGCCTGGTGTTGCGGCGCGCCGACGATCGGCAGGTCGGCGAGCATGCCGACCGCCCGCACCTGCTCGTGCGCCAGCAGTTGCGCCACGTCGTGCATCTCGCTGCACGGCGCACCGGCGCGGCGCAGGGCCTGAACGCAAGCGGCGCTGCTGCGGGTGCGGGTGCGCGCCTGCAGCTCGGCGTGCAGGGCCTCGCGGTGCGCGACACGCGCCGGCGGGGTCGCGAAGCGCGCGTCCAGCGCCAGTTGCGGGCAGTCCAGCGCGGCACAGATGCGGGCAAACAGGCGGTCGTTGGCGGCGGCGATGAAGACCTTGCCGTCGGCCGTGTCGAACAGCTCGTAGGGCGCCATCATCGCCATCGCCGAACCCATCTTGCGCGGCAGCGTACCGCTGGCCTGGTAGTTGGCCACCGGGATCGTCATCCACGACAGGCCGGTCTCGAGCAGGCTGGCCTGCACGCGCAGGCCCTTGCCGCTGGCGGTGCGGCCCAGCAGCGCGGCCAGGATGGCCATCGTGGCCCACATACCGGTGCCCATGTCGATCAGCGACACGCCCACGCGCGCCGGCTCGTCGCCCTCGTGGCCGCTCACGCTCATGATGCCGGTAAAGGCCTGCATCAGCGGGTCGTAGCCCGGCAGCGGGCTCAGCGGCCCGACCTCGCCGAAGGCACTGATGGCGCAGTACACCAAGCGCGGGTTGGCGCCGCACAGGTCATCCCATCCCAGGCCGCGCGACTCGGCGCTGCCGGGCTTGAGCGAGTGCACCAGCACATCGGCCGTGCCGGCCAGGCGGGCGATCAACTGTTGCCCGGCCGCCGCGTCGAGATCGATGCACACGCTCTTCTTGCTGCGGTTGAGCGCCAGGAAAGTGGTGGACTGGCCGCCGATCCCGGGCGGCATCCACTGCCGCGCGTCGTCGCCCTTGCCCGGGCGCTCGATCTTGATGACGTCGGCGCCGAGGTCGGCGAGTGTCTGCGTGCAGAACGGCCCGGCGACGTTCTGCGTCAGGTCGATCACGCGGCAGCCGGCGAGGATGTTTTCGAGCATGGGATGCCCTTCGCGGGTGGGGGTTTTGCCGGAACTCCAGGGACGGGGGAAAGCGGCTTTTCAGTCCTGGGCTGCGCTCAAGTCGCCTGGTAGAGCGTCACCACGCAGGCGCCGCCCAGGCCCAGGTTGTGCTGCAGCGCCACGCGAGCGCCGGCCACCTGGCGCTTGTCGGCCGTGCCGCGCAACTGCTGCGTCAGCTCGAAGCATTGAGCCAGTCCCGTCGCACCCAGGGGATGCCCTTTGGACAGCAGGCCGCCCGAGGGATTGGTGACGACCTTGCCGCCATAGGTGTTGTCGCCGTCGCGCACGAACTGCTCGGCGCCGCCCTCGGGGCACAGGCCGAGCGCCTCGTAAGTGATGAGTTCGTTCTGCGCGAAGCAGTCGTGCAGTTCGACCACGTCGATATCTTGCGGCCCGATGCCGGCCTGCTCGTACACCTGGCGCGCGGCATCGCGCGCCATGTCGAAGCCGACCACGCGCAGCATGTCCTTCGAATCGAAGCTGCTCTGGAAGTCGGTGGCCATCGCCTGCGCCGCGATGCGCACGCGCGTGTCCAGGCCATGTTTCCTGGCGAACGCCTCGGAGCAGACCACGGCTGCCGCGGCGCCGCAGGTCGGCGGGCAGGCCATCAGGCGCGTCATCACGCCGGGCCACAACACCGGCGAGTTCATCACATCGTCGACCGAGACTTCCTTCCTGAACAGGGCCAGCGGATTGCGCGAAGCGTGGCGGCTGGCCTTGGCGCGGATGCCGGCAAAGGTCTCCAGCCGCGTGCCGTACTTGTCCATGTGCGCCTTGCCGGCGCCGCCGAAGTAGCGGATGGCGAGCGCAATCTCCGCGTGGCCGACGAGCGCGTCGGTGGCCCGGTTGAATTCGTCGAACGGCGTCGGCCGGTCCGGGAAGCGGGCCTTCACCGCGCCGGGCTCCATCTGCTCGAAGCCCAGCGCCAGCACGCACTCGGCCGCCCCGCTCTGCACCGCCTGGCGCGCCAGGAACAGCGCCGACGAACCGGTCGAGCAGTTGTTGTTGACGTTGACGATCGGGATGCCGGTCATGCCCACCGGATACAGCGCGCGCTGGCCGCAGGTGGAGTCGCCATAGACGTAGCCGACATAGGCCTGCTCGATGCTCGGGTAGTCGATACCCGCATCGGCCAGTGCCAGGCGCGCGGCCTTTTCGCCCATGACGTTGTAGGGCTCGCTGGCGCCCGGCTTGGCGAACGCAACCATGCCGACGCCGGCGACGATGACGCTGTGCTTCATGAAGGACTCCTGGTGCGGTGAAAGCGGTGGGAGAAGGACTCGGAGCCACTGGCGTTCGATTTTGTGCTGCCGGATCTTGCCCGCTGTCGCCGGTCGCGATCTGCTCGCGCAGCAGATCGGCCACCGCCCATGACTGCGCGCCGATTGCACACCCCATCCCGAGCCGCCGTCTCCTTTTCGCGGCGCTGCCCACCGAGCACCGGATCGAAGCAGTCTATTCGTGCCGCCGCGGTACCACGCCACCTGGTTGCGCTGGTTGAGCTGCTCCAGCACCTCCGGGGCCCATGCCCTCGGGTCCGACCCGGCCATCGGGCCAGGTCAGTCGAGGTCCGGCGTTTGCGCGTCGCCCGGCCGCGCCGCGCGTGCGCGGGCCAGCGTGAATTCGATGAAGGTGCTCGCCGCCAGCGTCTGGTGCCGATTGGGCATGTAGAGCATGAACATCTGGCTGCCGAAGATGCTCAGGCGCCAGCGGTCCAGCGTGGTCACGACGTCGCCGGACAATACGCGGTCGCGCACCACGTAGTCGGGCACCAGGCCGACGCCCAGGCCGGCCAGGATCGCCTGGCGCAGAAACGGAAAGTGCTCCGAGATCAGCGTCGGCTCGAGCGTCACCTCCTGCCGTTCGTCGCCGAGGTAGGCCGACACGCGCAACTGGCGGCCGATCACGCCCGATGTGATCAGGGGCACGCTGCGCAACTGCTCGAGCTCGACCGGCAGGCCCGACGAATCGGCATGCGCGCGCGACGCGCAGGCCACGTAGCGCACACGCCCGAGCTCGCGCGCCACCAGCGTCTGCGGCGCCTCGGCCATGACACGGATCGCGATGTCGACCTCGTCGCGCAGCAGGTCGTCGACGCGATTCTCGAACCGCACCTCGAGCACGATGCCGGGGTACAGCCGCTTGAAGTCGATCAGCCAGTCGCTCACACGTCGGCGATCGGGCTGTTGGTGATCCACATCTTCCAGCCGCTGAGCGAATAACCCTCGGCAACCTTCCTGGCCCGCGTCACCATGCAGCCGGGGTCGGAGCCGTGGTTCGGCTCGGTCAGACCGAAGCAACCGATCGATTCGCCCGTCGCCAGCCTGGGCAGTTACTGCTGCTTCGTCGCCTCGTTGCCGAACTCGAAGATCGGCACCATCACCAGCGAGCTCTGCACGCTCATCATGGAGCGATAGCCCGAATCGACACGTTCGACTTCGCGCGCCACCAGGCCGTAGCTGACGTGGTTGAGTCCGGGCTCGCCGTACTGGCTCGGGAGGTCGGCCCGAGCAGGCCGATCTGCCCATCTCGCGGAAGATCGTCGGGTCGGTCTTCTCATGCCGGAACGCGTCGAGCACGCGCGGGCGCAGGCGGTCCTGGCAGTAGCTGCGTGCGGCATCGCGCACCACGCGCTCGTCCTCGCTCAACTGGGCGTCGAGCAGAGGGGGGCGTCACAGTGGAAACAGGGTTTGGATTCGGAAGATCGCAAGACAGGCTCCGCTGCGCGACGCGGAAACATCGATCTACTTGGCGCCCAGACCCAGGCGCTCGATCAGCGCCTTGTCCCTGGCGAAGGTCTCGCGCGCCCACTTGGCGTAGTCGTCGCCGCTGCGGTACCAGGCCTCCTGGTTGAGCTGCTCCAGCACCTCGATGTGCTTGGCGTCGTCCATCGCCTTCTTGAAGGCATCGTGCAGGGTCTTGACGACCGCCGGGTCCATGCCCTTGGGCCCGACCAGGCCGTAGGGCGAGGCCGCGACGACGCCGTAACCCAGCTCCTTGGCCGTGGGCACCGCGGGCCAGCGCCTGGTGCGGTTCTCGCCGAAGGTCACGAGCAGGCGCATCTGGCCGCCGTCGACGAACTTGTCCCAGCCGGTGGCGTCGCTCTGCGCCATCACATGGCCGCCGAGCAGGGCTTGCTGCAGGTCGGCATTGCCCTTGAACGGAATGTGGTTCAGCGTCACCTTGGCGTTGCCGGCCAGATCCTCCATCAGCAGGTGTGGGCTGGTGCCGATGCCGGTGGAGCCGTAGTCGATCTTGCCGGGCTGCTTGCGCGCGGCCTCGATGTAGTCGTTGAAGGTCTTGTAAGGCGAGTCGGCCCGCACGGTGAAGCCGAAGGTGTAGCCCGACACGCCCAGGATGTAGCTGAAGTCGGCGAGCGGATCCCACAGCGTCTTCTGCATGTGCGGCACGCGCAGCATGCCCATCGGGAACTGGGCGATGGTGTAGCCATCGGGCTTGGCGGTCAGCGCCATCGTGCCCGGGCCGAGGGTGCCGCCGGCACCGGGCTGGTTCTGCACGATGACGTTCTGCCCCAGGTGCTTGCCGGCGATCTCGGCCAGTGCGCGCAGGTGGCGGTCGGTCGAGCCGCCGGCCGGCCAGGGCACGATCAGCGTGATCGGTTTGTTGGGGTAGGCCTGCGCCAGGGCTGCCTGCATCGGTGCGGCCAACGCAGCCGCTGCCGCCATCCACAACACCGCCCGGCGGCCGTTGCTGGTGGAACGTGAGGTTTTGTTCATCTCGCTACTCCTTGGGTTGGTTGAAGACTTGGGACCGGATTTTCCGGGGTCTCAGCGCAAAGGGCGTCAGTACTTTCCGCCGATGCGCGGCATCGATCGATCGACGGGCGACAAACAGACCCCGAAGCTGACGTCATGCGCGCGAGGCTCGGTCGACCGCGGCGGAACCGACGGGCGCGGGTGACAGCGGAAAGTGGCAGGCCACCCGATGAGCCGAGGCATCGGCATCGAGCTTGGGCTCCTGCGCCGCACAAATGGCCTCGGCGCGCGGGCAGCGCGTGCGAAAGCGACAGCCTGAAGGCGGCGCGATTGCCGAAGGCAGCTCGCCCTCGATCGCGTCGCGCTCGGGCAGTTTGCGCCCGGGCGGCAGCACCGAGCGCAGCAGCGCGTCGGTATAGGGGTGGCGCGGCCGTTCGTAGACGTCCAGCGTGGCACCGCTCTCGACGATCTTGCCCAGGTACATCACGGCGACGCGGTCGGCGATATTGCGGATCACCGCCAGGTCGTGGCTGATGAACAGCATCGTCAGCGAAAAGCGGGCGGCCATGCCGTGCAGCAGATTGAGGATCTGCGCCTGCACCGACACGTCGAGCGCCGACACCGGCTCGTCGCAGATCAGCAGCGCGGGTTCGAGAATCATCGCGCGCGCCAGGCTGACGCGCTGGCACTGGCCGCCCGACAACTCGTGCGGGGCGCGGTTCCAGACCTCGGCGGGCGAAAAACCCACCAGGGCCAGCATCTCTTCGACCCGCCGGCGCGCCGTGCCGGACTTGGCGGCCTCCCAAATCGCCAGCGGCTCGGCGACGATGTCGCCGACGATCCGGCGCGGATTGAGCGACGAGACCGGATCCTGGAACACCATCTGCATCCGGCGACGCCGGCTTCGCAGCGCCTTGCCGGACAGGCGCGTCAAGTCCTCGCCCTCGAACAGCACCGCGCCGCTCTCGGGTGGCGGCAGTTGCAAAATGGCGCGGCCGAGCGACGACTTGCCGCAGCCCGACTCGCCGACCAGGCCCAGCGTGCGGCCGCGCGCCACGCTCAGGCTGACATCGGACACCGCTTGCACGCGCCGGCCGTCGGCGCTGCGGTACTCGCGCACCAGGTTTTCCACCCGCAGCAATTCGCTCGTGGCAGCGCCGTTGACGGGACTCATGGCGTGAGCCCGCCGGGCTGCCCCAGGGCAGGCCGAAGCGCGCCGCCCGAAACGGCCCCGATGGGCGCGGATGCGCGCTCCAGCGGCAGCGGCCGCCAGCAGGCGAAGCCATGGCCCGCCGTGCTCTCCAGTTCCGGCCTGGCCTGGCGGCAGGCGGCCTCGGCGCGCTCGCAGCGGGGCGCGAAGGCGCAACCCGGCGGCAGGTTCGCCAGATCGGGCGGCCGCCCGTCGAGCGCGGCCAGGCGAGCGTGCGGCGGCAGGCCGGGGTCGGGTCGGGCCCGCAGCAGGGCCTGCGTGTAGGGCATGCGGTGGCGGGCAAACAGCGCGTCGCCGGGCGCCTCTTCGACGATGCGCCCGGCGTACATGACGGCGATGCGGTCGGCCACGGCGCCGACGGCGCCCAGATCGTGGCTGATGAAGATCAGCGCCATGCCGGTCTCGCGCTGGATGCGTTTGAGCAGGATCAGGATCTGCATCTGGATCGTCACGTCGAGTGCCGTGGTCGGCTCGTCGGCGATCAAGAGTTTTGGCCGGCAGGCCAGCGCCATGGCGATGGTGACGCGCTGGCGCATGCCGCCAGACAACTGGTGCGGATACTCCGACAGGCGCCGCTCGGGCGACGACAGTCCGACCTGGGCCAGCAACTCGACCATGCGCGTGCGCGCCGGCGCACCGCGCAGATCCAGGTGCAGGGCCAGCACTTCGGCGATCTGCTGGCCGATCGTCATGACCGGGTTGAGCGCGCTCATCGGGTCTTGAAAAATCATGGCGATGGCGCCGCCCCGCACCTTGCGCAGGCTCGCCTCGTCGAGCTGTTGCAGGT
>Ga0105164_10002811_pt1 | contig 10713 bp, 9 predicted proteins | sample VDWuncwatermetaG_FD_89674 | JGI IMG/M metagenome (GOLD analysis project Ga0105164, IMG submission 89674) | Wastewater microbial communities from Netherlands to study Microbial Dark Matter (Phase II) - VDW unchlorinated drinking water | ecosystem: Environmental > Aquatic > Freshwater > Drinking... | reverse complement strand
GGCTCTACGAAAGGTATCCACTCTATCTCCTCACCCCGTCAGCCCACTCCCTCTTGAATTCCAATTTCGCCAGCGACCCCTGGATGCACGGTAGGGGCACGTTGCAACGTGCCCCTACTATAATTATCAACCCTGAGGAGGCCGCCTCAAGGGGTATAAAGGACGGGGACCTTGTAAGGGTCTTTAACGACAGGGGCAGTTGCCTCCTCTGGGCCTCTGTGGAGGATAGGGTAAGGCCAGGGGTGGTGGTGAGCCTGGGCCAGTGGTGGAGCAGGCAATGCCCGGGGGGCAAGAACGCCAACTATACTACCCCAGACTTCCTTGCAGACATGGGAGGGGGCTCGGCCTTCAACACCAATCTGGTGCAGGTAGAGAAAACCCTGGGTGATGCTTAGAATAATTATCAATAGAGGGTAATAGCAGTTGAAGATTGTGAACATCACAAGCATGATTGTCAGCATTATTGGTTTCTTTGCCACAATTGTTTTCGGAATCATCCCGCTACACGAACGCATGGACCGTATGGAAGAGGCAGTCTTATTAAAGCACTTTACGATTACTTATCCGACCGATAATACAATTGTGGAGTCCTCTGAAGTAATTAATGGCAGGACGCCTTTTCTAACACTGAAACATTACATCTTATCGGCGCCGATGGAGACGAATGACGTCTATGTCCAGGATGGGCCGCTAAAGGTCTCACCGGGGGGGCATTGGGTGGGAGTAGTAAAATTTGACGATGCTGGCGCTAGCAAGAAATTCCTCGTCCAGGTCGTTGCTACTAAGGCCGTATTACCACATGGCCTCTTAACCAAACTACCCGAGGATGCGTTGTATTCTGAGGCAATAACGCTTATCAAAAGGGAATGACCTGTCCACCTTAAAGTAAGAAAGGACTACCACGGATAAAACTCTCATGACAACATTCAAAAAATATGTGCCTCCAAAAGAGGGAGAGCCGATTAGCGTCCAGGGAAACCATCTGAAGGTGCCAGATAATCCCATTATCCCCTACATTGAGGGAGACGGTATAGGACCCGATATAATGACCACGGCCAGGCGGGTGCTGGACAAAGGGGTGGAAAGGGCCTACGGCGGGACGAGGAAGATATGCTGGTATGAGATATTCGCAGGCGCAAAGGCCAAAGAGCGTTTCGGGGAATTGCTACCAGAGGACACCTTTGAGGCCATAAGGCAGTACCGTGTCGCCCTAAAAGGGCCATTGAGCACGCCCACCGGAGGGGGGCACAGGTCACTGAACGTTACACTGCGACAGGTGCTGGACCTCTATGCCTGTGTCAGACCCGTAAGGTACATCAAGGGTGCCCCCAGCCCCGTAAAGTATCCTGAGAAGGTAGATATGGTCATCTTCAGGGAGAACACGGAGGACGTCTATGCCGGCATAGAGTGGCCACAGGGGAGCAAGGAGGCTAAATCCATCATTGACTTCCTCAATAAAGACTATAAGGCCAATATCCCTGCTGATTCTGGTATTGGGATAAAACCCATCTCCATTACCCGCACCAAGAGGCTCATGAGGAAGGCCATAGAGTATGCCATTGCCCAAAAGAGGAGGTCTATTACCATAGTGCACAAGGGTAACATCATGAAGTACACGGAAGGGGCCTTCCGCAATTGGTGTTACGAACTAGCCAGGGAAGAATATGGTCACTGCACCATTACCGAGACCCAACTGACCGAGGAGTACGGAGGCAAACAGCCTGCGGACAAGATAGTGATAAAGGACAAGCTGGCGGACGACATGTTCAGGTTCGCACTGATGAGGCCGGAAGAGTGCGACGTACTGGCCATGCCCAATCTTAACGGCGACTACCTCTCGGACGCCTGTAATGCCCAGGTAGGGGGCATCGGCCTTGCCCCTTCGGCCAACATTGCAGATACCTGTGCCCTCTTTGAAGCGGCCCACGGCTCGGCCCCCAAATACGCCGGGCAGAACAAGGTGAACCCCAGCGCCCTCATCCTCTCCGGGATAATGATGCTGGAGCACATGGACTGGAAGGAGGCCGCAAAAAAAGTCCTTACCGCCCTGGAAAAGACCATCCTCCAGAAGAAGCTCACCTACGACCTCGCCAGACAGGTAGAGGGTGCCACGGAACTATCCACCTCCGCCTTCGGCGAAGAGGTTATCAGGAATATGTAAGCCCTGTTCCACCTGAGGCAGATAGACAGCAGTCAGGGGCCAGCTATCAGCAGTCAGAAGGCTGACCCCTGATTGCTGACCAGAAAGAATACTTGAGTTTTGGGATACTCTAGTATATCATATTGACTTTAAATTTTAAAAGACACAGAGGGTACTTTTGCAAAGTAGCACTGTAGAAAGGACAAAAGAGGCCAGCATCCTTCATAAGGGGCTGGGACGCGTAGAGGCCTTTGATTTCGCCCGTGAAGGTCTAAGCCAGTTAAGGGGCGTACTTGACGGCCTATACGCCGAGGGTGCCGAGAGCTTTAGCTTCCATGCCCCGGTACCCAGACCTGAGTACTTCCCTTTCTCAGGCGTAACCAGCTTCCTCCTGAACGAAGACCCTGCCAATAGACAGCTCTCTTTCCGTCTCCTGGAGGACACCCTCAAGCAGGCCGGGGAATGGGGTGCAGAGTACGTGGTCTGTCACCTCACCTACAGGCTTACCGACACCCAGGATGAGAGGACGGCTATGCGGCTGGCCGAACAGGCATGTCGTCGCCTTGCAGAGATGTCCCGCTCCCACGGTGTCCCCATCCACGCCGAGTTCACCTCTTATTCCAGCGCCTTCCATAGGCCCAGCCAGTTTGTAGAAATGATAGGGGCCCACACAGAGCTGGGCATATGCATTGACACGGGTCATGCCTTTCTGGGTGCACAGCAGCGGAACAAGAATTATCTTAAAGACATAGAGGCCCTGGCCCCCTATGCCAGGTCTATGCATCTCTGGAACGCCAGGGACTTTGAGCATTACAAGAAGCACGGACACGTCCCCTTACACCCCTCCCAGAGGCCCCATGAGGGGTGGATAGACGTAGAGAGGGTACTGGAGGTAGTGCTCGGCGCGAACAGGGAAGTTAAAATTATCTTTGAGTACCCCGTAAAGGAAGTAACCAGAGAGATTCAAGAGGGGTTTGATTGGATAAAGGGGCTTGCAGAAAGATTTAATGGTCCAAAAGTTCAAGGGCTCAAAAGTGGAAGAAATGAAGAAGGACTTTAAAGTACTACTAATTAATTGCAATACCATGCTTGATACCCTCATTACGGCGGGTATAGGTACCCTCTCCGCCTCCCTGAAGCAGGAGGGGATAGAAGTAAAACTCTTTGATACCACCTTTTACAAGACAAGAGACAAGACCGGAGACGAGGTGCGGGCCTACACCCTCCAGGTAAAAAAGACAGACTTCAAAGAACTGGGCATCCTCCCCGACGAAGGTGACGTCGTTGAGGACTTCAGGAAAGAAGTGGAGTCCTACAGGCCCGACCTCATCGGACTATCCTGTATAGAGGTTACTTATTCCCTTGGTATAGAACTCCTGAAGGCCGTAAGGCACACAAAGATTCCTACCGTAGTAGGTGGGGTGTACGCCACCTTTTCTCCAGACATAGTAATTAAGGAGGATTGCGTGGACATGGTATGCATTGGGGAAGGGGAGATGGCCCTGGTGGAGCTTTGTAAGAGGATGAGGGCCGGTGAAGACATTACACACGTACAGAACGTATGGGTCAAGCAAAATGGTATGCTGTACAAAAACCCTCTGAGACGGACGATGGCTATGAGGGAACTGCCCTTCCAGGACTGGGACGTATACGACAAGAGGCGGTTCTGGAAGCCCATGGGGGGCAAGATCTCCGTAACAGGCACCTTTGAAATGAACCGTGGTTGCCCATACAGTTGTTCCTTCTGCGTTAACTCAGGGCTCAATAAACTCTACAAAGGTCTGGGAGGTTACTACAGAGAGCAGGAAATCCCCAGGCTGATTGAGGAGATGCAGGAGAAAAAGGAGAAGTACAACCTGCAATTCGTTTACCTGGTAGCCGAGAGCTTCCTTACCACCAGCCGTAAGAGGATAGATGAATTTGCCAGGCTTTACCCCAGGGTAGGCCTCCCCTTCTGGATAGAGGCCAGACCCGAATCTATCACAAAGGAATACGTGGAGCTACTGGCCTCCGTCGGCTGTGAGGGTATCAGTGTAGGGATAGAGAGCGGCAACTACGAGTTGAGGAAGAACGTATTGGGAAGAGACATAACGAACGAGAGGGTTATCCATGCCTTTGAACTGCTTGAAGGGAGCAGGATACGGGTAAGCGGCAACAACATCATCGGCTTCCCTACCGAGACCAGAGAAAAGATTTTTGATACCATAGAACTCAACCGCCAGATAAAGGCCAAAGGGGTAATGGTAAGCTTTTTTAGCCCTTACAGGGGATGTGCCTTAAGGGAGGTATGCGAACTGGAGAAATACCTGAAGGAAGATGACATTGCCAACGACTACCGTCTATCACCCACGCTAAATATGCCCCAGCTCACCAGTAAAGAATTAGCCGGGTTGCATAGGACCTTTCCCCTCTACGTCAGATTCCCTAAGGGTGAATGGCCGCTCATAAAGATATGCGAAGGTAATGGCCCCCAGGCGGAAAATCTTTATCAGGAATTGTCAAATATATACACAGAGAAATTCATGAGATGAAGAGCATCCCGGCTGAAGTTAATCCTTTTCCTGCAAAAGGCTTCCAAAATTTGAAGTTGGCCCTCCTCTTGATGGGACTGGTAGGCTTTGCCTTTCTACTCTACAAGTTAGATGCCTCGGCCGTCTACGCAGATATCCGCATGCTAGGCATGTGGAAATTTCTCATAATACTAATACCCTACACGATAGTCTTCGTCCTGGATACACTGGGATGGAGGTATGCCCTGAAGGAACTGACCCCAAACCTCAAGTTTATTGGACTCTTTGCCGCCAGGATGGCCGGGGAATCTATAAACTGCATCACCCCCTCCGCCTACCTGGGGGGAGAACCTCTCAAGGCCTATTTGCTAAAGACTTATAACGTCTCAACGATAGACGGTATGGCCTCAGTAGTAATCTCCCGCACAATAATGACCCTGGCTCAGGTGGTCTTCGTACTCATTGGGGTTGCCCTGGCCTTTTCCAGACTCAAAGATACAAATTCCTTGCTGGCCATTACGGCTCTTACATTACTCCTGGGAATACCGCTTACCGGTATGATAATCGTTAGCCGGAAAAAGGGGCTTTTTACTGCCACCTTTAACCTCCTCAGGAGGCTAGGGATACACATCCGCTTCCTGGAAAAAAGGGCTGCCAAGCTCAAAGAACTGGACGACACCATAGCCGAGTTCTACAGCACCAACAGAAGGGGATTCTACCTCTGCTTCCTCTTTTACTTCCTCGGGTGGCTGGCGGGGATGCTAGAGGTGTATCTAATACTGAATTTTCTCGGAGTACCTATAGACCTGACCAATGCGTTTATCATAGAGGCCCTCTTCACAGTGGCAAGGAGCGCATCCTCCTTCATCCCGGGGAGCCTGGGAGGACAAGAAGGGGGCGTACTACTAATCTTCGTGGCCCTCTCCCTCACCGCCCAGGTAAGTATGTCCTTTTGCATTATAAGGAGGATAAGAGAGGCCCTGTGGGTTGGGGCGGGGCTGGTAGTCCTGGCCAAGTGGCAGGCATGACCTAGCTCCCTCTCATCTGCCGCCACAGTTTGCAATTTTCACGCCTGTCTTTCCCTATACAAAGTACCCTTATCCGTCCAACCACACTTAATTGAAAACTTACGAAATTTGGACTTTGAGTGGGGCGTATTGCAATACGCCCCTACAAGATTTATAATCCCCCCTGAATCCCCCTTTATTAAGGGGGGGGGATTAATGGGTGGTTTCTGTCCTCTTGAAAAGGAGTTTAATGGGTACATGAGCCTCTTTTACAACCTCCTGGCACCACTAAAGGGGCCAATCATACGTCTATTAATTACGCTGATATTAGTATTAGGGCTCTTTTATTATCTCTTCGGCACCATCAGGTTCAAGGACTATGGGGATTTTGTCATCCGCCTGCTGGACGTAGCCGCCTGGCCCACGGTAATACTCATCCTGGTCGTACTCTTTTACGACTCCATCGTAAAACTCCTGAACGCCCTGGCTGAATATCTAATAAGCAGGACGGGTCATGGGGGACCAAAAGAGTAGGGGCGGGGTCACCCCGCCCCTACCAGTAGTGTTTTCACTTTTTTGACGTTAGGCTTCTTGATAATTCCTTTCTCGGTAATGATGGCAGTAATGAGGCGGGCAGGGATGACGTCAAAGGCGGGGTTATAGACCTTGACCCCCTCAGGGGCCGTCCGTTGGCCTCCAAGGGTTGTTACCTCATGGGCGGAGCGTTCCTCGATGGGTATATGACTTCCCGAGGGTATCTTCAGGTCAAAGGTGGATACAGGTGCTGCAACATAAAATGGCACACCATGTTCTTGGGCCACAATGGCTAGCCCGTAACTGCCTATCTTATTAGCAGCATCGCCGTTGGCCGCTATCCTGTCTGCCCCCACCACCACCAGGTCAATCCTCCCCTCTCCCATGACATGGGCAACCATGTTATCACAGATAAGCGTAACGTCTACCCCGTGCTGCAGGAGTTCCCAACTGGTGAGTCTTGCCCCCTGTAAGAGGGGCCTGGTCTCACAGGCGTATACCTTTATGTCCTTACCTGCCTCCTTGGCGGCATATATCACGGCCAGGGCCGTGCCGTAGCCCCCCGTAGCCAGGCCGCCGGCGTTGCAGTAGGTCATCACGGTGTTGCCCTTACGTATAAGCTCTGCCCCAAGACGGCCTATGGCCCTGGAGGAGTCCCTATCCTCTTCCCGTATCTCCAGTGCCTCCTCAAAGAGCATCTCCTTCAGGGTGTCCACAGGTTCGTGGGAGTAGGCCTGGGCCGCGTGTTCCATCCGTTCAAGGGCCCAGAAGAGATTAACGGCCGTGGGCCTGGACGTCCTCAGATAATCCGTAACCTCTTTCAGTTTCTTCCAGAATGCCTCAAAATCGCTGGTATCCGCCCCTTTTATCCCCACATAGGTACCCATAGCGGCGGCTATGCCTATCGCAGGGGCCCCCCTGACCTTCAGTTCCTTTATGGCCTTCCAGACCGTCTGTATGTCGTCGCAGTAGAGGAACTTTAGCTCCCCAGGCAGTAAGGTCTGGTCAATAATCTTCATCCTGCCGTCTTTTCCACCTTCCCACTCTATAGTAGGTATCGCCATCTCTCTCTCTTATGTCCCTTTCTCCCCTTCTTGACACCAGTCCCGTATCAATAAGATACGGGACAAAGCGGGTGGCAGGTCTGTTTTCGCAGGCTAAAGCCTGCGGCTACAATCTACCGCCCCAGTACCCTCTTCCTCACCTCTTTTGCCCGCTGTTTTACTTCCTCTGCCAGTCTTACCCTGTATTGACGCAGCTTTTCTGTTAAGGCCGAATCCCTTAAGGCAAGGATTTCTACCGCCAGGAGTGCGGCATTCTTGGCCCCTACCTTGCCCACACCAGCCACTGCCACTGGCACACCCCCTGGCATCTGCACCATAGCGTGCAGGGCGGCATCCTCACCCCCCAGGGCATTATCTACCACGGGGACGCCTATTACGGGCAGGATAGTAAGGGAGGCCATGAACCCCGGTAGTGCGGCGGCTCCTCCTGCCCCGGCAATTATAATCTCGTAGCCCTTCTTTTGCACGGCCCTGGCGTACCTCTGGGCCAGAAGGGGGGACCTGTGGGCGGAAACTACGTCCACGTCAAAGCCTATCCCAAACTCCTTTAGTACCCCAACAGCCTCCATCATGGTCTCCATATCCGAACCACTGCCCATCACTATCCCTACCCTTCGGGCCGCTTGAGCCCTTAAGGGCGAGGCCTTCCTATCTCTTTTAGACCCTTTCGCCATTTATCCCTCCGCTTGTGGTAGAGGTTTGATTAATCAAGCCCCTGCTTCAATCTCTCTGACCAGAACAGAGAGAAACCTTGCCAGCTCACTGGTGGCCCGTCCGGCCTGCCTGTTTAATCTAAGTAGATATATTATATCCCAGGGATTGTATAAAAGGTAAGTGAAGGTCTTAAAGAGGTCTACTCTCCCCTCCCCGTCCACCAGTCCAGTCCCCTTAAGCTCCTCATCCACTTCGTCCAATATGACCTTCAAGGCCATGAAGGGGATTCGGGCCTCTCTAGCCGCCATGGCCACCCCTGCACCCTCCATATCCACCGCCACGGCCCCCGTTAAGACGCCAGCCTGCCGCTTGTCTTCGGGCCTCTTTATGGGTTCTGTCACCGTCAGTATATCACCCAGATGTACCTTGAACCCATTCTCCTCTGCCACCTTCTGGGAGAGTTCCGTTAGTAGTGGATGGCAGGGATACCTTGCGGGGGTTTGATTAATCAAACCCCTGCTTAAGACGCTGCGGACTATGACCAACTCCCCTGTCTTGACACCATCCCTCAAGGCCCCCGTATAGCCCACGGACAGCACGGCCTTTATTTTAAAGCGTTCCAGTAGACCCTTCGTGGCCCTCTCTGCCCTCTCAGGGCCTATTCCTGCTGCGGTAAGCACCACTGGAGTCCCTCCCAGGTATCCGGGGTGGAACTCCTTCGGGTCAGGAGACCCTTTTTGTAGGGGCACGGCGCGCCGTGCCCCTACCAGCTCGGCCTTCAAGGGTGCCATCTCTATGGGTAACGCAAAGACAAGTCCTAGCAATCTTCCTCTCCCCAGAATACAAGGATTCAGGATATAGAATGAGACCTCTGCAAAAGTCACCCCAACATCATGTGTCATTCTGAGCGAAGCGAAGAATCTAGTCGTTTAGGAGATTCTTCGGTCGCTTCGCTCCCTCAGAATGACATGTGAGCAGGGTTTTTCGGAGGTCTCTAAGAATACAAGATACAAAATATTCTGAATTCTGACTACTGAATTCTGACTACTGAATCCCGTATCCCGCCTACTTCAAGCCCATTACCCCCCTCCGCAAAAAACTTTTCCTCAAGAGACGTAATAGACTTGCATTTTTACACAATATGTGTTAAAAATTTTCTTCTTTGTAGCCCTGTCTAAGGTGGCCCTGCTACCTTGCAGGAATTCTTGAAAATTCAAGCGGTGGTACTATAAACTAAAGGCCGTTCTTAACTTATAGACCTAGCGGAGGACTGGATGAAAAGGCTTAAAGGGAGTGGTCTTACCACCCACCTGGCAGTGATATTTCTAGTTGTGTGTAATCTCGTTAGTTGCACTGGTCTTTCTACCCGTCAGGAAGGTTCAAGTAATACTGGATCGGCCCTCACCTCTGGCGGTGCAGGCCCTGCCGTCTCGCCTGGGGTAGCCCAGGGGACCATTAAGGTGCCAGGGAACGTACCGTGGACCAACACAGGGATAACGGTAGAAGCAGACCAGTACATACACATCACTGCTGAGGGAAAGGTAGAAATCTCCGAATGGTCATACGTGGGTAGGGATTATGACTTTGCGGTGGGCCCCGAAGGCACCTACGACTATGCAGACAATGTAAAAGAAAAGAAATTCCCCCTGCCCGCTGCTGAGGCAGGCCCTGCCCCTTGTTATGCCCTCATAGGGAAGGTTGGAGAGGGGGGAGAGGTCTTCCTCGTGGGACGCAGTTCCGTCATCAAGGCTGCCCATACAGGCCCCCTCTACCTCGGGATAAACGACTTTAATACCTCCGACAATAGGGGTAGTTTCCAGGCCAGTGTGGGACTCTACAAAGAACCCCCCAAGGAACTCCTGACGTGGGACACCCGCAGTATCGTTGACTCCGTAGAGGTAAAGCCCACCCCCGCGGCAAAAGATGCAAAAGATGCAAGGGTCATCATCTTCTACCTGGACGGTCTCAGATACGATGTATTGAAGGAGATGGCCTTCAAGGGCTACCTGCCCAATATAAAGAAATATTTCTTTGACAACGGCGTGGACGTGGTAAATTCCTTTACCGTCTTCCCCAGTACCACCTTTACCAGCACCGCCTGTTTTGAGACGGCCTCCTTTAATGACCTGACCGGAATAAAGTCAGACACCTTCCTGGACAGGTATTTCGTCAGGATGAAACACTTCTTTACCCCTTACGGTCCCGTTAGCGCCACAAGACGTTTTAAAACTGATTGGGCAACGGAGTTGGTAAACCCTGCGAACAGACCAGAGTCCCTCAAGTCAATCTTTGACTACCTAAAAGGCTCAGAAATATCTTACGCTAACAGCGCGTTGCCAGTCCTGTACGAAAGCCCTCCCCTATTTTACCAGGATATGATGACCAACAACGTCCGTTACGCTGGACTTCATGAAATAAGACACAAGTTTGACAAGATTAATACCCAGTACAGCCTTGAAGAGGTCATAAAGAGGAAAAACAGGGTGATGTATGTGTGGCTCCCCGGGGTAGATGAGGGATGCCACGAGTCTGCAAGGGGACAGTTCGGACCCGCCAGGAAGAACCTGTACCTTATTGACAGGTATGTTGGTAATATGGTTGACAAGCTCAAGAAAATAGGCGTCTTTGATGAGACCTACATGGTCCTTTACGCCGACCATGGTCACGTCGGAGGAAAAGACTTCATCAACCAGTCCTTTGATATAATCAACGACTTCTTCTATAAGAGCATAAGGGATGTGGATGGCGACGGGGTACTTAATGGCGACAGCGGTCTGGGCTTCAACGTTAGATACGTGGAGCAT
>Ga0105164_10002810_pt1 | contig 10717 bp, 4 predicted proteins | sample VDWuncwatermetaG_FD_89674 | JGI IMG/M metagenome (GOLD analysis project Ga0105164, IMG submission 89674) | Wastewater microbial communities from Netherlands to study Microbial Dark Matter (Phase II) - VDW unchlorinated drinking water | ecosystem: Environmental > Aquatic > Freshwater > Drinking... | reverse complement strand
TTCCACACCTCCCCGTCGGGGAGGTGTGGAAAGTCGACGGGCACCTTTTTAGGAACCCGCGGCGGCGAAGCCGGCGCGACAATCCGGTGCCGAATCGGAGATTTTTTCCCTGACTTCTTTTTCAATTCGCGTTCGGTCAATACTCGCAACAAGACTATCCCAAACTTCGGGTGGTATGCTTGCCGGACGCGGATCATTGAGTAGGCTTCGGGCGGCTCGACGGTAGATCTTGCCCTTAGGGTCAAAAACCTCATTGCCTGCGATCGATCTCATGGCGGCTACGGCGGTCAACGCACGGATTTCTTCATTCTCTTCGTCGGTGACCGTTCTTTTCATCTGTTCAACGATTTCGGGGTCTATCTCCAAATTTGTAGCTAGCGCCAAGCGTCTGGCAACGTAAAGACCATACTCTTCGGTCTCGGATAGCTCGTTGTCGAGTAAAGACGCAAGACGAACCCAACCCGCCTTATCTAATTCGACGCCCTGCTTTTCTCGAATTTTTAAGGCTTCATACACAAATTCCTGCCGCCCACTCTCAAGCATCCTATCCACCCATTCCGGTTGAGACGCCAAGAGGTCCAGCAGGGGTGCCCCCGCTCGATAGAGTTGCGCGACTCGCTCGATGCCACCTTCGCCTTTTTCCATCAGAGACCGGGTAATCATATTTTGAATTTTAGGATGATCAAGCCACTCTCGTGCCGGTCCTGCGAATATTTCCGCAGCCTTCTCGATGTTATGCAGGTATAGCCCTGATAATAAACTCAATGAACGCTTCTGCATGGTCGCGTCTGGCGTCGTAAACGCGTCGGCAGCCAAGAGATGCCCCTCGGCAAAGAGCCGAAGATTATCCTCAAAAAAATGGGTACTGAGTTTTAAGCTCAATCCTTCAAAGGCTAATCCGACTCGATGATAATAACCTTCCAGACCCTCTCGATCAGAATTCTCAAGAGCACCCAAAGCGGATTGAAGATTCATTCTTTCTTTCAGCGCCAACCCCTCAGGAAATTGCCCACCCCCCTTTAACAGCGATAAAATCTCTAGCCTCTCTTCAGGCTTCAACTTCCGGTCAACCACATTTTTGGGAACCTCGAAGCCGTTGATACTTAAAACCTCTGCCCTCACTTCTAATGCGAGGGGCTCGGAAAGCTGAGCGCGTGGGACACGACCGGTTAGATTCCCCTTTGGGTCATCGTAACCAGTCCCAGTCACAAGTTGATTACTAGCAATTAAACGCCGAAATTGAATATCCTCGGGATGGTAACTCAAGTTGACTCGATCATTAGAAAGAAAATTAGTCGGATCAATCCCCCACCCAATCGAACCTCGCATCGCATCATCGACTAACACGATTCCCTTAGCGTCTAAAACAGAGAAATGGTTTAAAAGACCGTTTAAGACCATCCCATATTCTTCCTGTGTCATATGACTTCCCCTTAGATCATGCCAATAGAAATAGGGTTGCCCATTCACCTGGACCATGGTCCCACCAACATGTCCGATGGCGGTGCCCTTTCGCTCCACGACATACTCTCTTTCAAAAGGACTATACGAGTATAGGGATGAACTCCCCGTGGCACAATTCTGCGTCAGGCAACTTCGAAATATCCCCGCATAGGGTGGCAATTCTTTTAAAATAAGTTCCGTTTTGGGAACCATCGTCTCAGTGGGTTGGTTCTGAAAGTACTGATCGGCCCAGAGATCAAACTCACCCTTGAGAATTTTCCAATTGACCTTGGAATCGATCACTTGCTCCAAAAGGTCGTGGCATTTCGTCACCAACTCGTCTTTTGAATCAAAATTTAGATCCGAATCAAGCGCAAGACTCGCAATCGTCTTCTCAATAAGATTTTCACTAGCCTTGACTGCCAAATCGATCAAGTGAATCAGATCAGCTTGGCTCCAAGCCTCTCCCTCAAGACCATAACGACGTGCCTGAAATGTCTGGCGAAGACTCGTGATATCTGTCGATGCAATCTCAGATTTCAAGTGCTCGATTCTCGCCTGAAGTTCTGCGATCTGAAACCCCTGCTGCCGTTTCTCAGCCGGCAAACTCTGAAGTAGTCCTGTTAGCACCGAATTAAGCGGACGTTCGGTGACTTGATTGAGACTCTCCATGATCTGCTTAGAATCTAGAAAGCCACTCCTGGATTTCAGGTTCTTTGAGCGTTGGTTGAGGGAGTATTTCTGGGCAGTGGCCTTAACAAAACTCGTCAACCGAATCGTTTTCAAGGGTGGCCGATCGGCTGCCGCTTTTACAAACTGAGAGTCAGCCAGAAAGACTTTTAACCCCCTTTCCTCCGTTTGCCGAATCAATTGCGGCATATTGCTCATATTAAATCCGCCCGCAGTAATCCACGGGTACTCCACGATCAGTGCGGCAGCATGCTCCTCGACGGAACTCCCGCTTAAATGCGATGGCATTATGAGCTGAGCCCTGAGACTTGTGTTTAAGATTAAGAAACAGAGAACCATCGCTACGTAAGGCTTCATCGTTTACCGCCTCTTTTTCCAGCTGCTCGTTTAAGTTGCTTCTTGCAATCCACTTCAGCTTTTTCCTTTTCCTTCTCCTTTTCCAGAAACTTTGGATTCAGTCCAGCAATCAGGGCGTCCCACTCTGCCGGCCGAATAAGCTTTGGCCTGGGATCCGATTGCAAAATGGCCCCGGATCGTCGGTAGATTTTTCGACCGGGATCTAGTGTAGGTTCTGTGGAAAAATTCTTTTGAAATGCTACCGAAACAAGCGATCGAATCTCGGGGTCTTGCTCATCTCTTACTGTCGAGTTGATTTGTGATAGGAGGAGTTTTTCGCTGGGGAGAGTTTCTGCGGTGGCAAGTAATTCAGCCGCGTACTTTGCCCAATCTTCATTTTGCGCTCGCTCATTATCAAGAAGGCTTCCAACAGCTACCCAGAATGCATCATCGCGGTCGAAGTTAAGATCAACCCATTTTCGGATGGCGTCATACGTCAGCGCTTGATTCCCCGTTGCCCACAGAAGTTTTAGGACTTCGGGTTTGCCCTGAAAGACACGAGCCACATCCACTGCCTTTTCATGAAGTTGATGAATGCGATTAATACCGGCCGGCCCATTTTCCGTTAGCGACTTCGTCAGCATGCTGATAATGCGAGGATGCTCCAACCAACCCTCAGCCTTTGTCGCCAATAATTCGCCAGCCTTTTCAGCATTCGCAACATATAACGACATCAGTAAATTCAAGGTCCGACTCTGAAATTTTTTATCTTGGTTTGAGAAAGCATCTCGGGCGGAGAAATGCCCCTCGGCAAAGAGCGCCATATTATGATCAAAGAAATGGTTACTCAGTTTAATGCCCAGAGGTTCGAACGCGGCGATCGCCTTTTCATAAAATTCATCGAGTCCCTTTCGACCCTTATTGGCCAATGCCGCTAACGCCGCCTTGAGATTTTTATTTTCCTTCGGATCAAGCTCGCCTGTGAAATCTGTCCCACTTCTCATTAAACTTAAAATCCTTAGACGATCCTCGGGCTTAAGAACGGTGTTTTTATTGACTGAAATAATATTAAGCCCATTGAATCGGATATCTTCAAACCGTGTGGGTCCGATCCCCGCACGATCTCTCGTTTTAAGCGGAAGCTGGCCGAACTGATTATGAATAGGGTCATCATAGCCGGTTCTACTAGCCAGGTGATTAGCTGAGATCATCGAGCGAAAACGTTGGTCTTCAGGGTAGTATTCGATGGCCGTATATTTTTTTGTAACAACCCGATCAACATAATCGGCCCCCCAGCCAATGCTGCTGCGCGCACTTTGACCGGCAAGAATAATTCCCTTGGCACCTAGGACAGCGAAGTTGTCCAGAAAACCATTGAGGACCAACGCATAGTCAGTTACGGACATATGCTGCCCCTTTAGATCGTGCAGGTAAAAATAGGGCTTTCCGTCCACCTTGACCATCGTTCCGCTTGTGTGGCCGATCACCCCGCCATTTCGTTCCACCAAAAAATCACGCTCGTACGGGCTATAGGAATAGACGGCTGAACTACTCGTCGCGCAGTTGCCACCGATGCAACCTCTGAAAAGAGCGATGAAGGGTGGCATTTCCCTTAGCGTGAGTTCATACTGTGCGGTCTCAGTCTCTACTTTTTGGATGTTAAGATAATCATCGAGCCAGAGTTCAAATTCACCTTTCAGTATTTTCCAGTTGGGTTTCATTCCAAGACTTGACTCTAGAATCCTCTGACAACCTGCTAGAAACTCAGACTTCGACTCAAATTCTACAGTGGCATTTTGCGAAAGAAGATGGATCGTGGATTGGACCAGTTCGATGCTCTGAGTCTGTGCTCTGTCTATGAGACCTAAGATATCGGCCTTTCCCCAAGCATCCCCTTGAATCCCATAACGATCGGCTCGGAAGGATTTCTTGAGATCAATCGTTTTAGTTTTGGAGAGAGCCCTTTTAATCAACGCGATTCGTTCTTCACCATTTCCAATTTTAAATCCCTGTTTCCGAATTTCCTCAGGAAGACTCTGCAAGATCCCAATGAGAACCGAACTCAGAGGCTGCTCAGAGACTAACTTAACGGTATCAGAGACTGGTGCCGAGGGTTTGGAGGCTTTTCCTTTTAAGGCGTATGTTTCCTTGATGCTGTCCTGATAACTTCTTAATGTGAAGGTGCGAAGCGCTGGACGAGAAGCAGCTGCCTTCATATACCCTTTGTCATTTTGAAATACTTTGAGTGCGGGCAGTTCTATACCCGTGATGAGCTTATCGATATACTCACGATTATTCCCGTTTTGGATAATCCAGGGTTCGGCCCGGAGAAGCTCAGTCACATACTTTGAGCGATCTTTTCCGCCCTTAAAATAGCTTGGAAATTCCAGTTCGGCATAGAGTGGAAGGCCTAGCCACAGTACTAATAAACAAATAGTTTTTCTTAATCCCATTCCCCTACCCCCATGTTGCAATCGAAATCGACTAAAACCCCAGAAGCGCCCTCTCTCCCGAAGTTAAAAACCCAAACTCAACCCCAGCTTCTTTTAAGGCATCAAACTTAGATCCATTTTCGGAGTGCCGTTGTAGAAGCGCTCTGACCGTGTTTTGAAACCGCTCTGAGGCTTCAAAGACTTTTGGCTCATCGGCAATCACTTCAAACGCAAGTTTCGGATTTGGCCAACGCCTTAGCATATTCACCGTAAAATCGATGGTCGCTTTCTTCCATTTCGAAACTTTTGTCGATAACGCGTTCGCGGACCTTAGATGGCCTTCATAGAGGAGATAAGGATATTTTTGAAGGATCGACTCAGCGTCTCGGATACCAAAACCCTTTAACTGCTCGGCAACTCTCTGATAATATAGTTCGAGTGGGTATTTCTTCTTATTCGCAAGCGCTTGGCTCAACTGCTGAACGTCGACAAAACTATGATTTCCAAGTGATGCGATTTCCTTCGCGACTTTTTTTCGAAGAGAATAATCCACTTCCGCCGCATTGACTCCGATCCCTCCCGCTACAATTGCAGCTAAATCCGCTTTGGCCGCGGATTGCGAAACACTCATCCTCTCTGAAGTCAGTAGCGATAATGAGAGAATCAACGCCGACTCGGCACTAAGTTGTGGCCGGCGTCCCGTCACAGCCAACTCGGAAGTCTCGTCCACACCCACGGTAATTTGTGATAATAAATCCGAACTTAATTCTGGTTCATACCCAAAAGGGTTGGCGGAACTCACATCATAGCGCGCGTCAAATTTTATCCCTGATAGGCTCAAATTGTCCCGCACGACACTATCCGAATACTTAAGGCTTCTTTTCTTTGAGTGTTCGACGAGTTGCTGTTGCAACTGAATCAGCGGGAGATGGTTATTGATCTCACCAATGCTCTCGGCGGAAGGCAGAAGCAAAAGCCGACCCGAAGATTTCGCCGCCACGGAAAGGGCGTGAATGAGGATTTTAGCTGATGGCACGCTTAGCCGTCGCCCCGTGATATCATGAAGGTACCAGCTCTTCTTAAATCGAGAACCGTCATTAGACTCTAGCTCAGTGAGCATCGCGTAGCCCATCAGCTGATTGGCATCATCATAGAGAAAGAATGTCCTCTCCGCCGGAAGATAACTGTAGCCAAAACAGTACTGAGACGCGCAATCCCCGCCGACCAACCCTCGGAAGGCTGCCAAAAAACCAGGGACTTCAACCAGTGAGTATTGGGTTGAAACTTGCTGAATCTGAGCCGGTTGATCAGACTTCTTCGAAGTTGGCTTTGCACTTAAACCAAAATATCCCTGCCAAACCGACGCAATTTGGGTTCGAGTTTGATGACTTAGTTTACCTAATTCTGAATTTGCGGCCAAAGCGGCTTCGGGGTTGGCATTTATTTCGTCGACGGCTGTCTCAACCAATTCTGAATGATTACTGAATCGGGTAGAATGCCCAAGCCCATAGGCCAGAATGACCATTTGAACGAGATTCGCCTCGATGTTGAGATAACTCTGCAGATTTGCCGTGACGTGCTCGATTGACGGAAATTGATTGGGATGGATATGATAGCTTTCAAAGCGAAAACTTGAAATGAACTGTGAATGGTCTAGCTCGTATGTCAATAGCTCGGACACAACACTCGGAAGATCTTTTTTTCCGAGAACTTCTTTTTTTGCCTTTGAATGGAATTGATTGAGAAGGGCCAGCACCATAGGCCGAACGAGTGGTACAGGGTAATTGCCGGTGATGGAAACTAACTGGTTCCAATAGAATTGTGGTTGCTGTTTAATATACGCTCGGTATCTAGGCCAATTCGCCTGAACTTGGGACGTTAGGTTCATGAGCAGATCGGAAGAGACTTCGTTATTTCGACTTTTAGGAGTTGCTGTCCCGTTGTGATTGATTGTGATCCTGATTCGGGGAGATTGTTTTCTTTCTAATTCCCTAAACTCGGGCGATTGCTTCAGGTAATCGATCAGCTGACGATTCTGCTCGATAAAGGCCATCATATCGATGTCATACTCAGCGCCTTCTTCAAAAACATAGGGAGCTGATTCTTGGACTAAAAGTAAGTAAGTCGCGGCACACTCAGCCGAACCGTCTAATTGAGGTAAATTGGATCGCCCCCAAGCGACTGATCCTAAAATAACAAGACAGAGCAATGCCTGATTTAAAATACCCAGACCCATTCTTCTCTCTCCCTCTCCTTATTGCTTTAAGTCTCGGAAATTGCCCCTACAATCACGCGAGCGAGACCATGTTTGAATAAAGTCACTGACTTTAATGCCATTCTTACGAGGAGCGTCTTGCTTCCACAGTTTGTAGAAGGTCTCGAAATCCGGAATATCAAGACTAAAGGCATACGGACCGAAAGTAGTCCGAGGGCCCGCATCAAAGAGGATCCAACCGCCATCCTCCCACGCGAGATTATCGTACTTAATATCAAGGCCGACGCCGGTATCTTCGGCAAATCTCCTGGTTGATTCAAAAATATTTTTAAGCTGAGAAAGTTGTTCGGTGTTGAGTGGCGACTTTGAGACGTTTTGACCGAGGGATTCGGCGGGCAATTGCCTGCGGATTAAAAAAGAACCTTCCTCGCCAACGGCAATCGTAGGAAGAGTCTTGATCCCATAGCTTGAAGCCTCAGCCGCAAGCCTCTCCGCGACCATGGCTTCCACGACGATATAGCGCATATCATCGGCTTCAAACGGAACTTTCAGAATCAAGCCATCTCCCAAATCAAAAACTTCCGCTCGAACACCTTCATCGAGTTTTTTGCGAATTTTTAAGCCTTCTCCGTTTACCGTGATCCAACCTGAGCGGATTTCCTTGCGGAGTTTTTTTAAAATCGCCGTCTGTGATTGAACTTTTTCTGGTTTCTGCTGCGCCTGATGAAAATCCATAATCTCAGCGATCCAGGGTCTTAAAATCGCTTTTTGGTACTGCTTTGTCTCTCGCTTAAGAAAATCCTTGAGTTCGTCCGGTTCCAAATCAAATAGAACGGGCTTTCCTCCCGGCAAAAGCTCCCACAACCTAGCCATGGCAGCGGGGTTAAGATCGATCCCACCCTTGCCAAAGACCTCCCTGAGATCCCACCAGAATAAATTAAAGGACTGGGTCAAGAGCCCTTCATGGGCAACTTCCACCGCCTTGGGATCCAATCGCCCGCTGGCTAGACCACTTAGGACCGGAGATAATAGTGCTTGAATGGTATTGAGTCGATCAACTTGATGGTTATCTCCCATCAGAAAATTCATAATCTGATGCTGAAGCCTTACGCTTTTTTTTCGCTCTTTCGGGTCGATTTCTTCCGGCGAGTAGGCGTCTATCAACCCTGTGTCCGGGTTTAGTTGAAGCTCTGACGCGGTCTGAGTAAAATGCGGCAAACCTTCAGTCTCTTCTATCTGTTCGTCGACAAAATCTAGGAACTTTTCTTTCTGATCAGATCCAAACAACTTTCTCTTCCAACGGCCTTTAAAATAGGCCTGATTACTAACCCGACTCGACGGGCTCTTGGGGTGAGCTGAGCTGATAAGGTGGGCGGGGAGTGATTTCAGGTGGTGCGCTTTGAGCACTTGATTGATCGCTTCGATCACGGACCCCTCGTAGCCCGTATCGACAAGAACTGACATCGGATGGACTTTCGTGGCTCTGAGATAGTCATAGAGTTGGGCTGAACCGGATGAATCTCGAGAAATATTGATAAGCTTTGGCTCGATTTGGGAATCCCTATCTTCGGATTCCCGCCAAAGGATCCAATCCATATCATAGAGTGATTCCCCGTCGCGGCCCAAGTACACTCGCTGTCGCTGGGGGTAAAGAACTCTAAGCTCAATGACAAAATCTAGTTGCGCCTGAAGCAAACTCGTCGATGCAATCGCCCAATCCGATTCCTTAGATTGCCGAAGATCATTGATATGGGGCCGAGCCGAATAGAAATCTGCCGCCCAAAGAGACGCTGTCAACCCTCCGAACAATACCCATGCAAGCTTTAACATTTTTACCCCCCCCCGCATCCAAACCAAAGAACGCTAAAAGTTAAAAGAACCACCCACCTTTTTTCTTCCCATCACTAGCAGTTCCGTCAGTTTCGTCGTCATTTGGGTCGACCTTGCCCTTACCTTCTTTCTTGGAGGTGGGTTCGGGCTTCGGCAACTCTTTCTTGGCGATCGCGACAAAGGGCTTAGGAATCGAGGGTAAACTCTCCTCGTGTGAAGATGCCGCGAGCTTATCAAAAATCCATTTGTCGATACCGTCACTGTCGGAATTGATAGCGATGTCATAATCCCCTTTACGCCATACTGGAATGCCTCGATTCACGGCGTGTTGAATGATCGCTTGAGTGTCTTTTGGATTCGAGAAGTAGAACATCCCGCCTCGGTACGTAAATAAATTTGCTTTGGGGTCCTTTTTACCTTCGACGACCACCACAAAATTATGTGGGAGCTTTTCGTACATCTGCCGCTCCGCGAGAAATCTTGGTGAAGTCGTCCCTGAGTAAAATCCACTACTCGAGGTTGGCTCATATACGGGTGGGGGCGCGGACTTGGACTCTAATTTTGCCACATGATCTTCTTCCCGAGTAACCTGCTTATTATCTAACCCAGCGAGGGCCCTGAGCTGTGCCGATTTTGCCGCCGACATCGCCACAACCGGCTCCGCTTGCACAATTGTACTCACCGTCTCAACGGCAAACTCCATCACCTTTTCATAATAAACCCATTTCATATTCTCAATCTTATCGGTGCGTGTATGATAATGCGGGTTGATGTAGTTGCCTTCATAGGGTGCCGCTAGCAGCATGGCTGGAAGGCTCATTTCCCAATACGAGCCGTGGTCCGCAGTGCCTGATTTAGCTCGAGCCGTATCGACACGAAGCTCGAGGCCATCTCGAATTCCTTTCGTATCGGCAAAACGCAGGAATTGAAAGCATGCTGCCTCAGCGCAGCTAAGCGTCAAGGCATATGCCTCGTCTCGATCCGCCTTTTCCTTGTCGTTTAGCCCATGCCTACTATGCGCGAAATCACCTCCTTCGCCGATCTCAAGCACCACCATCTGCTTTTTCGTTCCATTACCTGGATTCCACGCAATCGTATCCAGAACAAGCGCCCCTAAGAATTTCTTTGCCCTGTCCTGGTGCGGCTTGTCGTTAGGAAAAAATTCATTTGCTAAGTTCTCCGCATGGAACCGACTCCCGACAAAACCTTGTTCTTCCAAATCCATGAACGTAATTCTGAGAGATTTCTTTGGCGGGTGGAGAGTGAAGATTCGAGCAAATTCCAGAAGGGCTCCCAAGCCGCTGCCATTGTCGTCGGCACCTGGCACCCGATCATTCACCGTATCGTAGTGGGCTGTGACTTCGAAAACCTCTTTTGGACTTTCCGTCCCCTTAATCTCAATCCCGAAATTTAACCCCGAAGCAAAGTGCTCATAAAACACCTTATGACCGAGGCTATTTAAAAAATTGGTGATATAGAGCCGAGACCATTCTTTGTTGGATTCCGTGTAGCGGTCTTCAAGCTTATGGCGAACGTACACAGGCTTTTCACCAGTCAAAACTTCAAGGTGCCGACGAATTTCATCCATCTTGAGGTCAGTACTGACCAACTTGGCTAACATCGACTCATCGTCAACGCCCTGAGTGGCCGCCAACCACTTTCTACAATCTAGGTCTTTTTTGGGTTCCTTCGCCGCCCGAGCGAATAGTGGTTCCGCGAAAAAACTAAGGATTAAAATGACTGAGGCAAAAGCCCACCCACGATTTTTTAC
>Ga0105164_10002809_pt1 | contig 10718 bp, 7 predicted proteins | sample VDWuncwatermetaG_FD_89674 | JGI IMG/M metagenome (GOLD analysis project Ga0105164, IMG submission 89674) | Wastewater microbial communities from Netherlands to study Microbial Dark Matter (Phase II) - VDW unchlorinated drinking water | ecosystem: Environmental > Aquatic > Freshwater > Drinking... | reverse complement strand
CTCACCGATATGGTCGTCGAGGGGTTGTGCTCGGTGTAGTTGAGCTTCACCATTTTCCAGTATTCCAGTTGGTCGAGCGCGGAGAGGTCGTCTTTGAAGACGGAGCCCGACGGAGCCTTGACGGGGAATTCGAGCACATAGGTGCTCGCAGTCCCCTGATTCTGGCCGACCTCGGGGAAATGCGGCACGCCCTGATCGCGCATGAGCCTGAAGAGCGAATCGGTCGCGCTGATGCGGATGCGGCGCACGTAGTATCTGGAATGACGCGGATGCATGCCGGAAGCGCAGTCGAAGGTCTGCGAGACGGTGCCCGAGGGCTTCACGGCCGTGATCGATGTCGAGGCACTGATGCCGAAACGCTTGGCGTATGCGGCATTGGTCTTCACCGCCGTGTCGCGCATCTTGCGCATCAGCTTCTCGTCGCGCACCGCCGGACAATCCCACTGGCCCGTGATCGAGACGCCGAGCAGGCGCTCCTGCTCGCAGTTTTCCGTCCACTCTTTGGAAATATACTTGAAGTCGGTAAGGCTCGATTGATAGGTGCCGAGAATCGTCGCAAGCCGCGCTTTGCGCAAAAGCGATGTTTCCGTGTCATGGGAGCGGGCGATCACTTCGGAAAGATTGCAGAATTGTTTGGATTGCAGAATTATCTCACCGCAATTGTGAACGTACACGCCGTTTGCGTCGAATGCATGCATATCTTCCACCGTACAGTCATAGACTTTTTCCGCCCCTACCAACGAGATACTCACGATTGGACTGCTGAACGGCTCCGCGTTGAGCGAGCGCCGATACGAGCCGAGTACATGGGAGAGTTTTCCTTGTTTTGCGGTATCGGTAAATCCAATCCTCTCGGCAAACACGCGCACGTTGCCGCTGGCAATGACGAGCTCATGTTGCGCCGCACATCTGTAGGTCTTCTCACCCCCTTTGCCGTCGGGGAGCATGCGCCACCCTTCCACACGACGATTCTCATAGAGCGACGCGATGATACCGATGCGGGCAAGCATTCGTTGTGCCCGTATCAGGTTTTCTTTCGAGCTGGATGCGAGACGCACGCTCACGCCTTTTTGTTGAGTGCCTTGTACCGAACCGTCAGCATCGAACCAACCGCGCAAAAATCCCTCGTAAAATGGCGAAGAGGCGCGCTCAATGTCGTCGGTGACGACTTTATGTCCGTGGGTCATGCCGTATTCGGCGGCATATGCACCGAGAGACATCGAACCGACACGCGCATATCCCGTGCGCGAAATATGTCCGCGCAGGTCGCTCCTGCCGCCGACGGTCGCGTGTATTCGTGATGCCGCGAGCGCCATCATTCCGCCTCGATCTTCTCCCCAATAATCAAGATTCGCTTTCCCATCTTTTTCTATATTTCCATCGCCCAACAAATTTCCCAGGAGCCATCCCTCGGAATCAGTTCCCGTCCCTTCCCATGCTACATGTCCATGATTATGAAGAACGATACGATCACCGACTGAAAGCGCATCCACTCGTTTCCAACCATTTTTCTGCACCTTGCGTGTCTTGTGCGATACGCTCAATATTTCATGGTTGTCCGTCGCGCGCATCGTAAAGCCGTCTTTTGTCTTTATCTCATAGATATCTTTCACACCGGTCTCGAAAAACCCTTTCTTTGATTGGTATGGTTTACCATCTACCAACGCAAAGAACGGGACACCGATCAGTTCTGTCACCTGACGGGCGCCCCAGGCCGTGGTAACCCATGTATCGGCGGGAACACACGGATTCGTGCCCATCTGGCCCGTCTTTGACTTGCCGTGTTTCTTCTCGAGGAACGCGATGCGACGCTTGGGCATCGTCTTGAGCAGAGACCCGCGATTGAAAATACCCCGCTCGCCGGCGCCGCTTTTCATGAGCGCGACCCACTCATCCATCAGTTCGGTGTTGGTCGGCTTCATTTCGTAGACGGCGGAGTTGTTGGCGACGGAACGATGCGGATCGGTGAGGAAGAACTGGCCCTTCTTGGCATCGCGGATCTCGACGTCGTCGAGATCGGAAAGGCCGATCATCGCGGTGCGGCGCACGCCGCCGGCGACGACGCATTCGCCGATCTTGCAGATGATGTCGTGCGCGTCGATGTTGCGCAAGCGCCTCCCCTGCCGCGTAAAAATACGCTCGCGCGCGAATCCGAGGAGCGACTGCAAGGGCGCCGGACCCGATGCCTTGCCGCCCATGGTCTTGAGGCGCGCGCCTGCCGGACGGATGAGCGAATAATCGAATTCGACGTCCTTTCCGCCGTACCACGTCTTGAGCCCGAGCGTGAGCGCATCGCACCAGCCTTCTTTTGAGTCCGCGATCACATGCACGGGCAGTTTCTCTCCCGTCTGCTTTTCGATCTGCGGCAGTTGCTGGATGTTTTGGCTCTCGGCGGCGAATCCGACGCCGCATCCCTGCATCGAGAGATACATGATCTCGGCGAAATCTTCGAGTTTCACCGGCGCGGTAAAAGTACAATTATAAAAACAGGTATTGCACTTGCGGGCCGACTCGCCGGAGAATTGCATCGCGCGCATCGAAGGCATCACTTCCTGCTTGAGGATCGCCTCGCGCAATTCGGCATATTCCTTCTTGGCGAGCTTCTCGCCGAGATTCTCGCGCATGAAATTGACATACCGGTCAACCGTCTCGATCCACGTCTCGCGGCGCTGTTCGGCGTCGATCCAGCGCGAATAACTGCGCAGATAGACAAATTCGCCCAGCGGGTTGTTTTTGAAATAGGTTGCGCTTTCTTCGGCGAGCCGGCGCACATGCTCCGGCACGGCGCCCTGCTCCTTGCGGATCTGAGCGCGTTGCGCGCGGTAGAGGATGTAATTCTTGGCGGTCGTGATGTAGTCGGCGAGGATGAGCTGGCGCTCGACCTCGTCCTGACAGCCCTCGACGGTCGGGAGGAAATTCTTGTAGGTCTTGGCGATGCGCATCATCTCGCTCGCGACCTTATGCGCCACCACATATGCTTCATCCTGCGATCCTTCATTGCTCGCAGTCATCGCCTTGCTGATTACATTGGTGACTTTTTCAAACTCAAACGGCACGATGCGGCCGTCGCGTTTTTGGATGTTGGGTAAATACTTTTTGTAGACGCGGATCGCGCTGCCCTCTCCGACGGAGCCGACCGGTACCGCGACTCTCAATGATGCCCGACCTTTGGCAGGTCGTGCATGGGTGATCTGTTGTGTCATGCGCATTAAAACGATTGTCTGGTAATGACTCCATTGTAATCCCGCATTCCGGAAGTCTTCCCGGAAAAACGGTGGATAACTTTCTATAAAACTAAATCTGTATCTTGTCGCCCGCTCTCAAATCATATCTTTCTGAAAATCCCGCAGGCAATTCCACTACATACCGCGCGGGTGTTTGCGGAGCGAAACTATGCGGATATGTCTTGGGGGATACGCTCGGTGCGATAGCGATAACGTACCCGTCTGCCGAAAGCCAGACGATGTCGATGGAAAAGCGCATGTCTTTCATCCAAAAGGCGTGCCGTCCATCCTCCGGAAATACGAAGAGCATCCCTTCGTCGGGGCCGAGACCGGCGCGCCCGCCAAGCCCCCGCTCCCTGCTCGCGGGAGTGTCGGCGATCGATACTTTTACGCTTCTGCCGGCGATCCTGATGACATCGGCATAACTCGTCTCGAAATCCTGTGACGGCGAGGAGACGCTCACGACATCACTCGTGGCAAGCGGCGAATGCATGACTTTTTGAAAGGCTTTTTCGGCAGTCCATATGACGACGATGAGCATGGCAAGCACAAATCCCAGCCTTATCATTGGAATATCTTTTCTCATGCAGACAGCATACCCTCTCTCGCACAAGCGCCGAAGCTGTCCCTGTGTATTGAAATTCAAAAGTAGAGTAAAAAAGAACGCGGCGAGCCCCGGGAGGCTCGCCGCAGATCGCGCCAGATCTGTTGTAATTCCGGCGAGGGCCAGAATACAACGATCCGGCCGTTGTCGGCCACTTTCTGCTCCAACTCCTTCCGGCACGCATCGTGAATTCGCTCGCGCGGCCCGCGATGCTTCCAGTGCTGGAATTTCCTGGCGTCTTCCTCGGTCGAGCCGGGGGGAAGAAGTGTGAAGAACCACAATGCGGAACGTTGGTCGCTCGCATTGTTGCAGAATTTGCAAACGTGAACCGTATCACCATTGCCTTGCTCGGCCATGGTTTTCTCCTGTTTGGTTAATAGCTCTTGCGAGCTTTTTGAGTAAAAGATCACCTTCGTGACCCCTTAGACTTCGCGAGTCGCCTCGTGTCATCCGTTGCAATTATACACACTGCCATCTGAATGTCAAGGGGTTGACCAAGACGGCATGTTGGTGATCCCGCGTCTTATTTTTTTACTGCAGTGTCGAGGTTACCGTGGCGCTTGCGCTTTTGAGCTTGTAGTACGCGCGGTCGCCGAAGCGCAAGTCTATGTATTGGATATTGTTCTGCCTCCCCTGCAATACGTCGGATGAAAGAATGAGCTCCAGATTGCGTACCACGCTCTCCGCGTCCTGTCCGAACGACACCTTGATATCAAACCCTTCTTTGAGCGGGACGATGAAATCTTCACCGTTGCCATCGACTATCGCCCCTGTCGGCGTGAAATGCGCTTGCCCGATCTGCGCAAAAAGCGCGAGAACGCCGGCAAGGCGCCCGGGAGCGAACGAACGGCCGATAGGATCGGACGATGTCGCGAGACCGCCTGAGAAAAAGTATCTTTGCGTCGTCGTAGCAAGACCATGCGTATCCGCTTGCGCAAATATGAACCCGCTATCATCCATACGGTAACAGGAAGAGGTTGAGGAGGTTAAACCTCCTCCGGCGCACCACAGTGCGAACTCTTGCCGCTCTTGTATCGCAACGATAACCGCGGTCGCAAAAAGCGACGACCGAGATACGTGCACGGATTTGATGCGCGGGAAAAACCCGACGATGCCGTCTTCCAATCTTTTGGGATTGTAGAGGAAGATATTGTTGGGAGCGAAGAACGGTCGCGCGCCCGTATTGAGTTGCGTATCTATGTAGCGCGCGAGGAGATTCGTCGGCAGGGTCTGCGCACCATCCACCGTAAACGTATTGATCGTATAGCGGGGTAAATATGAGGCGTAACTTAATTCAAATAGTATGACCGTTGCGAGGACGAGGCAGACGGCCGCCATAATGAGCCGCGTGCGGAGGCGTTGCATGCGCAAGGGCGAAGTGCGGCGCGCCGACAGACTTGCCGGGCTCGCGCGCAGGGGGGCGGGCGCCCGGCGCCGCGGCGCCGGGCGCCTGTTGCGCAGATCAACTACGTTTTTCGATGACATCTTTCCCCATGTATGTCCGGAGCGCCTCCGGAATCGTGATCGAGCCGTCCGCCTGCTGGTAGTTTTCGATGATGGATACCAAAATACGCGGCGTGGGAATGGCGGTGCCGTTCAAAGAATGGGTGAAGCGTATCGCTCCGTCTTGCGCGCGGTACCGCGTATTGAGACGACGCGTCTGAAAATCATGGAAGTAAGACGTCGAGGCGATCTCGCGATAGGTCTTTTCGCCGGGCACCCACAATTCGATATCGTACTTCTTGACTTGCCCCAGGCCGAGATCGCCGCCGCAATTGATCACGGTGTGATACGGTATTTTGAGCGACTCGATGAATTCTTCGGTATTGCGATTGATCCATTCATGCCATTTGACCGATTCCGCGTGATTGGCCTCGCACAACATGACCTGCTCCCATTTGTAAAACTCGTGTACGCGGATCATGCCGCGCGTGTCTTTGCCGTGCGCGCCCGCTTCGCGGCGGAAACACGGCGAGAACGAGAGGAATTTCATCGGCAATTGCGACCGGTCCAAGACTTCATCCATGTGGTACCCCATCGTTGCCACCTCGGCCGTACCCGCGAGATAATCGCCGTCCTGCGTCTTGTAGAGATCTTCCTCGCTCTGCGGCAAATACCCGGTGCCGAGGAAGGGCTCCCGACGCACCAATGAAGGCACTATCATCGGGACAAATTCTTTTTTAAGGAAAAATTCTTGCGCGTAGTGCCAGATAGCCCAGCTCAATCGCGCGCCGTCGCCCTTGAGGAAATAGCCGCGGAATCCGGCGACTTTTGCGCCGCGCTCAAAATCGGCCATGTCGAGCGCAAGCATGAGATCGACATGACTCTTGGGCTCAAACGAAAATCTCGCGGGGCCGCCGCCTTCGCCGTCTTTGGGCGACCACCTGCGCACTTCCTGATTGTCCGCATCCGAATCCCCTTCCGGCACCGACATGTCGGGTACGTTGGGGACATGCACCATGAGCGCGCGCCATTCTTTCAAGATGCCTTGCAGTGATTCTTCTTCGGCTCTGAGCGATTCTTTGAGGATCTGCATGCTCGCGATCACGGCTTGGCGCTCGGTGTCGGTCTTCGCGGAAGCGATCGCGGTGGAGGCGGCGTTCTGCTCCGCACGTTTATTATCAACGGTAGCCTGAAGCTCGCGGCGCTTTTCGTCGAGCGCGAGCAATGCCTCGATATCGACATCAATATGCTTTTTCTTGGCACCGGCGATGACAATGTCTTTGTTTTCCCTGATGAATTTTATATCAAGCATGTTATTGTATACTACCATATGAATACCGAGCTAACACTCTTATCACCGCCGGATTTTCCGCCGCTTCTGCGCGAGATTCCCGGCGCACCCAAGCGGCTCTATGTGCGCGGCGCGCTTCCGTCATACGATCTGCAATGGCTCGCGGTCGTCGGCAGTCGCGCGTGCACCGCTTACGGCGAGCAAGCGCTCAAGCACCTCATCGGCGGCTTGCGCGGGTATCCGGTGGCGATCGTCTCCGGCCTCGCCTACGGGATCGATTCGCTCGCGCACAAAGCCGCGCTTGATGCGGGATTGCCCACCGTCGCCGTGCCCGGCTCGGGGCTTGATTGGGACGTGCTCTACCCGCGGGCGCACGTCGGCCTCGCGCGTGAGATTCTCGCGGCAGGGGGTGCCTTGCTTTCCGAGTACGAACCGACGCTCCGCGCCAATGATTGGACATTCCCCCAACGCAATCGCATCATGGCGGGCATGTGCCGTGCCACGCTCGTGATCGAGGCCAAGGAAAAATCCGGCAGTCTCATTACCGCCAAGCTCGCCGCCGAATTCAATCGCGATCTGCTTGTGGTGCCCGGATCGATATTCAGCGAGGCGAGCAAGGGCGTGCATCAATTCTTGCGGCTGGGCGCCGCACCGATCACCTCGGTCGAGGATCTCCTGCAAGCGCTTGACCTCGCCCCGCGCGAGAAGCGCGAAATACTGCGCGCCGACGTATCCGATGACGAGCGAAAGATCCTTGAAATAATCGCAAGCCCCATGAGCCGCGACGAACTCATCGACACCCTCGATCTGCCTATTTCCTCAGCCAACGTCCTGCTCTCGATGATGGAGATAAAAGGCCTCATCGTCGAAGAACTCGGCGTGGTGCGCGCGTTCTAAGGTTACGTTTTAGAACGGACGTTACGCACGTTTTGTTTGTTTTTTCGTGAAGTTGACATTAAATATGGCGGGCGTATAACTTCAATCAGTAGAAGGCCATGCCATGGTACGGGAGAAAAAGATATGGGCACGGAAATTAAGAATGGAAAACGACCACGCATAGCGCCAGAAATGATCTTCGCCACATGGAAAGATCTGGCGCAAGATCCGGAATCGTTTGTGAAACGGACACTGGTGAAAATGCAGGAGGAACATCCGGCGGCATTCAACGCACTCGGCGACATTGTAGCTCATTCGCAGGAACCGAAAGAATCCCTGGCCGCACTCGCGTTGATGCTCGCCGTCTTCGAAAAGCAAGATGCTTTGGAACAGACGGTCGAGGCCGTATAAATTTTGGAGCCCGTCGCGTGCGATGCGACGGACTCCTTTCTCTTGAAAGATTTCTCCGAATGTCCGTATCCCATGACAATCGTGTGAACGAACGTGCTTGACACATGGTATGCTCATCTAGTATCAATCTCGTCTATGAAGCTTGTAATAGTGGAATCACCGGCCAAGGCGAAGACCATCGAGAAATATCTCGGTGCGGGCTATGTCGTGCGCGCGTCGGTCGGCCACATACGCGACCTCCCCAAGAGCAACAAAGACGCCGTCGATATCGAAAACGACTTCAAACCGCGTTATCAGATCGTGCCGGAGAAACAAAAAGTGATCGGCGAGCTCCAAGACGTCGCCGCGCATTCCGATGAGGTCATACTCGCGACAGACCATGACCGCGAAGGTGAAGCGATCGCGTGGCATTTGGCGCAGACGATCGGACTCAAGAAGCCCAAGCGCATCGTCTTCAACGAGATCACCGAGCGCGCGGTGCAGGAAGCGCTCGCGCATCCGCGCACGATCGACGACGCGCTGGTGCGCGCGCAGGAGGCGCGGCGCGTGCTCGACCGGCTTTTCGGCTACGATCTCTCCGGCCTCGTATGGAAGAAAGTGCGCTACGGCCTCTCGGCGGGGCGCGTGCAATCCCCCGCCATGCGCATCATCATGGAACGCGAGCGCGAGATCAGAGCTTTTGTGCCGGAGAAGTTTTGGGTGATAACGGCCGATCTCAAGACAAAAGACCCCTCGACAGGCTCGGGGCAGGCAAAGAAAGGTTTGCGACAATTCACCGTAACCTGTGTCGAGGAGCCAAAGACGGAAGAATCAGCCGATCATATCCTCAAAGCCGCCGAAGCGGGCGCGTGGAGCGTCGCCAATGTCGAGGAAAGCGAAGCGGGCCGGGCGCCGCGCGCGCCCTTTTCCACCTCGACCCTTCAGCAAGTCGCGTCGACGCGGTTTGGCTTCGCGCCCTCGCGCACCATGCGCATCGCGCAAAAACTCTACGAAGCCGGATACATCACCTACATGCGCACCGACAGCACAAATCTCGCCAAGGAGGCGCAGGCCGCGCTCGTCGCGACGGCCGCCAAGGAATTCGGCAAGGAATACTCTCTCGCTCGTGTCTTCAAGACCAAAAGCAAGGGCGCGCAAGAAGCTCACGAAGCGATCCGCCCCACCGATCCCAAGAAACGCAGTCTCGGCCACAACGACGAGCAAAAGAAGCTCTACACGCTCATCCGAGGCCGCGCGCTCGCGAGCCAGATGACCGACGCGCGCATCGCCCGCACCAAGCTCACCGTGAACATTGGACAGAAATTAGGTGTTAAAGGTTCTTATGCCGGTGTTGAAATAAAAATGGTGGATACCATTCCTGATTTTACCGCCAACGGCTCGCGCGTGCTTTTCGAAGGCTGGCTCAAGGCCGATCCCGCCGCGCGCGGCGAAGACGTCGAGTTGCCCAAGGTCGCGGTCGGCGATTCGCTCATACTTGTCGCGGCACATTCGGAGGGCAAGGAGACCCAGCCGCCCGCACGCTACAGCGAAGCGGGGTTGGTAAAAGAACTTGAGAAGCGCGGCATCGGCCGCCCCTCGACCTACGCTTCGATCCTCCGAACGATCGAAGACCGCGGATACGTCGAGAAGCAAGGGCGTACGCTCCTGCCGACGCCGACCGGCGACGTCGTCTCCACCTTTATCGAAAATAATTTCGCCGAGTACGTCAGCGACACCTTCACGGCGGAGATGGAAAACGAGCTCGACCTCATCGCCGAGGGCAAACGCACCTATGAGAAGACGCTCGGCGATTTTTATAAGCCATTCAGGAAGGCCGTGAAGGGAAAAGAGAAGATCGACAAGCTCACCAACATGGGCGACGCGCCCAAAGAATTCCCCTGCCCGACCTGCGGCGGAGCGATGGTGTACAAACTCTCCAAGACCGGCCGCTTCATGAGCTGTGCGCGCTTTCCCGATTGCATGGGCGCGCGCAAAGAAGACGGATCCGAGATCGAGCCGCCCAAACAATTGGATGAGAAGTGCCCGAAATGCGATGCGCCGCTCATCGAGCGCGAAGGCCGCTTCGGCAGATTCGTCGCCTGCAGTAATTATCCGAAATGCAAATACATCAAACGCGACGCGCTCGCCAATTCTTCCGGCGTGCAGTGCCCGGTATGCAAAAAGGGAGAGATGGTCGAACGGCGCGGCCGCTTCGGCATCTTTTACTCGTGCTCGAATTATCCCGACTGCAAAAACGCGATCAAAGCCCGCCCGACCGGCAATATCTGCGCGCTCTGCGGCTCGCTCATGATGGAAGGAACAAAAACGATACCCGAAAGATGTTCAAACAAACAGTGTCCCATGCATAATCCGCATAAGATGGAAAAGGCCATGGCCAAAAAGTAAGTGGGGTGCTACCGTGCAGGTAGTGCAACGGCTGTCGTTGCTCACTCCACCGACACGCCGAATTGCCCCGGACTCTCCAACACGCGACGCACCCCCGAGAGGAAAGTGGTGAAATCATCCAGATGCTCAGTGAGAAGTTTATATGTTTCCTCCGGCGTTACATCGGCGTAGAAGTGCGCGAGTCTGATGCGATATCCCGCCATACTCGCCAACCGCTCATCGGCAAACGATCGATCAATGAATCCGAGTTCGCCGAATTTGCGCGCAATGTCTTTGTATCCGCTCGCGCTCGCGCCACCCGCTTTCTTCGCGTTCATGTGCGCCGCGATATTAAGCACTCCCTCAAGCGCGCGATACAGGTGGTACTCCGCGAGCTGAAAATTCGGTTTCTTTTGGTATGCGTCGAGAGACAATTGCGCGAGCGAACGCATATCCGCCACTTCGGCTTCGACGCCGTTCATGCGCGCGAGGACAACTTGTGCAT
>Ga0105164_10002808_pt1 | contig 10718 bp, 11 predicted proteins | sample VDWuncwatermetaG_FD_89674 | JGI IMG/M metagenome (GOLD analysis project Ga0105164, IMG submission 89674) | Wastewater microbial communities from Netherlands to study Microbial Dark Matter (Phase II) - VDW unchlorinated drinking water | ecosystem: Environmental > Aquatic > Freshwater > Drinking... | reverse complement strand
TCGATCAACAAGGTTCTTCATCATGCTTTCGACGGTTTCCATATTCTTAGCACTTCCCGCTGTGAGATACACACCGTATGCCTTTTGTGCTTCACGAGAATCTTTTGGTGGTGTTGGAGGCTCTGGGAAAACAATGTCCTTGAGACGTACACGAGAGCGAGAAGAGGCTGACGCCTCTGGGGCGACTGGAGCTGCTGCGCGAGTGAGCTGAGAAGAGAAAGATGCAGAGCTCTTTTTTAGAGTCTGTGCAAAGTGTGCGACGAGCTCACGATCTTTGAAAAATGCAAGCGCACTCTCTACTGTTGGGATAGGGAGATGAAAAGAATCAGCAGTGGTAGCTGATGCATTTTTCGTACCGGAATCTGCTGTATTTTCGGTGGAAATAGTCGACACAACAACTGGTACGTTTTGCGCTCCATCTTGCGAAGAAGCTATTGGTTGATTCAAAGAAGATGCTGCTCAGACTAGAGGGATGGAAACAGCGGAAACAAGGGTAACTACAAGAACAGGAAGAGTGGTCATACGCCTCTTTGTACGCGATTTCTCCGCCATTTGCAAAATTGGGTTTACCTGGAGGTGCGTCGCACCTTGTACAACTTCTACTTCGATGTCTCCAGAAAAAGAGTTCTGCGGTGTCATGAATGTGTGTGTGAAAGTATCGGATTATTGTACCAAAAAAAACGCCAAAAAGCCACCATTTGATAACTACGGTGCCGAAGAAAGAAGATCCAGTTCTTGCGCTTCTCTGCCCGCATAGGGCACGCTAAGTACGCATGGACTACTTGATTCACACGAACGATGCAGGCGAGGACGTAGGCACTGTAGAAAAGGTTGCTGCGCACACTGGCGAAGGTACGCTCCATAAAGCCTTCTCTATTTTCATTTTCAGAAAGAATAGAACAGAGATGCTCATCCAAAAACGTGCAGAAGGCAAAATGCTCTTTGGTGGGTACTGGGCAAACACCTGCTGTAGTCATCCACGACCAGGAGAAGACATCATCACTGCAGCTGAAAAACGCTTGCAGGAAGAATGCGGATTCAGCTGTCCCCTTTCAATCATTGATTCTTTTGTCTACAAAGCTCCTGAACCACGCGGCACAGGAGTGGAGCATGAATATGACACGGTGCTGATTGGTGAAGTAGATGACGATATCACTCTGAACCCTGATCCAAATGAGATTGCAGAACTGATCTGGGTCCCAACTGCAGAACTAGAGGAGGACATAATCAATGATCCGGAAAAATACGCGCCTTGGTTTTCGTTAGCGCTCGATCTGATTCCTCTACCACTATGAGCGAACTGCTCCACATCGCCATCATCCCTGATGGAAACAGGCGTTGGGCTAAATCTCATCTGCTCGCCCCGTGGGAAGGGCACAGGAAAGCTATAGAGAACTTCCGCAGTCTCACACAGTGGTGCCACGATGATCCTCGTGTGAACACCCTGACTGTATGGTGTTTTTCCACAGAGAACTGGAAGCGAGACAAGAAAGAAATCGAGATGCTGATGAAACTCCTCGAAGACTACCTCGAGAAAGAACAGCATGTCTTTCACGAAAATAAGACGAGACTCACGCATTCGGGAAGAACAGATCGCATTCCTGCGTCCCTAGCAGGGCTCCTTAAAAAGGTTTGCGATGAAACCGCTCAGTACAGCGAGAATACGTTGAACCTTGCACTTGATTACGGCGGAAAGGATGAAATTGTTCGTGCTATTGAAAAACGCCCAACTGGCGAACAGGTAAACGAGCAAACGATTCGCGATCATCTTGATCATCCCGAACTTACTGATATTGATGTGATCATTCGTACTTCGGGTGAACAGCGTACAAGCAACTTCTTCCTCTGGCAGTCTGCCTATAGTGAATGGGTCTTCTGCGAGAAGCTCTTTCCAGACTTCACGAGTGATGATTTAGCAGGATACGTAGATGCATTTTCTAAGCGTAATCGCCGTTTTGGAGGCTAATGACACATACTGCGTCTGCACCGGGAAAGATCATCCTGACAGGTGAATACGCTGTCGTTTTTGGCTACCCAGGCGTGGCGATCCCCTCATCTCTTCGTATGACAGCAACGTTTACTGAAGATCCCTCGAAGAAAAATGTAGAGATTACCTGGAGCGAAACCGTCGACCCGCTGTGGAATGACTACGTACAAAAAATTATAGATACATGCTCAAAAAAAATGGAAGCGACCGGTGGCACTCTCACTCTCAAAAGTGAGATACCACTCGGCAGTGGAATGGGTTCTTCCACTGCATGTGTGATAGCAGTGTGTCGTGCACTTTTAGGACCTGACTGCGAGAGTATTGCACACGACATTGAAAACGAACTTTCCCCTGGAAATAGCGGCATCGATTTTGCTGTTATTTGGAATGAATCTGCAGTAGTGTTTTCGAAAGATGAAGGAGCAGAAGAAGTCGAACTACCTCCACATATTCTGGATGGCGCATTCTTGATTGATACCGGGACACCGACAGAAACTACGACCGAATTAATTGGCTTACTGGAGCAGAATAAAGAAGGTAACGACACAATTGAAGACGCACTGAAGACTATTGGGCATAGCGCAGAACGCTTACTGAATAATGAAAAACTGCAAACCATTTTTCGCTACCATCATCGTGCACAAATTGCCCTTGGTGTGGTGCCTCCTACAGTACAAGAATTGATCGCAAAGATTGAGGCACAAGGCGGTGCAGCAAAAGTGATTGGAGCTGGTGGAAAAATTGGCGGCGGCGGAATGGTACTTGCACTGGGAATTGATCCGAAAACTATCACCGATTTCCCAGTTGTTTCTCTATGAGTATCACTGCGAGGTCGACACCGAATATCGCGCTAATTAAATACTGGGGAAACAGAAATAATGACCTACGTCTCCCGGCGGCAGACTCTCTTTCGATGACTCTCAATAGTCCCTACGTGGATGTGACTGTTGATCATGCAGAAGTATTGAGTGTGCATTCCACTTCGAAGCAGATAAACAGCAAAGATACGGAGCGATTCGCGAAGCACGTGGAACTGATGAAAAACTATCTTTCTACCGATTCTATACCGAATTCCTTGAGCATTCATATCGATTCCCATATTCCCTCCGGGATCGGTCTTGCTTCTTCCGCTGCAGTCTTTTCGGCTTTAGCTAAAGCTGTGGCAGGATTGAGTACTCAGGAGCTGACCGATGAACAGGTGAGCGTATTGGCAAGGCTTGGTTCGGGTTCTGCCAGCAGAAGTATCCTGGGAGGGTTTGTCGCGATGCAGAATGTCGGTGAGGACATAGATGGGGCGGTTGCAGTGCAGATTGCTGATGAGTATCACTGGAAACTCCACGACATCGTCATTATCCCGAGTGGCGAGGAGAAAAAAGTAGGCTCAACAGAAGGGCATGCTGGCGCATGGACCAGTCCACACTTTGCAGCGCGGATTGAAGCGATCAAACAGTACCGTCAGCAAGAATGCATTGATGCGATCCTCATGAGAGACTTTGAGAAACTTCAACATATCTCCGAAGAAGATGCTCTCGATATGCACCATTGTATGGAAACACAGAATCCTCACTTGCAGTACCTTACGGAAGATACGCATCACATCCTGGCTCAACTGCGAGAGCTGCGTGAACGTCACCATCTGCCTGTGCTCTTTACGATGGACGCAGGTCCTACGGTCCATTTGATTTGTACCGATAAAGCAAAAGACGCTATTTCAAACTTCGCGCACAGCCAAAAGAACTGCAAAGTGTTTGAAGCAACCGTGGGTGGAGGTGCATGTGTCTTGTAAAGTTCCACTACTGAATGGAACGAATGAAATACTTATTACGAGCTAATTTCTCGCACGGTTTGATTATGTGAAAATAGCAGCGCAGGTTTCTTACCTGCGCTGCGACAACATACATATATTCTTCATTCATGACTCAGCGTCACTTTGTTCAAACTGGTCTGTTCTTCATAACAACAAACACGAAAGATCGTGTTCCCTATTTTAGTGACCCTGCCTATGCAAGAGCCGCTGTCGAAACGTTATATGAGATTCAGTATCTGTATCCTTTTTACCTATACAGTTTTGTCATCATGCCTGATCATTGTCATTTCTTACTAAGAGTTCCCGAAAGAGGATACTTGTCGAAAATCATGCATGCCTTCAAACGAGGGACCAGCTTCACAATAGGAAAGGGGCCAATTTGGCAACCGCGGTTCTTTGTACGGCTCGTCACTGATGATCCGTACGCTTTCCTAAAATACATTCATCGTAATCCCACAAAAGCAGGACTTTGTGAGGCTCCGGAAGACTATCCCTGGTCTTCCGCTTCGGGAAGATGGGACATCCATGAATTCGGATGGGACGAATAAGCGCAGGTAGAAACCATAAAGCGCAGGTAGAAAACCTGCGCTTTATGGGAAATAATCAACGCAGGTTTCTTACCTGCGTTGATTGCCTTATGGCTCTTTCTAATTCTACAATCTCCTCTCATGGATCTACGCACTTTCTCTGACGGAATGGAACCTGGCGATCGCGTGAGCGAACGTCGCACTCGCATTGAAGCAGAACTCAACTGCGATCTTTCGCATGTCCATATTGCGGACGATCAACTTGGAAGTGCCGATGAAAAAAACTGCGAGCAGATGTTTGGTGCAGTCCCAATTCCTGTTGGGTACGCAGGACCTTTGAAGATCATGTTTTCCAACGAACAACGTGCACAACTTCACCTTCCTCTTGCAACGACGGAAGGTGCACTTGTTGCGAGTGTAAATCGTGGATGTAAAGCTTTGAGTGAGATGGGTGTTTTTATTACCGAATCTATTCACCATGGTATTTCCCGCTCAATCGCCCTGAAAGCTGATAGCTCAAAGCTGATAGCTCAAGCGCTTGAAGAAAAACGTGATGAATGGAAAAAGGTAGCAGAAGCGACGAGTAATCATCTCCGTCTCCAGAAGTACAAAGTAGATCAAAGTGACGACTACACGTTCCTGACCATCTTTGCCGATACCGATGAAGCCATGGGCATGAATATGATTACCCTCGCAGCTCAGGCTATTGGCGAATGGTGCAGTGCACATCTGGAGTGTGAATTTGTGACCGTCGCAGGAAATGTGGATAGCGATAAAAAGCCGAGCACGCGCACAGCAGAAAAAGGCAGAGGATACGAAGTAGTTGCAGAGGCGCTGATCACTCCTTCTATTGTCGAAAATATTTTGAAGACTTCTATTCCTGCGATGCTGGAAGTAGCAGAAGCCAAACTCATTCATGGCTCACAGATTGCTGGTGCAATTGGAGTAAACCTCCATGCAGCGAATATGATTGCGGCTCTCCACCTCGCAACAGGGCAAGATGTAGCCCACGTTGTGGAAGGCTCGCTCGCACAGACAGAAGTTTCACAGGATGGTGATGACCTCTTCATTCGTGTTCGAGTCCCTGCGATTATTGTTGGAGTTCGCGGAGGTGGGACCGTGCTCCCCGCTCAGAAGAATTGTCTGGATCTTCTCCTTGGACCACAGACGAGTTTGCACCCGAAACAACAGCTGGCGGAGTCGATTGCTGCAGGAGTTCTTGCAGGTGAGCTTTCCTTGCTCGCAGCACAGGCAAATCATCAACTAGCCAAAGCACATAAAAAGCTGGGAAGATAAGCTTTCTTTACCCTACTTTCTGCTATCCTCTCCGGCGATGCAGAAATAAGCGATTGTCGGTTTTGGCATGTATTTGCCTCATGAACGTATAGAAACCTCAGAAATCGCCCGTCAGTGGGAGCAAGATGCCTCTTCCATTATCGGGGGTCTGGGCGTGCATGAGAAAACTGTCCCCGCTACAGGTGAGGATACGTTCACACTTGCCTACGAAGCAGCGAAACAAGCTGTCGAGATTTCTGGCCTCAAAGCGAGTCAGATTTCTGCAGTGTACGTTGGTTCCGAGAGTCACCCCTACGCAGTAAAACCAACAAGTGGAATGGTTGCCGCAGCACTGGAGTGCGATCCGTTTTGTCACGCAGCAGACTTAGAATTTGCGTGTAAGGCAGGAACAGCAGCAATGCAGATTGTGGATAGTATGATTCGCAGTAAGCAGATTATGTATGGTATGGCTATTGGTGCAGACACAGCGCAGAGCCGCCCTGGAGATGCGCTTGAATATACAGCGGCGGCAGGAGCAGCTGCGTTTGTGATGGGCTCTGCAGACGACAAGAAAGCACTTTGTCGTATTGATGAGACATTATCTTTCACAACAGATACTCCAGACTTCTGGAGACCATCAGATGAAAAGTATCCACATCATGCAGGACGTTTTACGGGTGAGCCTGCATACTTCCATCACATGAGGGAGACGATTAACGGTATTTTTGAAACAGCAAAGATCACCGCAAAGGATGTTGATCACGTTGTTCTCCATATGCCGAATGCAAAATTCCCAGAGCGTATTGCGAAGGAATTTGGGTTTACGAAAGAACAGATGGAGCATGGCTTTATTGTCCCAAGTGTAGGCAATACCTACAGCGCTTGTTCCCCTCTTGGGCTCGCACATGTGCTCCAGCAGGCGAAGAAAGATCAACGTATTTTGATGGTATCCTATGGCTCAGGGGCAGGATGTGACGCATTTGTCATGACAATGCTGCGTGATGGAGTAAGACTACCCCTTGATACACGTCAAAAGAGCTATGTGAGTTACAGTGAATACAGTACTCGATCTGCAGCTCAAGTTTAACGAAAATCCTACTCACTACTCACTACAACCTCACCCGTGAACTCTTCCATTTCTCTCATCGGCTCTGGTCAAACTCGCTTTGGTGAATGGTGGGAAAAAAGCCTGCGCGACTTGATGGATGAATCCATCGAAGCAGCACTTAAAAATGCACCCTGTAGCGCACTCGATATCGATTATGTGATTGTCGCAAACATGCTCGCAGAACGCGTGAACGGTCAGGCGCAACTTGGCGCTCTTGCCGCATCACTCTTACCGCATCACCCACCTGCATTGCGTGCAGAAGCAGCGTGCGCTTCTGGCTCCGTTGCTCTCCATACTGCATGCGCACTTCTTGAGAGCGGACGCGCGGAAACTGTCCTCGTGATTGGTGTCGAAAAGATGACGGATGCCAGTACAGAAGCCATTTCTGCTGGGCTCATGGCAGCAAGCGATGCAGAGAAAGAAGCACCAACCGGGCTCACCTTCCCAGGCATTTTTGGACTCATCACAAACCGCTACATGCATGAGTACGGACTTACTCGCGACGAGCTCAATTTAGTGAGCGCGATGCATCATAAAAATGCTGTCGAGAATCCCTTCGCTCAATTCCGCACTGCGATCCCTGCAGAGAAAATTTCCAAGAGTCCACTTGTTGCCGATCCACTGTGTTTGCTCGATTGTTCTCCTATTAGCGACGGCGCTGCGGCATGTATTCTTTCGACAAAATTTGAAAGCCCAATCAAGCTTGCTGCATCTGCTCTCACAACGGACGCACTGAGCCTGACTGACCGCGCAACTATTACGTCATTCTCTGCTACAAAGGATGCAATGGAACGTGCACTCGCAGAAGCAGAAATTACTCGCGACATGATTAGCCATATCGAGCTGCACGACTGTTTTTCTACTGCAGCTTTGATCGCATTGGAAGACATGGGATATGCCACCCCTGGTCATGGAATTTCGCTTTATAAAGAGGAAAACCCTAATCGTACACTTAATAAAAGTGGAGGACTCAAAGCCTGCGGTCACCCTGTTGCCGCAACAGGTGTGAAACAAGTTTTGGACATCGCAAAGCAACTTACTGCATCCAAAAAACAGTACGGTCTCGCTCATAACTTTGGGGGTGCAGGAGCGACGTGCTGTATTACCGTTCTAGAAAATACCCTATGAGAAACATTCTAAGAGAAGGCAAAATGGCAGAAAGGCAAAAGGAGAGAATGTTCTGCCTTTTTGCCCTTCTGCCTTCCTGCCATCAATCTGTATGACAAATACTCCTTCCATAACAGCACGGGCACAGAAGAGTAGGGTTCACAAAACTCAGGATGGAGTGATTCTCTCCTTCACCACAGTGCGACATCCACCAGAAGGGTTTAGCCCCGCACCGCGTGCCATTGGTCTCATTGAATTACAAGATGGTTCCAAGGTGATGGGCTCATTGATTGTGCCTTCCGAGCTCACACTCGCTATAGGAATGCGCGTAAAACCTCGCATGCGTCTTGAGCGCATAAATGCAGAAGGACTCCGTATATACGATATTGGTTACGAACTCCTGGCCGAGAAGCCTGTATCAACCGAGAAGTTCAATGGATACATCTTGGCTCTCACAGGACCTTCCGGAGTCGGTAAATCTACTATCAGTAAACTTCTCGCGCATAAGGTAAGTGACTACGTGGAAAAAGTTCCTATCCTGACAACACGCGCAGCAAAAGAGGGTGACGGCGATGAATATCTCTACATCAGTCAGGAAGAATTCTCTGCGCTCAAAAAGAAAGGAGAGATCGTTGCCGCTACACAGATTCCTTCTAAAACAGAGAAGCGTTGGTACGGATACCGCAGCAAAGATATTGAAGCTATCTGGCAGCATGGAAAACTCCCTGTTGTCATTACCGAAATGCATTTGCTCCAGGGACTTTCGGAACACTTTGGACGACGTTCGATCCTCTCATGCGGATTACTACCTCCAGGAAAGAGCAAGCGTGCAAGGCTGAGCGCACTTCTCCACCGCCTCCGCACACGTGGACGCGATACCGAGGAGCACATTAAAGATCGCATTAAGAATGCAGAAGCAGATCTGGATTTCTTCCGAGAGCGCAAAGAGCTCTTCGATCATTTGATTGTGAATGAAGATCTGGAAACAGTGACCACAACTCTGAGTGGGCACGTGCTGGAACTCGTGAAGGCGTAAGGGGTGTTGAGCTCCACGATCTAACACGGTCGGGTATCATCGGATTATACCTTCGATAGGAGAAGCGCCTGCCTGCCGGCAGGCAGGAAACCCGGCGTAGCGGGATCACTTTTTCGGAATCACGCTTTCATCATGTCCCTACGGGCGTGGCTTCCTGCGAAGTCGGGTGGTACGATATCCACCAATGCGACAGAGATTCCTTGCCCAAGCATTGGCTACGCTCTCTTTTCTATCCCCTGTTTTGGCATTAGCTCAAACGGGCACAGGCACGCTGATTGAACAAGGTGCTACGGTATGGGAGGAACGCGAAACACGTATCGAAGGGTTTAGCTCAGCAACAAGCGCATTCCAAAAAGCAGAAGCTGCATTCGTCACGCAGGAAAAAAACCGCAGACAGAAGCTGAATGATCATCGACGCGATTGCACGGAGGCTATTCGCAAAGCAAATCGTGATACTAAATTCAGCGTAACACTTTCCTGTTACCGCACAGACCTCACACTCATTCGTGACATCATCGAAAAACAAAAAGAGTACATCGAAGATGTTCCAGGTGTGACAGAAGTTGTGCGCACACAAGCACTGACATCGGGAGCAAAACTTCTCGATGCGATTGCAACCATCATGCAAGCAATTGAAGCAGGTGTGTACACGACAGAAAATGATCTGCTCGAAGCAAAAAATAATCTTCTCACTAAGTACCGCATTCCCTACGCAGACACGCTGCTTTTTGTACGAATCGATCGCACAGAAACGTGGATTGTCCGCTTGCTGGTTCAACTACATTCCTACATACAAGAAGTAACTGAAACTAGTGATTTAAATCAAATATCTGCAGTTATGCAGTGTTTTGAAGATGCGGATGCTACAGTGAAAAGTATACTTTTAGATCGCAGTGCAGAATCCAGAGCCGCATTTCGTCAAGAGCAAACTCACCTCAAATCCTGCGGAGAAATGATCAAAAAACTCGCGGAGTTGAATACAAAAATTGTACAATAATTTCTCGAGAAAATAGGGTCTAGGAAAAGCTACTGCACAGAGTGCCTCGCTTTGAAGGTCGACCCCTCCGAATCCGTAAAAGACCATAGGCAAATTTTGTCGCAATGTGCAGCGCACTAGTCTTGCCACCCTTGTTATACTTAGCCTCCCCATGAAACAGAAGTACTCCATTCGCCACAGGGTAGAACGCACGAAAAATAAGCACTCCCGTGCCGTCTATCGCGATGGGACCATCGTGATTCGTTTGGCGAATGGGCTTAGTAAAAACGAAGAGAAAGAACACATTCACGATTTGCTCGAACGTATGAAAGAGCAGGTGGAAGAAGAACAAGAAAAAATTCTGATCGACCCATTTAAAAAAATGCTCGATGGAACGGAGACACTCACCGTCAATCTTGCGACAGGAAAGAGATACCAATTTATTTTGAAGCCTGGAAAGCGCACACGTGTTGTGCGCACGCTTCGTGGATGGAAGATCTACATCGCTCCTGCAGTGCGCCGTAAAGCGTTGCACCGATTACTCTGGAAGACTCTCTCACAAGCAGAACACAAGCGCATTGCAGAACTCGTTCACAGCGTAAATGCTGATACGTATGGCGTTGCGCTTTCCCAAGTAAAACTCCAATTTGCTTCTACGCAATGGGGCAGCTGTTCCCCACGTGGGGTCATTATGATCAATACCGCACTCCTGTTTGTGCAGCCTTCTATCCTAAAATACGTGATCATCCACGAACTCGCCCACCGGAAGCGCGCAGATCACAGTCCACAGTATTGGGAATGGGTAGAATGGGCTCTACCAAGCTACAAAAGGACACGTGCGGAGTTGCAGGAATGCAGATTACCAACGCTCTAAAAACGAGTAATTGATCTACGT
>Ga0105164_10002807_pt1 | contig 10719 bp, 7 predicted proteins | sample VDWuncwatermetaG_FD_89674 | JGI IMG/M metagenome (GOLD analysis project Ga0105164, IMG submission 89674) | Wastewater microbial communities from Netherlands to study Microbial Dark Matter (Phase II) - VDW unchlorinated drinking water | ecosystem: Environmental > Aquatic > Freshwater > Drinking... | reverse complement strand
GCCCTATAGCTGACAGGCCGGTTCCCTGGATTCATGAATTCCATGTCGGAAAATCCGGGCACATTATAGGAATCCAGTTGGGCTGTAGGCGCGTTTATGTTCATCGTTACGCCAATATCGTGGGCGAAGCGTTTTACGTGTTCTGCCAGCCAAGCGGGCCGGATATTAAGGAGTGGAATGTCCCGGACGATGGATCTCCGGTGGGATGGACTGCGTTCGCGGATGAGGCTGGGGGCTGGAGATATTTGGGCTGGGGGGCGCACTTTAATATCAGCGGTCAGATGGAGCTGGAATCCAGTCGCGTCTATTGGGTGCGTCTCATGTTCCGAACCAGACAGGGGGGAACCATGTCGCGGACATTCGAACAAAAAAAGGAATAGGGAGGTCGCTAAAACGCCTCTTTTTTATTTTTGTGCGCTTGCATTCTCTTGACACGGGCGGTATAATCCACACCAATTCTATTTCTATGGTCTACGCTCGGAGCACAAAGCAAAACTATATCCGCATCCGCGGCGCACGGGTTCACAACTTAAAAAATGTTTCTATTGAGATACCGCGCAACAAGCTGGTGGTGATCACGGGCCTCTCGGGATCCGGCAAGTCTTCGCTCGCGTTCGACACGATTTACGCCGAAGCCGAGCGAAGATTTGTGGAATCTCTTTCTGCGTATGCGCGCCAATTCTTGGGCGTCAAAGAAAAGCCGGATGTTGACTCCATTGAAGGACTCTCGCCCGCTATTGCCATAGACCAGAAAAGCGCGTCTCGCAATCCGCGCTCCACCGTGGGCACGATCACGGAGATTTATGATTATCTCCGGATTTTATTCTCTAGGATCGGCGAGCCGCATTGCCCTACCTGCGGCAAGTCGGTTAAACGGCAGAGCATTGATGAGATTATCGGGCAGATTCTCAAACTAAAAGAAGGCACACAGGCGCTGGTGTTCGCGCCCTTGGTGCAGGGGCGCAAGGGCGAGCACAAAACAGTATTGAAAGAAGTGGAAGCCAAGGGATTTGTGCGCGTCCGCCTGGACGGCGCAGTCATGCGCACGGAAGAGGCCGCAGATCTGACGCTTGATCCTAAAAAGAAACATTCGCTGGAGGTGGTAGTGGACCGAATCGTCGTGGACTCCGAAATCGATCGCCCGCGGCTTGCGGACTCTTTAGAGACCGCGCTTAAAATCGGCAAAGGCATCGCCGGCATTCATACGGAGGTGGGGGATCGCATGTTCTCCGAGCACTTTGCCTGTGTGGACTGCGGAATATCGCTTCCTGATCTTGAGCCACGCTTGTTTTCTTTCAACAGCCCCTATGGGGCTTGCACCGTCTGCACCGGTATCGGCCACACCCTGGAGGTTGATCCGGGGCTCGTCTTCCCCAATAAAAATCTCACCCTGGCCGAGGGCGCCATACAGCCGTGGTCCCGGGCCTCTCACCGCGTGGGGCGGCAATCTTGGTATTGGTGGATGCTGGAAGAGCTTTCTGGCGCACATAAGTTTTCTCTCCATAAACCTGTCAAGGATATACCCAGGCAGATTGTTGAGATTATCCTCTATGGCGATACAGCCGCCGGCGGTTCATTTGAAGGAGTAGTGCCCAACTTAAAACGCCGCTGGAAAGAGACGGACTCGGAATGGACCCGGGCGGAAATTGAAAGATACATGCGCGTGGAGCTCTGCCCGGCATGCAAGGGCGCGCGCCTAAAGCCGGAATCGTTGAGTGTATTAGTACGCGGGGAAACTATTGCTGCGGTGACACATTTGGGCGTCAGAGACGCTATTCCATTTTTTGAACATCTCTTGCGCCTGCCGGAAAAATCTGTGGCGCAGATTGCGCTCCCGCTTGCCAAAGAAATACTGGAGCGGCTTAGATTTCTTTTGGACGTGGGGCTCGACTACATTGCGCTGGATCGCGAATCTACCACGCTCTCGGGCGGCGAGGCGCAGCGGGTGCGTTTGGCCACCCAGATCGGCTCGCGCCTTACCGGAGTTACGTATATTTTAGATGAACCTTCAATCGGCCTGCATCCCCGGGACCATCGGCGCCTGATTGAGACCTTAAAGCGCTTGCGGGATCTGGGTAATACTATCCTGGTGGTAGAGCATGATCGCGAGACGATGGAGCAGGCGGACTGGGTGATTGATTTGGGGCCGGGCGCCGGGCAACACGGGGGGATCGTTATTTTTGAAGGCACGCCGCAAAAATTACTCAAAGCCAGCACCCTAACCGGCCAGTATCTTTCCGGGCGCAAGCATCTTACGATACCCGGAGGGTCGCCGCATGCCGAGAAGAAAAAATCTCCCAAACTTACCATCACGGGTGTTACCGGCAATAATCTTAAAAATATTACCGTCTCGATACCGCTCGGGAAATTCGTATGCGTCAGCGGAGTTTCCGGATCCGGGAAGAGCACGTTGGTAAACGACACAATTGGCACGGCGCTGATGAAGCATTTTTACGGCTCGCTTGAGGAGCCTGATCCCTATAAGTCGATTGCAGGTCTCGAGCATTTAAATAAGGTCGTGATTGTGGATCAGTCCCCGATCGGGCGCACCCCGCGCTCCAACCCCGCCACCTATACGGGGGCGTTTGCCTTTGTTCGCGATCTTTTTTCTAAAACGCGCGAAGCCAAAGCCCGCGGATTTAAGAGCGGCCGATTTAGTTTTAACGTAAAAGGCGGGAGATGCGAGGCCTGCGAAGGGCAGGGGGTAAAAAAGATAGAGATGTATTTTCTCCCGGATATTTACGTGGAGTGCGAAGAATGCCGCGGCAAGCGCTACAACCAGGAAGCCCTTTCTATTTTATACAATGATCGCAGTATTGCGGATGTATTGGATTTTTCGATTGAAGACGCGTATCAATTTTTTAAACCTATTCCTGCCATTAGTTCGCGCTTAAAGACTATGGTGGACGTGGGGTTGGGGTACATGCGCCTCGGACAAGCGGCCACCACGCTCTCGGGCGGGGAAGCCCAGAGGGTTAAGCTCGCGACCGAGCTCGCCAAAAAAGCGACGGGGAGGACCCTTTATATTTTAGATGAACCGACCACCGGGCTTCATTTTGAAGACATTCGAAAGCTACTGGTGGTATTGCGAGCGCTGGTGGAAAAAGGAAATAGCGTCTTGGTGATTGAGCACAATATAGACGTTCTTAAAAACGCCGATTGGATTATTGAACTGGGGCCGGAGGGGGGCGAGAAAGGGGGATATGTGGTGGCCGAAGGCACACCCGACGATATCGCTAAAAATAAAAAATCCCCCACCGCCCCGTGGTTGAAGAAAGATGGGATATAGCATAAATATTGATAAGATAGTATAGAGGTGTTATCGTTCTCGGCAGAAGAAAGGAGTGAGCTGTTATAAAAACAGTTCAAGTACATTGGCAAAGAAGGATATTTTGTGGCTACAACCAACCCTTAACCCAGAAGGAGAAAGTGAAATGAGTATTCTGTTCATCCTTTTATTGTTTTTGGTCGCCGCGAAAAGCCATGCGGCCTCCCCAACTCCCGGGTCTATCATAGACGGCACGATCGTGGATGCTGTGAGTGGCGCGCGGATCAGATCAACAGCACTACCCTACATTTACACTTCTGTGCGGAAGTGGGACGCAGGAGTCAACGACTACATCTGGGTTAACACCCAAAATTGCCTGAAGGCGAGGGGTTTCATTCAAGGGTGTGCCGATGAGACCGGGTATTTCGCCTTCGATCGCCAGTGGAATGGCGACGGAATAGGAGAAGGTACCTACCTGATCAGGACGGAATCATGGTGGGCTGGGTCCAATGGAACCAGATATTTCGTCGAGGATCGCTTCATCAAGGTCGATGGGGTGAATCCCGGACATCTGGGGTTCGTTTACCTGGATTCTGCTCCACTCGCCGTACTCGATCTCGCCACTGTTGAGGTTGAGCAGAAAGATGATAAAACGCTTGCCAGATGGAAAACGCCCCTAAGAAACGTTGGTAACAAAACCATAACCCTGAGGGTGGTAACCGAAATTTACACCGATGGGCCCATCGGCAAAACGAGAATCGTTCTCGTTTTGCCGGAACTGATTCTACTAGCTCCAGGCCAGGCCACAATGGTTGACCAAAACTGGGTGGTTCCAGCGGGGGTTCTTGTGGATGCGAACTTGTTCGGTGATGTCCAGTTTTTTTTGGAACCCGACCAGTTGGGTCTTCTCGGAGAGACGTGGTTCCGGACGTCTCTCCCGCAAAAACCGCCTATCCTGCCATAATTGAGAAGGGGCAGGCATAACAAAAGGCGCGGAATGTTTTCAAGCAAACCGCGCCTTTTACTTTTTAGATATTCAAATTAGCCCGTTGCCCACACACACTTGCACTTTTTTATGATATATGGTAGTATGTGCATATCTTTAAGAAAGCATTGTTTTATATGCTTATATAGTGCTTAGGGTGCATGAAATTTGATTTGCCAATTCAATTGAGCGCTGCCAGCGAGATGCTGCTTGCGGAGCTTCCCAAACGCTCTCAAACTATTCTGGAGCGGCGTTTTGGTTTGCGTGCGGGCCAGCCGGCTACCTTGGATGCCATCGGCAAGACCTATGGCATTACTAGAGAGCGGGTGCGCCAGATTGAGGCGGATGCTTTTCAAAAATTGCGCAAGGGTTCCGCATACCAGCGTCTTGCATCCTTGTTTGAAACTCTGCGCGGCTACATTGACCGCCATGGCGGGGTGATGGCAGAGCATGTTCTCTTACCTGACATTGCGGAGGCGCCCGAGCATCCCCACGCGCACTTTCTACTTTCTCTGGCCCGACCATTCCAACGAATAAGTGAGGACGAAGCTTTTCACAATCGCTGGCACACGAGCGCGGACGTGGCTGGTGCGGTGGAAGCTGCTTTGAAAGCTACTGCGGTGCACCTGGCTAGAGAGAACCGCGTCTGCAGCAAGGAGGAAGTATATGCCATATTTGCGAGTCAGATGGTATCTCTCGGTAAGACGCCAGAGGCCGAACATCTCGATTCGTATCTGAAGATCTCTAAACTCATACGCGCCAACAGTTTTGATCAATGGGGCCATGCGACCTCTCCCATGATAAAGCCCCGGGGCATGCGGGATATGGCCTACTTGGTGCTGCAGCGGGTAGGCAAGCCCCTCCACTTTACGGAGATCACGCGCCTGATTGGTGATATGATTACTAAAAAAGCCGCTCACGCGCAGACCGTGCATAATGAACTTATCAAAGATAAGCGATTTGTGCTGGTGGGCAGAGGCATGTATGGCATGGCCGAGTGGGGCTTTGAGCCGGGCATTGTGCGGGATGTAATTGTCAGCACTCTGGCGCAAAAACCTCTTAGCCGCGAGGAGATTGTGGAGCAAGTGCTCGCTAAACGTCAAGTCAAAGAAAACACAGTTTTGATCAACTTGCAAAACAAACGCTATTTCAAAAAATTGCCGGACGGACGCTATACCAGCGTGGTGTAATAACCAGCCCTTAACAACTAGCCTTGGGATCACGTTGACGGGAGATTTTCTCACACGCGTAGGCGCTATCGCAATGGATACGTGGCCGATCTGGCTGCCGCTCGTTACCCTTGTGCTTTTTTTTGACGTCTGGATCTCATACCTCAATCGTATCTACCGCTCCAATCTAGAATGGGTGTTTCTTGAGGTGCGCATGCCGCGCGAGGTTCTGAAAGGGCCGAGAATTATGGAGCAGGTGTTTGCGAGTCTCTTTAGCGTGAGTGCGGCTCCCGGCGATTGGTACGAGAGGTACTGGATCGGCGAGACGGCGCTGTGGTATTCGTTTGAGATCGTTTCCATAGGCGGTGAAATTCATTTCTACATCCGCGCGCCCACTAAGTATAAAAATATCGTAGAAGCCATTATCTACTCCTTTTATCCCGAAGTAGAAATTATGGCCGTGGGGGATTACACCGAGAACATGCCGGGGACGACGCGCGAGCTCTATGCCATGGGGTATAACCTCTGGGGTTCGGAGATTAAACTTACCAAAGACGACGGCTATCCTATCCGCACCTACCGCGAATTTGAAACCATGGATGAATACAGCATGGTAGACCCCATCGCGGCGCTCATGGAGGTGCTGTCTAAGCTCCAACCGGGAGAGTCTGTGTGGCTGCAGTTTCTTATCTCTCCGGCGTATTCCTCCCAATGGCGGGAGCGGGGGCAGCAGCTTATCAACGAGTTGAAAAAGAAAACGCGCACCGCAGTAGTCATCGGCGGAAGCGAGCACAGCATGGCTGATCGGTCTCCCGGGCAGGTGCAGATTATGAAAGCTATTGAAGAGAGTATCGCCAAATCCGGTTTTTATACCTTCATCCGCGTTATCTATCTGGGGCCGGTGAGCAATTTTAATAAAGACGTCGCCAATAAAGGGGTCATGGGCGCGCTCAATCAATATAGCTCCCAGGCGTTGAATTCGTTTCGGCACGACTACTCGAAGCGCACCATTACCGGTTGGTATAACTGGCCGCATCTCTTCCCCAAATGGCGCCTCGAGTACCGTAAGCAGCACGTGCTCCGTCGCTTCCGCGAGCGCCTGATGCCGTGGGCTTCGTCATTTAGTTTATTTAGTCATGGCAGCACGATTTCGCAGGAGGTGTTCGTGCTCAACACCGAGGAGCTGGCAACGTTGTACCATTTTCCCACCGACCTCGTTCTCACCGCGCCCATTATGCGGCAGGTAGAGGCCAAAAAAGTCGGCCCGCCGATGGGTCTTCCCATTTATGGCGCTGAAACAAGCGCAGAAGAAAAGCTGCCGCCGGGCTTTACTTTTAAATAATCTTTGATGGAGGGTTTATTCGCAGTTCTCGCATGGTTGTGGCTGGCATATAAAGTCTTGGCGCTGGTGATTTCTCTGGCTGCTATCGCGGGCATCATCCTCATCAGCGCGCGGAATTGGGGGGCATATGAACCCCGCGATATCCGGGGCGCTCTGCGAGCACAGGACCAACCTCTCCCGGGAGCCGCGGAAGGTGCGCGCCCGCTCGCGCGCGAGGACTGGGATAGAATTATGAATCGGATGGCCGGCGAGGATCCGAAAAATTATTTGCGCGCGATTTTAGAGGCCGACGGCCTGTGCGATTACGCGCTTAAAGCCAGAGGGTTTCCGGGCGAGACGATGGGCGAGCGGATGCAGGCAATCCCAAGCGGTCAGTTCCGAAGCCTGGAGGATTTTTGGCGGGCTCACAAAGTGCGCAACGAGCTGGCGCATGATCCCAACCGCTCTATCAGCCCCTCGGAGGGAGATGTTATGATGCGCATATATGAGCGCGTGCTGGGCGATCTGGAAGCGATATAAACAACCGATAAGAAGTAACTGGTAAATAGTAATAATAGAATATGGCTCTCGACCCTGCCAATCCTGTAATATATTTCGGCAAAACGAACTTCCGCAACAAGGAGCGGATTTTTGGCATCAAAAAACTGGATCGCCGGCAGCACATGTATGTGATCGGGCAGACGGGCACGGGCAAAAGCACCCTGCTTAAAAATCTGGCGCTACAAGACATCAAGGCGGGCTATGGGGTGTGCATTGTGGACCCGCACGGTGAATTTGTGGAAGAAGTTTTAGAAATGATACCCACGGAGCGCATGCAGGATGTGATCTATTTTAACCCGGTGGACCATGAGCATCCGATTGGATTTAACGTGCTGGAGGTTCCCGCTGACGATCCGCAGGCAAAAAATCTAGCCGCTTCCAGCCTGATGGGTATATTTACCAAAATTTGGGCGAATGTCTGGTCGGCGCGCATGGAATATATTTTAAATAATGCCATCCTTGCCCTTCTGGATACCCCCGGTACCACGCTCATGGGAGTAATGCGCCTTCTGGTGGACAAAGAGTACCGCAGAAAAATTCTGGATAATGTCAAAGACCCGATGGTGCGCGCGTTCTGGACGGGCGAGTACGAGCAGTACGATCCTAAGTTTCGCAATGAAGCCATTGCGCCGATTCAAAATAAAGTCGGGCAGTTCCTATCCAACGCCATGATCCGCAATATCGTGGGCCAGGCGCACAGCACCATCAATATCTACGACATTATGAATCAGGAAAAAATTCTGCTGGTGAATGTTTCTAAGGGGCGGATCGGCGAAGACAATTCAGCCTTACTGGGTGCGATGATTATCACCAAAATCCAGCTCGCGGCCATGGAGCGCATCAAGATTGCGGAATCCGGGCGCAAAGATTTTTATCTGTATGTTGACGAGTTTCAGAACTTCGCCACCGATTCATTCGCCTCCATTCTTTCAGAAGCTCGCAAGTATCGCTTAAACCTTCTGATCGCGCATCAATATATCGGCCAGCTGGTAACTGACACCAGCACCAAGGTTCGGGATGCGGTATTCGGCAACGTGGGCACCATGATCTCATTTCGGGTGGGGGCGGTAGACGCGGAATTTTTGGAAAAAGAATTTAGTCCGGAATTTGTGATTCAGGATTTAGTCAATCTTCCGAACCATCAAATTTACCTTAAAATGATGGTGGATAATATCCGCTCACGGCCGTTTTCGTCCGCGACATTGCCTGCTTTGAAGCTGGAAGTGCTAGAGCATAGCGTGGAGAAGATGATAGAATTTTCCCGCGCGCACTACGCGCGAGAGCGGTTGGAAGTAGAGCGGGAGATCGCGAGCTGGGGCGAAGTTGATATGAAGCCTCAAGTGGTGCCTCTTATCAGGCGAAATGAACCGGTCGGGCAAGGGTTGCCGGGCGGCCCGGGGAATACGTATCGCCAGATGCCGACTCGCGAAGAACAATATCCTCGGCCGCGGGTGCCGCAGCGCCCAGAGCCACCCCACCAAGCCCTGCGTCGCCTGCCGCCGCGGATGGGGCAGCTGGTAGTAAAACCTGAAGCCCAGCGTCCCGGGCGCTTATCGCTTTCTGAACTTGCAAAAACTAAACCAATGGGCGCCACAGTCCGTGAGCACCAAAGGCCGCGCTCTCTTAATCGTGATGCGCTGCGCAAGGCCTTGGGGGATGTTGCTGTCATACACAAGCCCGAGCCGCACATCATCACTCCGGCGCCAGCGCCTAAAGGCCCAGAGCCAATCTTGGATGAAAAGCGCGGGAGCCCTCTTAAACCCGGGGAGTCTATTAAATTATAAATTATTTATTTACTCTTTCCACGTACTCACCGAGCTCTGTGTTGATGCGGATGGTATCTCCCTCGTTTATAAATAGCGGGACGTTCAAGCTCATGCCGGTCTCGAGTTTGACTTGTTTTAAGCCCCCTTGCGCGGTATTGCCTTTGATAGAGGGAGGGGCTTCAACGACTTTGAGATCCATTTTAATAGGTATGACAATGTCCAGAAGCTCACTTTCAATATAGCGCGCGTCCACCGGCGTGTTCGGCTTTAGGTAGCGAGTCTTGTCGCCGAGGATAGCTTCCGGCACCGTGAAGCGTGATTTGGGATCGCCCTCAAGATGAAATACATACTCCCCCCGATGGCCATACAGGAAAATAGCTTTTTTGCGCTCGATCTCCAGCTCGTTGAAGGTATCCGATTGTTTGAAGCTCTGGATAGAAACCGCGCCCGTTTTTAGATTCCTGATTTTCGTCTGCGCGGTCGGGCGGCGCTGCTGCATGCGCACGAAGTTGTATTCAAGAACCTCGTAGGCTTCGCCGCTCCACATAAATAAAGTCCCTTTTTTAAGATCGTTGTATGAAAGCATTTTGATTTTCCAGTCTATAACAGGTTGATTATAGATAGTATTTCCTTATAATACAAGGGTATGGAATATGAACCGGTAATTGGGTTAGAGATTCACGCCGAACTCAACACCAAACATAAAATGTTCTGCGGGTGCTTGAATGATCCGCTGGAAGAGCATCCCAATGTGAATGTCTGCCCCGTGTGCATGGGCCACCCGGGGACATTACCTGTGATTAATCGCGATGCAGTAGAACGGATTATCCGCGTTGGCCTTGCCGTGGGCGGCGCGGTACCCGAGCATTCGCAGTTCGATCGCAAGCAGTATTTTTATCCCGATCTTCCGAAAGGCTATCAGATTTCGCAGTATAAATATCCGATTGTCTCGGGCGGCGTCTTGAATGGCGTCCGGATTACACGCGTGCATTTAGAGGAAGACGCGGCGAGGCTCATTCATGAACGGAGTCCCGACCTTGCGTCGGGAGGCGATCAAGCTGGCTCCGACGTAAAGTCGGAGCGAGGGAGGACCCTCGTTGATTACAACCGCGCGGGTGTGCCATTGATGGAGCTGGTGACAGAGCCGGATATCAGAAGTTCCGGAGAGGCTCGGCGATTTGCAGAAGAACTTCGACTATTATTGCGGTATCTGGATGTGTCTGACGCCGATATGGAAAAAGGGGAGATGCGGATTGAGGCTAATATCAGCGTGCGACCAAAAGGGACGGAAACATTCGGCACAAAAGTGGAGGTAAAAAATATCAACTCCTTTCGCGCGGTGGAAAAAGCGATTGAGTATGAAATGAAGCGGCAAGCGCAGGCACTGGAGGCGGGGGAGAAGATCAAGCAAGAAACCCGCGGGTGGGACGATATGAAAGAGATTACCGTCTCTCAACGCTCAAAGGAGGAGGCGAATGATTACCGCTATTTCCCGGAGCCGGATCTGCCGCCTTTGGAGCTGACCCTTAAAGCAGGCTTTGATATAGAGGGCATGCGCGCCGCACTACCCGAGCTGCCGTGGCAGAAGCGCGAACGGTTCGCATCTTTGTACATGCTGCCGGAAAAGCAAGTAGAATTTTTTGTAAATG
>Ga0105164_10002806_pt1 | contig 10726 bp, 12 predicted proteins | sample VDWuncwatermetaG_FD_89674 | JGI IMG/M metagenome (GOLD analysis project Ga0105164, IMG submission 89674) | Wastewater microbial communities from Netherlands to study Microbial Dark Matter (Phase II) - VDW unchlorinated drinking water | ecosystem: Environmental > Aquatic > Freshwater > Drinking... | reverse complement strand
ACTAAGGTATATATTATATGCAACAGTGGTGAAGTTTGAAGGGGCAAATCCTCCACTCTAAAAAAGAAAAACCTTCGCTGGTGAAAATTGCGTCCGGCGGAGGTTTTTTATTTGGCGCTTTGGGGGCAATGGGTATGCGAAAGCCTAAAAATAAGAAAGCACAAAATGCGGCGTCTCGGGACAATGAAACAATATGCAGGCATGATTACAAGCACGCCATTCAAATAGGCAGAGTAGATTATGCATGTCCGTTATGCAAAGAACTTCTTGACCCTTTAGAGTGGTTTCTTATGAATAGCTTTGAGTTTGTTGAGGTGAAGAATGGTAAGATTGGAAAGCAGTAATTTAATTACAGCGGATTCAGGGAAAATGATCTTTTCGCATATGCGCACCAGGGTAAGAGTATTATCATGAAACCAGTCATGCAATATATTGCACATGCATATAAGGATAAGTTAGACAATTGGCAAACGCATGATCTTGGAAAACATCTTGACGGCGTTGCGAGTAAAGCTAAAGATTTTGCTGATATATTTGGCAATGGGGATTGGGCCAGCCTCGCTGGTTTATGCCATGATTTAGGTAAGTTTCTTCCGGATTGGCAGAAATATATTCGTAGGCAAACCGGATATGATATAGATGCACATATTGAAGGATCTAACGGCCGGCCGAATCATAGTACCGCAGGCGCGGTTTTATCTTTAGAACAATTTAAATTATCTCCGGTTGGGCGTATTATAGCTTACCTTGTGGCTGGTCATCATGCCGGCTTGCCTGATTGGCAGCCGGATGCCGCAGGTGGTGATTTGGTAAATAGGATTTACGAGGACGCTTTAGAGAGGAAACTTGATATTCGGGAACTTAGCCTCATCAATAATATTGATGAGGCTAATCGGTATATTAATTTCTCTTTGCCTGAGTCAAAACCGCTTGGGATCGTAAGTTCGCAAGAAATAGCGCAGAGACAAGAGCAATTCCATTTATGGATCCGCATGTTGTTCTCCTGTTTGGTTGATGCCGATTTCCTTGATACCGAATCATTCATGGATCCGAAGACGGAACAGCGTCGTGGGCAGTATCCATCTTTACCGGATTTGCACAATCGTTTTATGATTTTCACAGCTGAAAAACTGGCTAAAGTTGACAAAACAACGATCAATCGTTATCGAAAAGAAATATTGGGACAGTGTTGCGCTAAAGCTGCGTTGTCTCCCGGATTTTTCTCTCTTACTGTCCCTACTGGAGGCGGAAAGACGCTTTCCGCCATGGCTTTTGCACTGATCCACGCACTTCAATATAATAAAAAGCGCATAATTACTGCGATTCCTTACACGAGCATCATAGAACAGACGGCAAAAGTATATAAGTATGGTTCTGATGATGAGCAAGATATCCGGGAAGCGATTCGCAGCGGCAGTGTCTTATTTGGCGAGGACGCGGTTTTAGAACATCATAGCAATATTGACCCGGATAGAGAAGATAATAGAAGCCGACTTGCGACCGAGAATTGGGATGCGCCGGTCATTGTTACTACTAATGTCCAATTATTCGAATCAATATTGGCGAGCCGCCCATCTTCTTGCAGGAAATTGCATAATATCGTCAACAGCGTTATTATTCTCGATGAGGCGCAGATGTTACCGCCTGAATACTTACAGCCTATATTATCGGTGTTGAAAGGCCTGGTAGAACATTTTGGGGTTACTGTTTTACTTTGCACGGCGACGCAACCCGCATTAGGCGGGAATATCGGCAGCGGTCTGTCGGAGTTTAAAGGTTTAGAGAACGTGAAAGAGATAATTGATAGTCCTGAAACATTAGCCGGGATTTTAAAAAGGGTAGAGATAACGCCGCCAGATTTTGAGACGCGGATGGAATGGCCAAATATTGCACAGGACCTGCAGCGATATGAGCAGGTGCTTTGTATAGTAAATACGCGCAAGGATTGCCGTGACCTGCATGCGTTAATGCCTGCGGGAGCACTTCATTTGTCTGCAAACATGTGCGGAGAGGAACGTAGCGAGGCCATCTCTTTTATTAAACAAAGACTTAAGAATGGTTTCCCTGTACGAGTAATAAGTACGCAGTTGGTTGAGGCGGGCGTGGATATTGATTTTCCGGTTGTTTACCGTGCCCTTGCAGGAGTAGATTCAATGGCTCAGGCTGCCGGTCGATGTAATCGGGAGGCGAAACTTAATGCGCAGGGGCGTTTGGGTAAAGTCGTGATCTTTCAGCCGCCCAAACCAGCGCCGGTCGGCCTCCTCCGGAAGGGCGAAGATGCCGCAAAAACGGTTTTGCGCAGTAGGAATGAATGTAATTTCTGTCCGGAATTATATGTAGATTATTTCAAGCAATATTATTCGTCCTTGAATGATTTTGACCATCCCAGATTTAAGGAAAGACTTGTCAAAGAAGCAGGAGAATTTAAGTTTCAGTTCCGCACGTTTTCCCAGAACGTACGGCTTATTGATGATACCGTTCAACAAGGAATAATAGTCAGGTTTAAAGGAAGATCGGCCAATAGCAATGATTTTATCAGCCTCCTGAAAAATAAGGGTCCGGAGCCATGGTTACTGAGGAAGTTGCAGAGGTTTATTGTGAATGTGCCGGTTACTTTATTCTATAAACTCCGCGATTCCGATCATATTGAGCCAATTCATTCTTATTGGGTTCAAAAGAGCTCAGGCTTATACAGGCCAGGGTACGGCTTATTAAGTGATATTCATAATTGGGATGACGAGCTTTATTTTGCGTAAGAACTTCGATGAGGAGGGATAAACATGAAACCTTATGTGAATAAGGGATTTTGTTTGGAAGTATGGGGAGAGTACGCTTGTTTTACTCGTCCCGAAATGAAAGTGGAACGGGTGAGTTATGATGTCATGACGCCTTCTGCTGCCCGCGCGATTTTTGAGGCTATTTTCTGGAAACCGGCAATCCGCTGGAGGGTAAGGAAGATTGAGGTGTTGAATCCCATCAAGTGGGTTTCGGTGAGACGTAATGAGGTTGGAATAGTGATGAGTGAACGGTCGAGTGGACTTTTTATTGAGGAAAACCGGCAGCAGCGCGCAGGGCTATTTTTGAAGGATGTCCGGTATCGCGTGTATGCAGAACTCGAGTTTATTCCTGTTGGAAAGCGCACCAAGTCATATAATTTTCTTCCCGAATATTTAGCGGATAAAGATGAGCAAGCGGATTTTAAACAGGATCCCAAAGAAGAGAATCCCGGGAAATACAATGGAATGTTTGAGCGGCGTGCCTGGAAAGGGCAATGTTTCAACCGGCCGTATTTCGGATGCCGGGAGTTTTCCTGTATGTTTAGATTAGTTGATAACCAGTCGGATGGCGGGCAGCCGATTAACGAGACGCGCGATTTGGGTTTTATGCTATATGACATGGATTTCTCGGATTTGAACGATCCTAAGCCGGCTTTTTTCCGTGCCAGACTTGAAAATGGCGTTGTTAATATGCCTGAATGGGAGAGCGAGGAGGTGCGGAAGTGATTTTACAGGCATTGTATGAGTATTATCAGAGAAAAGCTATTGATCCGGAAAGCCAGATAGCGCCGGAAGGATGGGAATGGAAGCCGATACCATTTATTGTGGTTATAGATATGAATGGTAAATTTTTACAATTAAAAGATACTCGTGAGAATGAAGGCAAAAGGAAAATTCCCAAACAATATTTATTACCACGCGGTATCGGGAGATCAGGTTCTGATTCATGGAAAATCGCTAACTTATTCTGGGATCACTACGGTTACGTGCTTGGGTTATCAAGAGATGATAGTGCGAAGAGCAAAAAGATGGCGCAAAAGCAATTAACGTCTTTTATTAAAAAACTCCAAGAATTGCCAGGTTATGTTAAAGGGGTTCCAGATGTTGTTGCGGTCCTAAATTTTTATAATAAAAAAGAATATGGTAAAATTTCTGATGCTGAGATTCAAGACTGTCAAAAAATAGCCGGTTGCAATTTAATGTTTCATGTTGATGGACATGAGCGTATTTTAATCGATAATCCGGAAATCAAAACATACATTGATTCCTTGCTTGTGACTGACGAGGTTTTGGATAATGATAATAAGGAGAAAGCGCCTGTATATGAAGCAGTTTGCCTTATAACGGGCCAAAAGGGGCCGGTTCAGAGAAAGCATGCGCGAACACCGATTAACAAAGATACTAAATCGTTTATCGCAATTCAAAAGAATTCAGGATACGACTCTTATGGAAAGCAACAGGCGTTTAATTGCCCAATTAGTCCGAGCGCAGAGTTTGCGTATACAACTGCTTTAAATACTTTGCTTAAGAGTAAGAATAATAGAATCCAGATTTCCGATTCTACAGTAGTTTTTTGGGCTCAGCAGAAGGCGCGGGGATATGATTTTGAATCTAATTTTGCCTGGTATCTCACGTCATCTAAAGATGACCCCGAAAAAGGTGTTCAGGCCATACGCGGATTATATGATTCATTACATAGTGGAAATGTGCCACTGGATGAAGGGAACCGCTTTTATGTTTTAGGGTTAGCTCCGAATGCTGCCCGTATATCAGTGCGGTTCTGGAAGGCCGGTACAATAAGAGATTTCGCCGGTAAAATTAAACAGCATTTCGATGACTTTCAGATTATTCACGGCCCTAAGGACCATGAACACCTTTCGCTTTATCAGATTCTTAGCGCCACCGCCTTGGAATATAAAATGGATAATGTTCCGCCTAATCTCGCAGCTTCCGTTATTGAAAGTATTCTCGATGGGTCTCCTTATCCAGTCACTCTTCTACATCAATGCGTGCGGCGTATTCGCGCAGAACAACAGGTTAACCGGGCGCGTGCGGCTATCTTGAAGGCATATATCAACCGATTTAACAGGTTCTATAATCAACAAGAAAAGGAGGTTTCTATGGCGCTGGACCGTAGTAATGTCAACGTCGGATACCGGCTTGGCAGGCTATTCGCCGTTTTAGAAAAGATTCAGGAGGAAGCGAATCCGGGGATAAATGCCACTATCCGCGATCGTTTTTATGGTGCTGTATCGGCAACGCCGATAACCGTTTTTCCGCAGTTATTGAAGCTCAAGAATCATCATCTCGCCAAGTTGAATCCGGGGAGAAAAGTTAATCTTGAGAAAGAGATCGGAGAAATATTTGATACACTGTCTGAGTTCCCGGCGCATATGACGTTTGATGAGCAGGCGCGTTTTGCAATCGGCTATTATCATCAGCGCCAGGATTTTTTTAGGAAAAAAGAAGATAATAACTAACTATTACAAAGGAGGCATTATCATGGCCATTGCAAATCCGATTAAAAAACGCTACGATTTTGTTTATTTTTTTGATGTCCAAGACGGTAATCCTAATGGTGATCCCGATGCCGGAAATCTTCCACGAGTTGATGCGGAAACAGGCAGGGGGCTTGTTACTGACGTGTGTTTAAAGCGAAAAGTTAGGAATTATGTGCAGATAATGCATCCTCAAAAGGACATCGAGAATCCAGCTGAACCGTGGGCAATTTTTGTCCGTGAAAAGGCAGTTTTGAATCGGGCTATTGTGGGTGCGTGGGATGAAGTAAATAAGGACAAGGTTCTAAAAAAATCCGAAGATAAAAAAGGAGCTGAGGAAGAAACTCGTAAAAGAATGTGCGAGAAGTTTTATGATATCCGTACTTTTGGAGCGGTTTTGGCTACGAGCGATAAAGAGAAAACAGGAGAGTCCGAAGATGACAACAAGTTAAGAAAAACGGGAGGACAAGTCCGGGGGCCGATTCAATTTACTTTTGCTCGGTCAGTTGAACCAATAGTTTCTTTGGAACATAGCATTACGCGTATGGCTGTGACCAATGAGAAAGACCTGGAGAAAGAGCGTACTATGGGTAGAAAATTCACGGTGCCGTATGGTTTATATCGAACCCATGGATTTATTTCCGCGCATCTCGCCGCCCAGACGGGTTTTTCTGAAGACGACCTGAAGTTGTTTTGGGAAGCCTTGCAGCAGATGTTTGATCATGATCATTCGGCTGCGCGGGGATTGATGAGCGCAAGGGGTTTAATCATTTTTGAACACGGCTCTGCACTTGGTTCTGCCAATGCCGCTACGCTTTTTGATCGCGTTGTCGCTGAAAGGACAACAAAAGGGCCGGCGCGCCAGTTTTCCGACTTTCGTATTTTACTCGATGGAAAATCCGTAACAGAGATTCCGAAAATAATTAAGTTAGGAGATTAAGAGAGATGGAAAAGAAACAAGCGTACGGAAAATCCGGAATCTCGGTTGTTGTTTCAACAGGCGATCGGGTTGTGGCGGATATCCGCCGCTTGATCGAATCTGCGCGTAACCGAGTGGCTTCGTATGCCAATGCGGAACTTACTATGCTGTATTGGCGGATAGGCGAGCGTATTCGGCGGGAGGTCCTCAAAAAGAAGCGGGCAGAATATGGCGGCGAGATTTTGCCGACACTGTCGGCAAAATTGGAGCCTTCATACGGAGATGGCTTTAGTGAACGCAATCTGGCGCGGATGGTAAAGTTAGCCGAGGTTTTTCCTAAAGAGAAGATTGTCGCGACACTGTCACGACAATTGAGTTGGAGTCATTTTGTCGAGATTCTCCCGGCAAAAGATCCCCTTGCGAGGGAATTCTATGCCGAATTATGCCGGGTTGAGCGGTGGAGCGTGCGTACCCTTCGTGCAAAGATAGGCGGGATGCTGTTTGAGCGCACCGCGCTTTCCAGAAAACCCGATGAATTGATTCGATTAGAACTTGCTAAGCTTCGCGATGAAAACAAGGTATCCGCGGATTTGATATTCCGTGACCCGTATTTCCTGGATTTTCTCGGCCTGAAAGGGGCGTATCAGGAGAAGGATATTGAAGCAGCTATTTTGCGAGAGCTGGAATCGTTTATCCTTGAGATCGGGACGGGTTTTACTTTTGTTTCTCGCCAGAAGCGGATGATTATCGGAAATGATGATTTTTATCTTGATCTTCTGTTTTTTCACCGTGAACTCCGGCGCCTTGTGGCTATTGAACTGAAGCTCGATAAATTCAGGCCTGAGCATAAGGGGCAGATGGAGCTTTATCTACGGTGGCTGGATAAATATGAGCGTAAAACAGGCGAAGCGCATCCCCTTGGTTTGATTCTTTGCGCGGGTAAGTCTGATGAGCAGGTTGAGCTTCTTGAACTTGGCAAGAGTGGTATTCGGGTTGCCGAATATGTCACGCAGATTCCTGCGCGCGCGGTGCTGGAAAAGAAACTGCGCGAGGCGATTCAAAGCGCAAGAGCGCGCCTTGAGAACAAAGGAAGGGATGTTTGATGTATTCCGAAGAAGACTTGTTGCAATTATCGGCTCTCCAGCATTTTGTTTTCTGCCGGCGGCAATGCGCGTTGATTCACATAGAACAGGCATGGGTTGAGAATTTATTTACTGCCGAGGGTAGGATTATGCATGAAGATGTCCACAAGGCAGGAGCGCAGAAGAAAAACGATGTTAAGATTGAGCGCGGCCTTGCGTTACGGTCTTTAGAATTGGGCTTAAGCGGAAAGGCCGATGTGGTCGAGTTTCATAAGTCGCAAGACGGGAAAAAGACAGTGCCGTTTCCTGTGGAGTATAAGCGCGGCAAACCCAAGACCGATGACAGCGATAAAGTGCAGTTATGCGCGCAGGCGATGTGTCTTGAGGAAATGCTTGGTCTGCACGTATCCTGCGGCGCTTTATTTTACGGTAAAACACGGCATCGTTTGGATGTAGAGTTTGATGAAACATTACGTAAGGAAACAGAAGATACGGCGGTGCGACTGCATAAGTTTATAGCGGAAGGTAAGACTCCGCCTGCAGTCTATACGTCTAAGTGCGATTCTTGTTCATTTGTGGACATGTGCCTGCCGAAATTAGTCGCGCGTAATTTGCCGGTAAACCGGTATCTGAAGGAAGGGATAAAAGAAATATGAAGAAATACCTCAATACTTTATTTATTACCACCCAAGGGGCGTATCTTTCAAAAGAAGGCGAGACAGTAGTGGTATCGGTTGAAAAAGAAAACCGTCTACAGGTGCCTATTCATACCATTGGAGGCATTGTTTGTTTCGGGCAGGTTTCTATGAGTCTATTTTTGATGGGATTTTGCGCTGAGAATAATGTTGCAGTTAGTTTTTTAACCGAATATGGGCGGTTTCTGGCAAGCGTCCAGGGGTTGGTTTCCGGCAATGTGTTGTTGCGGCGCGAACAATACCGGCGCGCCGACGACTTGGTTTATTCGGCGCGGATAGCTAAATCCATACTAACCGGAAAAATCGCCAACAGCCGCGCCGTACTGCAGAGGACGCTAAGGGATCATCAGGATAAAATAAATACAGCCGCTTTGGAGAAGGCGTCTGTTCGGCTCACTTGTTCTCTGGAGCAGATGCAAAATGATCTGCCGTTGGATATCCTGCGGGGAGTGGAGGGGAGTCGGCTAATACCTACTTTGGTGTTTTTGATGAGTTGATAGTTTCGCAGAAAGGGGATTTTAAATTTAAAGAGAGAAGCCGCCGTCCGCCGTTGGATAAAGTAAATTGTCTGTTATCATTTTTATATACACTTTTAATGCATGACGCGCGCTCGGCCTTGGAATGCGTGGGGTTGGATTCTTGCGTAGGTTTTTTGCACAGGGACAGGCCCGGCCGGCCGGGCCTGGCGTTGGACATGATGGAGGAATTTCGGCCTTTTCTTGCCGATCGCCTTGCCCTAACTTTAATAAACCGCGAACAAGTAAGGATAAGCGGATTCACGGTATCTGAAACAGGAGCTGTTTTAATGGATGAAGAAACACGTAAAGCCGTTCTGGTCGCGTATCAAAAAAGAAAGCAGGAAGAAATTATGCATCCTTATTTGAAAGAGAATGTTCAGGTTGGAATATTGTTCTATATTCAGGCATTGTTACTGGCCCGGTATTTGCGTGGGGATTTAGACGGCTATCCTGTTTTTATTTGGAGATAAAAATCTATGATGGTCCTAGTTAGTTATGATGTAGAGGCGGCTACTAAACCGGGCCGCCGCCGTTTACGCAGGGTCGCTAATGTTTGCAAGGATTATGGACAGCGTGTGCAGTTTTCGGTATTTGAGTGCATAGTGGATCCGGCGCAATGGGCGGTATTAAGGCAGACGTTGATTAGTGAGATCGAAGAGGAGTCTGACAGTCTCCGGTTTTATTTTTTAGGGGCTAATTGGAAGCATCGGGTTGAACATATCGGAGCGAAAAAAACGGTGGATTTAGAAGGGCCATTGGTTATTTGATGAGGCCTTGCGAACCCGGAGTTATACCGGGCAATAGAGGGGATCCGCGCTTGCGTAACTTATTGCATCCGGAAGCGTTAAGATTAAGCGGGCAATATTTTGTTTTAGATAAGGTTGTTGTTGAGGTGGTTCGCAAAAGCAGTCGAATAACGTATTGATATTACAATAGTTAGAATGTAGCTGTCGCGCCCCGCGTGGGCGCGTGGATTGAAACTGTATGCGTTGTATAGCGTGAACCCAGAGTGGTAGTCGCGCCCCGTGCGGGCGCGTGGATTGAAACCAGCCAGTGATTGACAGTTTGACAATTTAGCTTTGTCGCGCCCCGCGTGGAGGGAAACGAGGTGGTTATATTATGTAACTACCTAACACATGTGGTAATGAATCGGTATTCTGAAGTGTACGTAAGAACCGGACAGTTGAAAATGCGGCTTAAGTAGAAGTTGCTTGTTAAGGGGGAAAGGTCGTGACAATTTGTCACGGGTTGAAATTGTCCGCGCCGAACGGGAAGAATGGTGGTGAGATTTTGCCGACAGTGTCGGCAAAATTGGAGCCTTTATACGGAGATGGCTTTAGCGATCGCAATCTGGCGCTAATGGTAAAGACGATGTGGGCGAGGTTTAAACCTCGCCCACATACTTTTAACTGAATAAAAATAGGTTGCTGTCTATGTTTTTCTTTTTACCCTTCGCGTAACTGTTTTTCCGCGTTGACAATGCCGCGGTTCATCACCCGGATGGTTTCTTTGATCCGGTCCTTCATAAGGTAAGAGGCGACTTTGGCGTCGCTTATCTCGCGTAATACCTGTATTCCCATCCTTAAATAGCGCACCACTTCGCCCTCATCTGTATCGGTAAAGCGCAGGACCAAGTCAAATTCCGAGCCGCGCAGCCAGGCTTCTGTGGCCAGGCTCAAATTGAAAAACGGCTGCTTGCTGAAAGGATAGATCCGGTATCGGCGTTCTTTGGTCTTTATTGAATCATAATATTCGTCGCAGATCCTTTTTAGGCCGCGCGTATTCTTAGAGAGAATGGGCAGTTCCTGGTTTTTCCTCGGTTCAAATACTGATGCCACGGCAATTACCCCCAGCCCGAATTCATCCAACTGTTCCAGGACATTTTCCGCGTAAAGCCCGGAGAGCATCAATTCATAACCATAGACGGTCTTGGCAAACTGCCCTTTGTCTGTAAGCGCGTTATTGGCAATGCAGTTTGTCTCGCGCAGCAGCTTGATCTTGGATTCGATGAGGCGCACCGCTTCTTTCTGTTCATTACGCCGCGACTGAAAATAGTGCAGGGACAAGGGATAGATCTTGATTAATTCATCCCCGTGTTTTTCATAGAGGTTGAGGAGCGTGGCGTATGAGGAATTAAGCTGGCTCTTTACCTGTTCGGGATTGCCGTAGATAATAGGTTTTACGTCCTCCGGGTCCATGCGGCGGGGGTTAACGCGGCAATAGACAAAACCTTCCTT
>Ga0105164_10002805_pt1 | contig 10727 bp, 17 predicted proteins | sample VDWuncwatermetaG_FD_89674 | JGI IMG/M metagenome (GOLD analysis project Ga0105164, IMG submission 89674) | Wastewater microbial communities from Netherlands to study Microbial Dark Matter (Phase II) - VDW unchlorinated drinking water | ecosystem: Environmental > Aquatic > Freshwater > Drinking... | reverse complement strand
GCAGGTCTGGGGTATTTTATCTATCGCAAGTTTCGTAAGCCTGCCGCGGCGACGGGCTATGGCAGTATGCAATACCAAGACACGACAGCCTCTTCGTACAACCGTGAACCGGCCGTTGAAGCTCCAGCGTTGGCTGAGCTTGACTTCAGCTTCATTCGCGTCATGGACCCTCGCTTCGACCCCGCCGGATTCGTCAAATCCGCCCAGGATATTTTTTTCAAGGTCCAGGCCGCCTGGAGCCGCCAGGATGGAGCGACCCTTACTTCTCTCTTAGTGCCTGAGCTCGCCCGCTCATGGGAGCAGGAGCTTACGGGGCTTGCCGCTCACGGCCACAAAAACTATATCGAAAACATCGCCCTGCGAGCCACCGAGATCACTGAGGCCTGGACGGAACAGGGACAGGATTATATTACGATTCGCCTAGAGGCCAATCTGCTGGACTACACCGTTGACGAGAAGAGCGGCATGGTTGTCGCCGGGAACAGATCGGAGCCGGCAGAATTTGAGGAATACTGGACTTTTGCCCGCCCTGTCGGCCCCAATCCGTGGCGGCTCACAGCGATCCAGCAGCCGTAGACGTTAAGCGGTGGCTTTTTTGGCCGGCTGGCGCGGCGCCGGCTTTTTCTTGGCGGTTTCTTCTTTGCCTTTCTGTGCCGGACGCTTGCCTCTCTTCTTAGCGCCAGAGGAGGCCTCTGCTTTTGCTTTACCCGCGCCCTCTGCCGGGAGCAGTTCAATTAACGAGATAGACGCATTGTCTCCATGTCGCCAGCCGACTTTGACAATCCGGGTGTAACCGCCCGGGCGGTCTTTAAAACGCGGGGCGAGCGTATCGAATATCTTCCGCACCACTCCCTCGTCCTGAACGATTCCGAGGGCCTGACGCCGGGCATGGAGAGTGCCTTGTTTGCCCAGACCGATCACCCGATCCGCCAAGCCCCTTAGCTCCTTAGCCTTGGGATCCGTGGTTCGGATGCGCTCGTGCTGGAACAACGAGGTTACGAGATTTCGCATCAGCGCCCAACGGTGACTGGCGCTGCGGTTGAGCTTCCTTCCGCTCTTAAGATGGCGCATGCTCTAAGCTGTCTCCTTTTCTTTCATCTGCCTCCGCCTCTCGATCTCCTCACGGGAAGGGAAATTGTCCAGCCTCATCCCGAGCTCCAGGCCCATATCCCGGAGGATCTCCTTGATCTCGTTGAGCGATTTGTGCCCGAAATTCTTGGTTTTCAGCATCTCCTGCTCTGTTTTCTGCACCAGCTCGCCGATGTACTTGATGTCCGCATTTTGCAGGCAATTCTGGGAACGAACGGAAAATTCCAATTCGTCCACGCTGCGAAAGAGATTCTCGTTCAGAGAGGCCGAGGGGGACTCCTCGCGAGCCTCGCGCTGCGGCTCCTCATCAAAATTGATAAAGATCTGCAATTGATCCTGGAGGATCTTTCCCGCGAAGGCTACGGCATCTTCGGGTTTTATGCTCCCGTCCGTCCACACCTCGAACACCAAACGGTCGTAGTCGGTCCTCTGCCCAACCCGCGCGTTGGTTATATGAAAGTTCACTTTCCGGATAGGAGAGAAGATGGCGTCCATAAAGACGGTATCTACGGGGGCGCCTTCCTCTTTGTTTCTCTCGGCCAGCACGTAGCCCCGCCCCATCTTTGCCACCATTTCCATGTCCAGCTTCCCCTCGCGGGAAAGGGTAGCAATGTGCTGCTCGGGATTGAGAATCTCCACGCCGGGACCCCCAATGATGTCCTTCGCCTGAATGGTCTTGGGCCCTTTGGCTTCGATCTTGAGGGTTTGCTGCTCGGTATCGTGCAGCTTGAGGCGAACTTCCTTGAGATTGAGGATGACGTCGGTTACGTCTTCCGTGATCCCGGGAATAGTGGAAAATTCATGAAGGATCCCCTTCATCCTCACCGAGACGATGGCGGCCCCCATCAGCGACGAGAGCAAGATTCTCCTGAGAGAATTGCCGACCGTTTGCCCGAATCCCCTCTCGAACGGTTCCGCATAAAACTTGCCGTAGGTAGAAGTAAGGCCCTTATCATCTACTTCGAGATTTTTCGGTTTGATTAAATCAGTCCAATGCTTATACATAGCATCTCCCAAAATTTCGCAAATTTACTTCGAGTAAAGCTCCACAATCAGTTTCTCATTGATCGGGGCGGTGACGTCGCTCCGCGTGGGCAGCAGCTTGATCCTCCCGCTGAAGCCCTCGCGATCAACCTCGGCCCATTCCGGCACGCCGCGCCGCTGGGCGCCTTCCATAGCAGAGATGATCCTTCCCATCTGCCGGCTCGGCTCCTTGACCGAGAGCACATCCCCCGCACGGATAAAATAAGAGGGTATGGTCACTCGCTTCCCGTTAACCAGGATATGGCCGTGCCGCACGAGCATGCGCGCATCAGCCCTGGAACTGGCAAACCCCAGCCGGTAGGTAACGTTATCCAGCCGCCTTTCCAGAAGCACCAGGAGCGCCTCGCCCGTAATCCCTTTTAACCTCTCCGCCATGGCGAAAGTGCGGCGGAATTGATTTTCCAAAAGGCCGTACATACGCTTGACCTTCTGTTTCTCGCGCAACTGGATGCTGTACGCGGAAAACTTTTGTCTGCCCTGGCCGTGCTGGCCGGGCGGATAGTTTCTGCGCTCAACAGCGCACTTGTCCGTATAACAACGATCTCCCTTGAGAAAGAGTTTTAAATTTTCCCGGCGGCAAAGCCGGCACACGGATCCGGTATATCTAGCCAATGATTCCTCCTTTACACCCTTCTCCGCTTCGGCGGGCGGCATCCGTTATGCGGGATAGGGGTTACGTCCTTGATCAGACTGATATTGAATCCCGCTGCCTGGAGAGATCTGAGGGCCGATTCTCTGCCTGCCCCCGGCCCGCGAACAAAAACCTGAACCGAGCGGACACCGTGGTCCAAGGCCTTTTTGGCGGCATTATCCGCCGCCTGCTGGGCGGCAAACGGAGTCCCTTTGCGCGACCCCTTAAAACCCATGGTCCCGGCACTAGACCATGAAATGACGTTTCCCTGAAAATCTGTAATCGTGACGATCGTGTTGTTAAAAGTCGAATGGATATGGACAACACCCTCGGAGATGTTCTTTCTGCCTTTCTTCTTTCGGGCTGTCTTTTCGGCCGTTTTCCCTTCTTCTTGTCCTTCGGCCTTTTTCTCTTCGGCTTTTTCGTCCCCTTTTGCCATTATGCCTCCTGCCTATTTCAGCCATAGGCTGATCCGCCTCAGGCGGAGCCTACTGCCTTCTTTTACCCTTTCGATGGCGCGGTTTTCTTCCCGGCCACCGTTTTGCGCGGCCCCTTGCGGGTGCGCGCATTCGTATGGGTCCTCTGTCCTCGAACAGGCAAACCCTTGCGGTGTCTCATCCCGCGGTAAGATCCCATATCGACGTGGCGCTTGATATTCATCGATATGTCACGTCTCAGATCTCCCTCTACCTTATAACCCTGATCGATGATCTGGCGGATTTTCACCATCTCGTCGTCCGTAAGGTTATCGCTCTTCGTATCGAGATTAACCCCGGCTGCCTGGAGAATCTTCTTCGAACCGCTTCTCCCTATCCCGTAGATATAGGTGAGGGCGATTTCCATTCTTTTATTTTTGGGTAAGTCGACCCCTGCTATGCGTGCCATCTTTTCACCCTTGATCCCTTAAACCCTGTAACCCTTGAACTTTCGACTATCCTTGTCTTTGTTTATGTCTAATGTTGACGCAAACCACCCGCACGACTCCTTTGCGCCGGATCACCTTGCATTTGTTGCATATCTTTTTGACCGATGCTCTGACCTTCATCTTCTTGCCCCGTCTCTATTTCTCGCGGTAGATAATTCTTCCTCGGGCCAGGTCGTAAGGAGAGAGCTCTATCTTGACCTTATCTCCGGGAAGGATCTTGATATAGTGCATGCGCATTTTTCCTGAAATGTGGGCCAATACCTTATGACCATTATCCAGCGCTACTCGGAACATGGCGTTGGGGAGCGTTTCCAAAACAGTCCCCGTAACTTCAATGGCATCTTCTTTAGGCATCAGACCTTAATGGATTACCCGGTCCTTATATCTTGCTTAAAATATAAGGGCCGTCTTTGGTAATCGCGACCGAATGCTCGAAATGCGCCGCCAAGCTTCCGTCTTTAGTTACCGCCGTCCATCCATCCTCTTTGATCTCGACGTCATATCCCCCCGCATTGACCATCGGCTCGATAGCCAAGACCATGCCTTCCCTGAGTCGAAGGCCTCGGTCGCGCTCGCCATAGTTGGGAACCGGAGGCTCCTCATGGAGTTTTTTACCGATTCCGTGGCCGACAAACACCCTCACCACCGAATACCCCGCGTCCTCTACGGTCTTTTGAATCTCTGCAGAAAGATCTCCCAATCTGTTACCTTCCCGAAGTTGTTCTATGCCTTTATACAGCGCCTCTTCGGTGACCTGGATAAGACGCCGCGCCTCTTCGCTCACCTTTCCGACCCCAACCGTAACGGCGGCATCTCCGTAAAAACCTTCGCAGATGACACCGAAGTCTAATCCCACCACGTCTCCCTCTTTCAGCTCACGCTCCGAAGGGATGCCGTGGACGATCTCCTCGTTGATGGAGGTACAAAGCGAGCGCGGATAGGTCCTCCCCGCCATCGTATAGCCTTTGAATGCAGGCTGCGCCTTTTTTTTATAGGTCAGCTCTTCGGCCAAGGCATCTAATTCCAACGTCGTTACCCCAGGGGCCACTTTTTTTTTTAGCTCTTTCAGGATCTCCGCTACGATCACGTTTGCGCGCCTCATGATCTCAACCTCTCGGGCCGACTTGAGAGAGATCATGCCGCCGCTTCTCCCACTGCCTGGAAAACGCGGCTCCGGATTTGCTCCACGCTCCCTACCCCATTAATCTCTTTGAGCAGGCCTCTCTTTCGATAAAAGTCCACGAGTGGAGATGTCTGTTTCTCGAAGACACGAAGCCGGGCGGCGATGGTCTCTTCCAGATCATCTTGCCGTTGATAGAGCCCTCCGTCACATCGGTCACAAAAACCTTCCCTTCGGGGAGGGTTAAAGACCGTATGATAAAGGCTCCCGCACTTCCTACAGCTCCGCCGTCCCGATAGCCGTCGAATGATCACTCCCTGGGGCACCTGGATGCAAAAGACGGAATCCAGGCCCCAACCCAAATCTTTGAGAATCCCTTCCAGCCCCTCAGCCTGAGCGACCGTTCTCGGGAAGCCGTCCAGGATAAAACCCTTCTCGCAATCTCTTTCCCGCAACCGCTCCGCCACCAAGTTTAACATGATATCATCCGGAACCAGTTCTCCCTTATCGAGATACTCCGAAGCCTTCTTTCCCAGGGGAGTATGATCCCGCACCGCTTTCCTCAGGATGTCTCCGGTTGATACCTGGCAAGCCCCATATCTCTCTTCCAGAAACTTTGTCTGAGTACCCTTGCCTGCACCCGGCGGACCTAAAAAGACTACGCGCATATCCGTCACTGGTTAACTCGTTGATTCGTTACCCGCGCAAATAACGAGTAACGACCTCAACCCCTTCTTCCACGCAGGCGTCCGCGCTTCATGAACCCTTCGTAGTTGCGGGTGATCATATGGGTCTCCACCTGAGCCACGGTGTCCAAGGCTACGCCCACAACAATCAGAAGCGCCGTCCCGCCAAAGAAAAAAGGCACATTGAACTGGCTGATCAGAATGGTCGGTAAAAGGGCTACCACCGAAAGATAAATGGCGCCGCCCAGAGTAATCTTAGAAAGCACGCGATCAATAAACTCCGCGGTTTTTTGCCCCGGCCGGATTCCCGGGATATATCCCCCAAACTTTTTCATGTTCTCGGCAACGTCGACGGGATTGAAAACGACCGCCGTGTAAAAATAACAGAAAAAGATAATGAACCCGACATAAAGAACGTCATGCAACCAACGACCCGGCGCCAGATATCCGGCCATGACCTGAGCCCAAGGATGCTGCACGAACTGGGCTACGGTCGCCGGAAAAATCAGAATGGATGAGGCAAAGATAGGCGGAATCACTCCCGAGGTATTGATCTTCAGTGGCAGGTGAGAACTCTGTCCCCCGTACATCTTCCGTCCTACCACCCTCTTGGCATACTGCACCGGGATCCTGCGCTGGCCGCGCTCCATAAAGATAATCACCCCGACCACAAGCACCACGACCACCAGAACGAAAAGCACCACCAACACGCCCAACTCTCCCTCCCGAACGAACTGAAAAGTGGAGGTGACGGCAGACGGCAACCGGGCAACGATTCCGGCAAATATGATGAGAGAGATGCCGTTGCCGATCCCCCGCTCCGTAATCTGTTCTCCCAGCCACATGATGAAGGCCGTGCCTGAAGTCAGGGTAACGATCGTCATAAAGCGAAATCCCCATCCGGGATCCAAGACGATGGCCTCGCCTCCGGGACCGCGGGTCCCCTCCAATCCCACGGCGATCATCATCCCCTGAATGATGGAGAGGACAATCGTTCCGTAGCGGGTATACTGGGTGATTTTCCGACGACCCACCTCACCCTCCTTGGAAAGCCTCTCGAGATAAGGAAACACCACGGTGAGCAACTGTAAAATGATCGAGGCGCTGATGTAGGGCATGATTCCCAAGGAGAAGACTGAGAATTGCTCCAAGGCCCCGCCGGAAAAAAGGTTGAAGAGGCCGAAGATGGTGTCCTTGACTCGGTCAAAAAAAGCGGCAAGCGCCAGCCGGTCAATCCCCGGTGTGGGAATATGGACTCCCACGCGGTAGACAGCCAGCATGGCCAGGGTAAAGAGAAGCCTGCGTCTAAGCTCCGGGATCTTGGATGCGTTTTGAAAACCTTCAAGCATGGGATGCTATCAACTCGGCCTTTCCGCCTAGGGCCTCGATCTTCTCCTTGGCCTTTGAAGAAAAACCGTGGGCTTTTACGGTCAAGGCCTTACTCAACGAACCGTCGCTTAAGATTTTAACTCGCTCGCCCTTAGCGCGGACCAATCCATGTTCCATCAGAATCTCGGGCGTCACTTCACTACCGGAGGCAAAGATTTCCAACTGCCCGAGGTTGACGATGGTCGGGCTCTTCTTAAACGGGTTACGAAAACCTCGTTTTGGCACACGCCGCTGAAGCGGCATTTGACCGCCTTCAAAACCTGGCGGCGTATTTCCGCCGGAACGGGACCCTTGTCCCTTATGGCCGCGGCAGGAGGTTTTTCCATGCCCAGAGCCGTCTCCCCGGCCCACCCGCTTCCTTTTCTTCTTGGAACCGGGGGCGGGTTTTAAATTACTTAGATCCATAACCTTCAGCGAATATCCGTCAATAACTTTCCCCGGCGGCTAGCAATCTCCTCGGGAAATTCAAGCTCCTTCAGCGCCTCAAATGTCGCCTTAACCATGTTGTGGGGATTGTTGGATCCAATGCATTTTGTCAGAACATTCTGTATCCCCGCAGCTTCCACGACCGCTCGCACTCCCCCTCCGGCGATGACTCCCGTCCCCTCGGACGCAGGCTTCAGTATGACATAGCCGGCGCCGAACTTGCCGCTAACCTCAAAGGGAATCGTCCCATCGATGACTGGGACTCTGATCAAATCCTTCTTGGCCTGCTCCAATCCTTTTCGGATCGCCTCCGGCACTTCCTTGGCTTTTCCCATCCCATACCCCACCGTGGACTTGCCATCCCCCACAACCACCAGGGCGCTAAAACTGAAGCGCCGGCCACCCTTGACTACTTTGGCCACCCTGCTGATATGGACGACCTTATCTTTTAACTCCAAACCCTGCGGATCAATCCGTTCCAAAGAAACCTCACCTATGTTAAAAAATTAAACCACCTTCGCGCGCGGCATCGGCCAAGGCCTTCACGCGACCATGAAATAAAAACCCATTGCGATCAAACACCACATTGGTAATTTTCTTCTCTTTGCAGATCTGAGCCAGCAACTGCCCCACCAGCTTTGCGGCGCCCACTCCCTTGGTCTTTTTGAGCTTCCCCTTTAACTCCGGCGAAATAGTCGAAACCGAGGCCAGGGTCGCTCCCTTCTCGTCGGAAATGACCTGAGCGTAAATATGTTTCAGGCTCCGATAGACGCACACGCGCGGGCGCGCATCCGTTCCCAAAATTTTCTTGCGCACCCGCTGCTGTCTTCTATTGCGCCCGATTTCTCTCTGACTGTCCAACATGACCTTGCCTCGATGAACTAGGCCGCACCGGCAGCGCCGACTGCCTTTCCAGCTTTACGCTGAATCACCTCTTCACGATATTTTATCCCTTTACCCTTGTAGGGTTCCGGGGGTTTCAAACCACGAAGCATCGCCGCCGTCTTGCCGAGAATCTCCCTATCGGCGCCGTGGAGGGTGACGATAATCTGCCTCTCGACCGTCGCTGTAACACCTGGCGGCAGAGGAAAAACGACAGGATGGGAAAAACCCAAGGTCAAATGCAGATCCGTCCCTCTTACCTCCGCCCGATAACCTACCCCATTGATCTCCAAAACCCGGCTGAAGCCTCGGCTTACCCCCTCGATCATGTTAGCGACGAGCTTCCGCGTGAGCCCGTGGAGCGCCTTAGCTTTCCTCTCTTCGGTCTCTCGGCTGATCCGCAGCTGCTTCCCTTCCACCTTGGCCTGGATGCTTGGGGGGACCTCCGTCCGAAGCTTTCCCTTCGGCCCTTCTACGCGGATCGCCCCATCTTCCAATACAACCTTGACCCCGTCAGGGATCGATATAGGCAGTTTTCCGATTCGTGACACTTTGCCCCTCAACCTCGGCCTACCAGACCGAGCAGATCAGCTCTCCCCCGACTTTCGCTTTCAGCGCTTCCCGGTCCACGAGAACCCCCTTGGGCGTTGAAAGAACGTTAATCCCGAGCCCCTTCCGGATGGGAGGAATTTCTTGAAATCCAACATAGACCCTCATACTGGGCCGACTGACCCGCTTTAGGCCTGAGATGACCGGCCGGTTTGCTTTATCAAACTTTAGCTGGATATGGAGATCCTCGCCCGCCCGTTCCTTCACCTTCACTTTCTTAAACTCTTGCAAATAGCCTTCCTTCACTAACACCTTGAGAATTTCCTCTTTCACACGCGACCACGGGACCTCCACGCTCTCATGCCGCGCCCGGCCAGCATTCCTAATTCGAGTCAGCATATCCGCAATCGGATCCGTCATCCCCATTTTTTTTCTCCGAGGTATTACCAGCTTGCTTTAGTCAATCCTGGGATCTGTCCCTTACGCGCAAAATCCCTAAGGCAGATCCGGCACATGCGGAAGCGCCGGTAAAAGGCCCTGGCCCGTCCGCACAGAGGGCAGCGGTTATACTGGCGCACCTTGAACTTGTTAGGCCTTTCCGCTTTTATTCGAAGACACTTCTTAGCCAATGAACTCTCCTAGTCCTTGTCTTTCACCGCAAAGGGCATCCCCATGTACTTGAGCAATGCCTTCCCTTCCCGATCCGTTTTGGCCGTAGTGACGATGGATACGCTCAACCCACGGCTCTTTTCCACCTTGTCGGCCTGAATCTCGGGAAAAATGATCTGTTCGCGAAGCCCCAGCGAATAATTTCCACAACGATCAAAAGAGCTGTCGGGCACCCCTTTAAAATCTCTCACCCGCGGCAAGGCCACGTGGATCAATCGATCCAGAAATTCGTACATCCGCTCTCTTCTCAGTGTGACCATACATCCGATCGGAACACCTTCGCGCAACTTGAAATTGGCGATCGCCTTCTTTGCCCGCGTAATCACAGGCTTCTGTCCCGCGATGGCCGTGACCTCGGCCACGGCGGCATCCAGGACCTTGATGTTTTGAGTGGCCTCGCCGAGGCCGACATTTAAAGTAATCTTTTCCAGACGCGGCACCTGAAGGGGGTTCTTATAGCCAAATTCCTTTATCATGGCCGGAACAACTTCCTCTTGGTATTTTTTCTTGAGCCTAGCCATCATCTCTTAATTGTGAATTTTAAATGTTGAGTTTTTAATTAAACATTAACAATTTAAAATTAATCCAGCGGGTCCCCGCAGCGGCGACAGACCCGAACCTTTTCCCCGTTCGCCAATACCTTTTTGCCGATCCGTACCGGGGCATTGCACTTGTCGCACATCACCATGAGCTTGGAGATATGAATCATGGACTCCTTCTCAATGATGCCACCCGGCTGTTGCGGTCCCCGCGCTCGACTGTGCCGTTTAACCAGATTCACCCGCTCGATAAGGGCAGCCTCTTTGTCCGGGATCACTCTCAGGACCTTGCCGGTCTTTCCCCGCTCCTTGCCGGCAATGACCATCACGCTGTCGTTTTTACGAATGTTCACTTTAAAGCTCTCAGCTTTCAGCCTTCAGCTCTCTCAGGTTTTACTGATTGCTGACGGCTGATAGCCATTCTTACAACACCTCTGGGGCAAGAGAGATAATCTTCATAAATTTCTTTGCCCTGAGCTCCCGCGCCACGGGACCGAAGATACGGGTCCCGATCGGCTCCCTTTGGTTGTCGATGAGGACCGCCGAGTTGTTGTCGAACTTGATGTAACTCCCATCTGGACGACCTATCTCTTTAGCGGTCCTTACCACAACGGCCTTCATTACTTCGCCTTTTTTCACTTTGGCGTTCGGAATCGCTTCTTTGACCGACACCACGATGACGTCCCCCAGAGACGCGTACTTGCGCTTGCTTCCCCCAAGGACCTTAATGCACTGCACCTTCCGCGCTCCCGAATTGTCCGCCACATCCAACACCGTT
>Ga0105164_10002804_pt1 | contig 10728 bp, 12 predicted proteins | sample VDWuncwatermetaG_FD_89674 | JGI IMG/M metagenome (GOLD analysis project Ga0105164, IMG submission 89674) | Wastewater microbial communities from Netherlands to study Microbial Dark Matter (Phase II) - VDW unchlorinated drinking water | ecosystem: Environmental > Aquatic > Freshwater > Drinking... | reverse complement strand
GCCGAGTCATAGCTCCCATCGGCCGCGGCATGCGACGCGTCTTCAGAGCTGCCAACAGCTTGGCCCTAGCCCAAGCACGCTTCTTCGATCCCGTCACCAGGCTAAGCGAGGTAACGCGCTCGCGCATGCTGCATCGCTTCCTGCGCCGCCTGAGCAGAATGGGAGTCACCGCCAACATTATCACCAACGCGAGGGCGGTGTTAGGTGCGATATTCTTTGTAATTTTTAACTCTGGCTATCACAATATAGGGTCATGGATCCTCCTATTTGCGTTCGCCTTGGATTGCGTTGATGGGTCTCTCGCAAGACATCAGGGGCGCGCATCCGATTTTGGCAAATGTATCGATCTTCTGGCCGATAATTTCATTTACGGCTGCATGATTGTTAGTCTTTCTACCTTAAAGGTGGATGGCCACCTGGTAGGTATAAATCTCTTATTTGTTCCAATGAGTTTAGTACTTTCAAGCATTTTTCACGGAGAGGGTAAACAAACAGACTGGATTTTCGGACCGTATCCTCGGTTATCCTTCATCAAATTTCCGTGCATCTTTGCTTTTTTTCTTCAGGTTATTTCAGGAATAGATTACATCGAAGCGGCGTTATTGTTATCAGATTCACTCGCATTCGCCGCGGCAACGCTTTTTTATGTCCTCATCCAATGGCGTCGGCTTCGTTCCGCAAGTTGAGAGTACTCTCGCCTAACGATCCCCCATGATGCTCGCCCCCTGGCTATCGCAATCGAGATTGCTTATCCCGTTACGGCTGATTTGGACGAGGGGCTCCCTATGCTCTTAGATGGTTCCGATATCCAAGCCTGCGTCGCATTTATCTCTGGGCATGCGGGTTGGGCCTGCCCCGTCGTGTTTGGCATCTCCCTCGCAAAGTCGATCGTCTTCGTCAGCCTCTTCGTTCCGGGCGGGATAACATTCCTCCGCCTAGTCGGGGGGCTCGTCGGTGTCGGTGCACTTCCGTGGACAATTCTCATTTGGGCGGCGGCGGGGACCGCGCTTGGCTACCTCGTGTCATTCTTGATTGGATGGTATATCGGACCCGGCCTGATCCGCAGCTGGCCGTTGTTGCACAATGACCTTTGTGCGACCTAGTTGTGCAGGAGCCAATGTTCCTTAGGTTTTTTAGAGTTTTGCCTTGACTCAAACGATTTCGTATTGCGATTTGATTTCTTTGATTTCATGAGCAGCCCGCACGCCACTCAAACATCCCGCGCAGAATACAAGTATACAGTACCAATCGTTCTTCGCGTTCAGTAGATGTTTCAATTTCCGCTCCAGTGCGCGGCGCTCGTTCTCATAGAGCGTGCCGACGTGGAGAGCTTTGTGCACTTGCTTCAATCCGTAGTCGGCGCACCAGATCTCTGCTCGCCGCAGTTTTCGGATGTTGCGCGTGCGCCACGATATGACAGTGCCGCTCATTTTCCTGTTCATACGCTAGAGAAGAAGCGACAGTTCGAAGGGCGTGTATATCGGTTCGGTGCCGAGAAAGTGTCTGCTCAAGGCCTGGCTCTGGTCCTGGATGATATCTTTTACGGTTCGCTGTCTACGTTTCCATTTCACCGCTTGGTTCAATCGGCCGAATACCGCTTCGACCACCTTGGCTTTGCCTTCCGCAGAGAGTTGGTATTCAGTTTTGCTCAATTGTTCGAAATCGTTCCGCTTGCCGAGTTTCTTTTCAAGAAAGAGCGGGAAGATCGCGGAATCCACCACGGGCACGCGGAACTCCTCGACCATGTCCAAGACGAGCGCGGGCTTTCCGTAGCGCTCGGAATGGTAGAGGCCGAGGTACGGATCAAGACCGACGTAGAGACATGCGCGCTCCACTTCGTTGTAGAGAATGCCGTAGCCGTAATTGATTGCGCTGTTGAACTTGTCGCGTCCTTGCGGGATGCGCCCCGGAAATTTGTGGAGTTGTTTGAGCGAGCCCCAGTATTTCTCGGCGATAAATCCCTCGACGCCAAGCAGCTGATCTCTCGCTGCCTCCGCCGGACGAATCATGTCGATCGCTTTGTACAGGGCTTCGGCTTGCGTGATCGCTTTCTCGAAATCCGCTGCCTTCTTGGCCATGAGATACCGCAGGTAGGTGATCTGATTCCTGCATTTACCCGAGACGAAACTTTTTGCGAGCGCAAGGGCCTGCGCCGGATCGCTGGATACCTCAAGCTGTGCGCGTCGGGTCGTCGCAAGACCTCTCGCGTCGCTGGAAAATATCCTACCCACCGGCTTGCCGAACGCGCCTAGGTAGACAATGTCCACTTCGTATTCCAAGGCGAGCTTGACCGCGTGCATCGTGATGGAAGATGGCCGCAGAATAACAATTTTATTGAGTCGGCGTATCGGATATTCTTTTTCTTTTCGCACCGACCCCTTGGACGGGAAGCGCAGGACGAGGCGCTCCCCCGTTGCACCGATGTGAGTGCCGTACGTATCTACAAGGAGATCCATATAAAATAAAGCGCTTATGAATAATGCGGCACGGGAACATACCACAGGTACGTTGCAAAAGTAAAGTGCGTTATACTTTGCATATGGATGCCAACTGCGTCTTTTGCAAGATCGTCGCGGGGGAGATTCCTGCGACCAAGGTGTACGAGGATGATGAGTTCCTCGCCTTTCTCGACATCCACCCGCAAGCACCCGGCCACACGCAGGTGATACCGAAGCAACACTACCGGTGGGTGTGGGATGTGCCCAACGCCGGCGCGTATTTCGAGGTCGCCCGCAAAGTGGCGCGCGCGATGCAGAACACCTTCGGCCCCATCGACGAAGTACACTCGCGCATCATGGGCGACGAAGTGCACCACGCGCACATCTGGCTTTACCCTAATCCCCACAAAGCCCGCGGAGACAAAATGGACTTCGAAACCAACGCCGAAAAGATCCGCGCCTCGCTCAAAGAAGATTGACTCATATAAAACAGGGGTTCACAATACGCAGTGGGACGACAACTTGGCGAGGTCTCGGTTATGAAACCGTTGCGGATTACTCCGAAGCTCCTGCGCGAGCTTGACGAAGTGGTTGACCAAGAGGCGCGAAAGCCTCAGACGCCGCAGAAGCGTCAGCAATCGCGCATCGTGCGCGAGGCGCTCAAGAAAATAATGAAGCGTCGACGCCGCTGATACGCGCGGCGCGGCGCGGGCGGTCGCCTACTGCTTCAGGCGGTGGGCGACTTCTACTATTTATTTTCCAATGCTTCAATCCCCGGCAGAGTCCCCTTCAACAAATATTCCAACATCGCGCCGCCGCCGGTCGAGAGGAATCCGAGGGAGTCTTCCGGCACACCGCTCTCTTCTATCGCGGCGATGGTGTCGCCGCCGCCGATCACGGCCTTGGCGCCGCCTCGGACGGCCTTCGCGATGAGCTCCGCGATCGCGTGCGTCCATGAAACGTATCCCGCCTCGTAGAGCCCGGTCGGCCCGTTCCAGAGAATGAATTTCGCCTGCGCGATATGCGGCGCGATCAGGCGGACGGAATCGGGCCCGACATCAACGATCTTCTCACCGGCCGCCACCTCTGCCGGATTTTTCACCCGCGCCTGCTTATCAGCGCGCTCGACGGTGACGTCCACAGGCGCGAGGAAATGCCGGTTCGCAAGCACGTCGGGGCTCGGCAGTTCCTTGGAAATGAGCGAGACGCCGACTTCCCACCCGCGCGCTTTGAAGACGTCGTTGGCCAAGGCGCCTGCGATGAAAAGGTGATCGTAGGTTTGCAGGAGCGACGCGATCAGGGGCGCTTTGGTCTCGAACTTCGCTCCGCCGAGGATCGCGAACGAAGGGCGCTCCGGATGCCGCGCGGTATCGAGTTCGCGGATCTCATCCCGCATCAGGAACCCGGCGTAGTGCGGCAAAAATTTCGGAACGCCGACGATCGAAGCATGCGCGCGGTGCGCAGCCGCGAACGCGTCGTCCACGTACACTTCCGCGAGCGCCGCGAGTTCGCGCGCGAATGTTTCGTCATTTTTCTTCTCGCGCGCATCGCGGCGCAGGTTCTCGAGAAGCGCGATCTCGCCGTCTTTCATGGACGCGACGGCATGTCGGGCGACAGATCCGGCGATATCGGGGATGAAGACGACCGGACCGAAACGCTTGAGCGCGCGCGACACGGGCTCCAGCGAGAGCGACGGATCGTTCCCGATGTGAGAGACGACGATAACTCTGGCACCCCGCTCGGACAGATAGCCGACGCTTTTCCAGCCGCGCTTGAGGCGAAATTCATCGGCGACCTCGCCTGCACTGGTGAGCGGAACATTAAAATCGCTGCGGACCAAGACGCGCTTACCTTTCAGCTCGCCGGCCGGAATTTCGTCTACGCACCTCATGTTTCATTTGACACTGCCGCAAGGAGCGCGGCGAAGCGCGTCGCGTCGACGCTCACGTGCCCGACGAGAAGCCCCGCGACGTCGCCGCCTGCGAGCATCGCGGCGGCGTTGCCCTCGGTCGCGGCTCCGCCGTAGATGATCTTGATGGACATCGTTTGCTGTCCGAGGAGCTCGACGATCGTTTTGCGGATGAAGATCGCCATCTCGTGCATGGAGGCCGGGCTCATGCTCTCCTCGCCGCCTATCGCCCACACCGGTTCGTAGGCGATGACCACGCGCGCTGCCTGCGCGGGAGAGAGTTCCGCAAACGCGGCGCGCAGCTGCGCGCTCACGACACTGAAATACGCGCCCGCGCTGTCGCGGTGCTGTTCACCGATGCACAGGACGGGTGTGAGCTTGAGCGCGAGCGCGGCGGCCACCCGTTTGCGCGTGTCGTCGTTGGTCTCGCCGCGTGCGCGGGATTCGGAATGCCCGACGATGACGTACGACGCGCGCGCGTCCTTGCCCTGCGCCATCGAAAGCTCGCCCGTGTACGCGCCGCTTTTCTCCCAGTGCCCGCTCTGGAGCGCGAAGGCGATGCGTTTCCCTTTGTATCCGGCCGAAAGCGAAGGAAGAAAAATGGCCGGCGGGGCGACGACGAGCGAGATGCCGCGCCCGCGCTCGCCCGCTTTCCGCGCCGCCGCAACAAGATTCCGCGCTTCACGCAGTGTGGGCGGGTTCATTTTCCAATTCGCTATCACGAGCGCGCGCATTGCCGCGATTCTACCCCGCCGCCGGCACAAAAGGAAATGGCAAACGGGAAAAAATCCCGTTCCGGCGTTCTCTGTCGATGCCGCGAGCGGGGTCTGCCACGCGCGTGATAAAATTACTTCTGCATGGGCACTTCCAGCGATCGCGGTGTAAGCCTCGTCGAGACAATCGTAGTCATCGCCGTCGTATCCGTTCTCTTCGCCATGGCGTTCGGGGCGTTCAATACGCTGAATTCCGGGAAGGCGCTCGAAACCGACGCGCTGCGCGTCGCCCTCGAGCTCCAGGAAGCTCGTTCGCTCACCGTCTCGTCGAAAGACGCACAGCAGTACGGCGTCCACTTCGCCTCCTCGAGCGTCACGCGTTTCGAGGGCGCGTCGTTCGTCGCGGGAAGTCCGGCCAACGTCACCACGGCCTTGAACCAAGCCGTCATCGTCTCCTCGACCACGCTCTCGGGGGGAAGCGTGGATGTCGTCTTCAAACGCTTAAGCGGCGAGACGGCGCAAAGCGGCACGGTCGTGCTCTCGCTCGCCGCCTCCTCGACGATCCTGAAAACTATCATGATTTACAAAACGGGAGTCGCGGAGGTGCAATGACATGTTATGAGCTACCAGCTACCAGCTACCAGCTACCAGAAACAAAGCCAACAATCTTCGCTGGAAGTTGGGAGCTGGAAGCTGGCGGCTCCGAAGGCTGGTTTCGCCCTCATCGAAGCGCTCGTCGCCTCGGCGGTCATCGCGCTCGTTCTCGCGGGCGTCGTCGCGGCGCTCCTCTTGACTCTGCGCTCGGCGCTCGGCAACACTGCGAGCGTGCAATCGGCGTTCCTCGCGCAGGAAGGGATCGAGGCGCTTCGCATCCTGCGCGACAACGGTTGGAGCGCCAATATCGCCTCGCACCCATCGGGCGTGAATTTTTATCTTGTCTTCGACGGGACGACGTGGCAGGCGACGACAACGAATCGCTCCATTGACGGAACGTTTGAGCGCTCGGCGGCGCTCGCGGACGTCTATCGCAACGGGAATGAAGACATTGTCCAAAGCGGCGGAACGCTCGATCCGAACACGAAAAAAGTCACCGTTTCGGTTTCGTGGCGCGAGGGCGGCGCGACGACGACGCGCTCGCTCTCCGCGTACCTGACGAATATGTTCAATAACTGATATGAGAGAACAGAGAACAGAGAACAGAGAACAGATACATACGAAATGCCGGGCTGGCTGTTCACTGTTCACGGTTCACTGCCGCGCGCGCGGCTTCACCTTGATCGAACTCCTCGTCTACACCGGCATTCTCGTCATCATCATGGCGGTCGCGGTGAGCACCCTGCTTTCGCTCTCGCGCTCCGTACGCACCGTGAGCTCCGCACAGCTGGTGGAATCGGCGGCGGAGGTTTCGCTCGATCGGATGATGAGAGAGGCGCGCGGTGCGCAGAGCATCGACATGGCAGAGAGTTCGCTGGGCGTCTCGCCGGGGCAGCTCACGCTCGACACGACCGATGCGGGCGGAGCGTCCACCACGGTCGAATTCTTCCTGTCGGGGCAGACGCTCCGCATCAAAGAAGCGGGCGCTGACGTCGGGCCCCTGACGCCGGCCTCGACGCGCGTCACTGCTCTCAGCTTCCGGAAGATACAAACCGCCAATTCGCAAGCGGTCAAAATAGAAATGACCGTCGAGAGCGGGACGAGCACCTCGTACCGGTCGAAGAACTTCTACGGGACAGCCGTCCTCCGCGGCTCGTACGTGCAATAGCCATATGAGAGAACAGAGAACAGAGAACAGAGAACAGGAGAATGCAAAAAATCGAACCCGCTGTTCACCGTTCTCTGTTCACTGTTCACTGGAACCTGAACGGGGCCAGGTCCTCCTCGGCATCACGATCCTGTTCACCGTCATCACCGCGACGATCATTCTCGGCGTCGTATCGCCGACCGTCCGCGAGGTGGAGATCGGCAATGATCTCCTGCTGTCCGCGCAGAGCTATTTCGCCGCCGAGTCGCTCGCCGAAGACCTCGCCTACCGGCTCAAAAGCGGCAAGCAGGTCGCATCGAGCGAATCGCTTGCGCTCGGCGCCGGCTCCGCCTCCGCCGTCGTCTCGACCGGGATCAACACACAGACGATCACGTCGTCCGGCACTGTGCAGGGATTGGTGCGCACGGTGAAAGTTTCGCTCAAGCTGGGGACAGGCATCGCGTTCCACTACGCCATCCAATCCGGCGCCGGCGGCTTCGCACTGCGCAACAGCTCCAGCATCACCGGCAACGTATACTCGGGCGGCCCGGTCTCCGGGAGCGGCAACATGATCTACGGCTCCGTGGTCTCGGCGGGCCCGAGCGGCATCGTCTACGGCATCCACGCGACCTCGTCGGTCTACGCGCACACGATCGGCTCCAGCGCGCAGGCGACGATCATTGATAAGGACGCCTACTACGCGACGGCCAAGGTCAACACGACGGTCAGCGGAGTTTCATACCCCGGCAGTCCAGACCAGCCGACCGCCGCGCTCCCCATTTCCGACAGCCAGATAAGCGGGTGGGAGAACGACGCCGCTTCCGGCGGGACGATAAGTTCCTGCGACGGGAGCGGCAACTACACCGTATCTGCCAATACCACGCTTGGCCCGAAGAAAATTGCCTGCAATCTCATCGTCAAAGGCACAACGCTCACCGTGACCGGCCCCTTGTGGATCGTGGGCAACATCACGACGGCGAGCAACCCGACCATCAAAATGGCTCCGGGTTTGGGCTCTCAAAATGTCGCTATCATCGCCGACAATCCGGGGAACCAATCAGGGAGCGGCGTCATCAGCATCAGCCAAGGGAGCACGTTCCAAGGATCGGGTTCGGCGGGCTCGTACGTGTTCATGATCTCGCAGAACAACAACGCGGAAACGGGCGGGACGAGCGATGCGATCGCGCTCGGCCAGAGCTCGTCGGCGCTCGTCGCCTACGCGAGCCACGGACAGATCACGCTCTCGCAGAGCGCGGAGGCCAACGAGACGACCGCCTACAAGATCGTCCTCACGCAGAGCGCGAACGTGATCTATGACAACGGCCTCCCGACCACCATTTTCGAATCGGGCCCCTCCGGCGGCTATGCGATAACCGGCTGGAGCGAGGTGCCGTAGCACATTCTCGAAAATCCTGCGCGGTAGCCCCCGCCCCGCGTGTTTTTGGGGTGTCTCGCAGTGCGACGGCACGAGAGGCAGGGAATTTTCAGAGCCGACGCTTGCGGTCGGCTCCCCGTACTGGAACGTCGGGGCAGAAAATTACCCGACCCCAAAAACACGCGGGGCGGGGGCGGCGCTACCCAATGTTCTGCGTCACCTGATAGATCGGCGCGATGATGGAGATCGCGAAGAAGCCCACCGCGCCGCCGATCGCTAGCATGAGGAGGGGCTCGATGATGGTCGCCATGTCCTTCGTTTTGCGGTCCACCTCATCCTCGTAGAAGACCGCCAGGTTCTTCAGCATGTCCGCCGTCTGTCCCGTCTCCTCGCCGACGGCCGTCATCTCTCCGATCAAGGGCGGGTAGAGATGTTCATACCGCATGAAGGTGGCGGAGAGCGCCTCTCCCTCCCTCACCCGCTTGCCCGCGGAGATCAGCACATCCTGAAAATACGGGTTCTGCACGACCTCGCGCGTGATCGAGAGCGCCGTCAGGACGTCGACGCCGGAGGCGATGAGCGACGCGAGCGAGCGCGCCGTGCGCGCGGCGTTGACCTCGCGCACCATCTCTCCGATCAGGGGAAGCCGCAGAAAAATCCAGCTGTTGAGGCGCTTCCCCGCGCTCGAATGGAGCTCCGCATAGACGAGGGCCGCGAGCATGGCGAGGAGCGCGAGCGCGCCGTACGCGTGCGCGGAAAGCACGGTGCTGATCGCGATGATGATCTGTGTCGAGAGCGGCAGCGTCGCCTTCAGACTGCTGAAGACGGCGGTCAGCGTCGGAATGACGAAGATCATCATCAGGATGCCGATGCCGAAAATGGCGACGAGGACGATCGCGGGGTAGAACATCGCGCTCCGGATCTTTTTCTTCAGGCTGTGCATGCGATCCATCTGGTCGGCGGTGAGCTTGAGCGACGAGGCAAGATCGCCGCTCTCTTCGCCGGCGCGCACCATCGCGATCATGAGCTTGGAGAAGACGCGGGGGAATTTGGCAAGCGACGCATGGAGTGTCTGCCCGCGGCGCACCTCGGAGCCGATCTCCGAAATGATCCTCTTGAGCCGCTGATTGTTCGTCTGCCGCTCCAAGACCGCGATCGCGCGAGAGAGCGCGAGTCCCGCGGAGAGCATCGCGCCAAGATTGCGCGCGAACATGATCTTCTGCTGTTCCGACACGCGCGTGAGGAGCGCGTTCCAGTACGAAAGCGACCAAAAGCCGCCCGCGCTCTCGTCGGCGATGTGGAGCGGGCGGCCGCCTTCGCGGCGGATGACCTGGTAGAGCTCGAAGCGGTCGGCAACCTCGGCTAGCCCATGGTAGACCTCGCCGCCGCTCTTTTCCGCCGTATACGAGAACTTCGCCATCGACGTTCAGTATACTGTATTTCGTGTGCCGTACTCCGCTGTACTACTCCGTAATGACGCGGAGCACTTCTTCGATCGTGGTGGCGCCCTGTGCCGCGCGGAAGATGCCGTCCTCGCTCATCGTGAGCATGCCTTCGCTCCGCGCCTGTGCGTCGAGCTCGTCGCTCGTCGCGTTCTTCATCACGAGCTCTTTGATCGTCGCGGTGACCGGCAGGACCTCGTAGATCCCGATGCGCCCCGAATAGCCGGAAGGGCAAGTCGCCGATTCTTTCGGTTTGCCGAACGGGATATTCTTCCACGCCGCGTCTTTGGCGACGGCTTTTTCATCTTTGAGCGCTTTCAAGACGACCGCCGGATCAACGACGTGCTCGAGTTGTGTTTGCTCATCACGCGAAAGCTCGTACGCTGTTTTTTCGGGACACAGGCGCCGCACCAAGCGCTGGCCGATGACGACTTTCAAGGTCGAGACGAGGAGGAACGGCTCGACGCCCATGTCGAGGAGGCGCGGGATGGCGCCGGCGGCGGAATTGGTGTGCAGGGTCGAGAGCACGAGGTGGCCGGTGAGGGCCGCATTGATCGCGAGCGAAGCGGTCTCTTTGTCGCGGATCTCGCCGACCATGATGATGTCGGGATCCTGCCGCACGAGCGTGCGCAAGCCGTTGGCGAAGGAAAAGCCGATCTCCGGGCGCACCTGGGTCTGGTTGACCCGCGGCATCTGGTATTCGATCGGATCTTCGATGGTCGAGATGTTGACGTCGGGCGTGTTGACGATGTCGAGGAGCGTGTAGAGCGTGGTGGATTTGCCGGCGCCCGTGGGGCCGCAGGAGAGGACCATGCCGGTCGTTTTGCGCATTGCCTCGTGGATGCGCTCGAGTCCCGCGCCGTGGAAGCCGATACTTTCGAGCGTGAAGCCGGAGACCGACTCGCGCAGGAGGCGCATCACGATCTTCTCGCCGAAATAGGTGGGCAGGACAGAGACGCGGAACGAGATGCGCTCGCCGGACGCTTCCGCGCCGAACCTGCCGTCCTGCGGCAGGCGGTGCTCGTCGAGCTTCATGCTCGCGAGGACCTTGATGCGCGCCGTTATGGCGGCGGCCGCGTGCTTGGGCAGCTCCATCGCGTCGTGCAGGAT
>Ga0105164_10002802_pt1 | contig 10730 bp, 10 predicted proteins | sample VDWuncwatermetaG_FD_89674 | JGI IMG/M metagenome (GOLD analysis project Ga0105164, IMG submission 89674) | Wastewater microbial communities from Netherlands to study Microbial Dark Matter (Phase II) - VDW unchlorinated drinking water | ecosystem: Environmental > Aquatic > Freshwater > Drinking... | reverse complement strand
GTGCCGAACCGGACGTCAGCGTTCGCCGCCAGGTGGAAAACGAAACCGCAGCCCCGCATGGCCGCGGTCAGCCGTCCCAGGTCAAGCGTGTCGCCCTCCGCCAGCGTGAATCCCGGACGGGCGAGCGCCTGCTCGAGAAAGCGCCGCTGCCCGGTTGAGAAGTTGTCGAACCCCACGACCGAATCACCTCGCGCCAGCAATCGATCCACGAGGTTGCTGCCGATGAACCCGGCGGCGCCAGTCACGAAGTAGCCCGTGGCCGTCACGCGACGCGCTCAGAGAGACGGGCTCTGTTGACCACAAAGAAATAATGCATGCCTAACGAGCATGCCGCAGACATGGCCAGAGCGCTCGCCGCTCCGTACATCCCGAACCTGGGCACGAGCAACATGCCCAGAAGGACGCAGAGCACATTCGTGGCGACGTGAAAGCCCAGTGAGATGTGGGTGACCTCAAAATATACCATGAAGTTCTGGAACAATTGGCAGATGGCGTAACACGTGGAGGCAGTGAGCAGAATCGGCAGAACGAGCGTCACCTGACTGTAGGTTTGATTGATCACGTTGTAACGAATCAGCAGAAATGTCATGACGACGATTCCTGCTCCAAGCAAGGCGTACACGCCAGTCGCCAACAGCGCGATCCGCTTAACACGACGCAAATTCGCGATCGGCTTTTTTTCCTGATAGAACACCGGCGCCCAGATGCTCTGGAACGACGTCATTGTCGTCGAGGTGATGCTGCTCAGGGTCAAGCCGAGCGTATATACGCCCATGACTTGAAGGCTGTGATACTTCTCCAGGAAAAATCGATCGCTGAGGTTGTAGAACGTATTCGCGAGCGCGGCCAGCATCAGCGGAAGACCGATCTTGAGCGACTTCCTGAGAGCATCGACCGAGAAGGTCGGCACCATTCTCAAAAAGAACACGTATCCGAAGGCAACGATGAGGCCGGCTTCGATGATCATCGGATACATGAGCCTGATTCTTACGACATCTCTTTTCGAAACATACAAGACCGTGATCACGACAATGTTGAGGATGACGAGGCGCGAGAGATTGTAGAGCTTGATGCGACCGACTCTTTCAGATGTGAGGAAATAGCTGTAAAGCATCAAACTGAAGACCGACACGAAGATGGTGCCCAGCACGTACGGGCGGTATTGCATGTAGTCGATCCCGTGCTGAAACAGCAGCTTGATCGCGAGGATGTCGAGGCCGAAGAAATAGACCGGCAAGAGCAGCGCGCCGAGGAACACAAGCAGTGAGAAATTCAGCGTGAACAGCAGCACCCCTTTTTCTCGATCGTCCCGAAGGTCGTGATACATCTTGACCTGCGGCACGTAAAGGCCGAGGTTCAGCACGAGCGCGGCCGACGCGGTAATCGAGAACAGGTAGCCGTAGAGCGCGTACTCTTCCTTCGTCATGAGACGAAGATAAACCGGCAGGAGGAAGAACCCGGAGGCCCTGACCAGAAGATCGATACTAAACACTCCGACAAATCTTCTAACAATCAGGCTGGATGTGAGCCTCTTCACGAGCGCGAGGATTCTTTGGGGCAAGTCTTTGTGATCAGGTAAGGGAGAGCAGGAGGCGCCGCCCGCGATCTACTGCGACCCGAGGGCGATGTGCTCGAGCGGCTCTGCCGAGTCTCGTCTCGCGGCCAGAATGTTGATCAAGTTGTAACGGTTCTCTTCCCACGGACTCTATGTCGCCAAACTCGAACTGAATTCGTGAGATGGCTCCTCGTTGGAGCATGCCCATCGCGCCCTGCAGCACGTGTACTCGTGCCCCTCCACGTCCAGCTTCAAGAGATCGATGCTGGATATCTTCTTCGCCTCGCAGAACTCATCGATCGTGGTACAGGTGACACGCGTCGTAACAGTACTCTCATCGTAGCCGATGGTCCTCATGTCGAACAGCGAATCGTGGCCGCTCAGGCTTGGGTCGGTGTTGACGTAAAAGGCTTTTGGGCCTGAGACCGTAGGTGCGTTCATAGCGCGATGCACTCGACGCTTTCCTGCGCCAGCGCGCGCAGCTGTTCCTCGACTTCGGTGTTGTACGCGCCGATATTGAGAAACACGCGTAGCGGCTTCCCCTTGCCTACGATATCCTCCGGCCTTCGGCACATAAGCGACGTGCCGTACAGCCGCTTGTCGTGCTTGAGTGGACTGTTATCCAGAACGCCGCTGAACACGGTGTCCTCCAACCCGTACACAAACAACGGCTGCGAGAAGTTACTGGCTCCAAAGAGCCAGTTCTCCTTGTCGCTGGTTGCGCGATTGCGAACTTTGCGAATGCGGGCCGTGACGTTCCGCGTGTATTCCTCGAGGATTTCCGCCGCAACGGCTCGGGCGTCGAGCTCGAACGGAACCGGCTTCTCCACTTTCTGGGCGACAAACATCATCGAGTGCCCGCGGAACGTCGAGATCTCCTTGATCACAAACCTGTTCTTGTAATGCAGGTAGATCCAATGGAGGTTGGTGCAGACCGAAGGATGCTCGAAGTTGAGCATGTTCCCGTAGCCCTTCGCAAACCCCGCTTCCTGATTCGGCACTGAGGTAAACAGCAGCCCTCCGTCTTTGAGGCACGTCCAGGCGGTCGTGAAATACTCCCGGAATTCCACGAAATGCTCGAGGGTGTGCGACGAGACAAACGAGTCGAACTGCCCTTTCAGCGTCATCGCCAGCCGGCTGTCGCAGAGCTGGTCGTGGACGACGACGCCCTCGCGCGGTCCTTCGTACTGCGGATCGATGACCTCGAGGCCAGCGCCGTAGCGAGGCCGAAGCTTCTTGATTAGTTTGCCCTGACCGGCACCGGCTTCGACCACACGACCGGTCGTGTGGTGCTTGCGGATGAGCGAGGCAAAACGCTCGTAGTGCTCTTCCCACACTTTCCCGACGCCGTCGGAATGGAAGATCTCGTAGAGCACGGCCGGATCGACGACATCAAGAAGCGTGATGACGCCACAGTTCTCGCACATGCAGATGGTAAACGGCGCGAAATAGTCCTCTTCTCGCGGCGTCTCGACGCACACTGGTAACAGTGGGAACTGCAGGTTGACATGCGGCGGGATCGGCGAACCCAGGCTTGGCGAGAGGCATAACGGACAGTGCGTCCTGCGGTGGATGTGTCTTTGAATATCTAGCAAAGTAACCCCTTGAGCGACTCTTCCATCGCCTCGAGCGGCGCGGCCTGGCCGGTATAGAGCTCAAATTGGCGGGCTGCCTGGTGCAGGCTCATTTCGAGGCCGGTCGCGACAGGTTTCCCGCGCGCCCGGGCCATTCGAAGCAGGTGAGTTTCCGGCGGCGTTACGATGACGTCGATCACCGCTCGAGCGCGCGCCACGGCGTCTTCACTAATCGGTAGATCATCTTCGTGAGGCGTCATGCCGACCGGCGTGGCATTGATCAGGATATCCGCCACGAATTGGTGTCTGTCGTCCCAAGGCAGAATCGCGAACTTCCCACGCTCGGTCCAGGACGCGAATCGCTCAGTGGAGCGGTTGGAGACGGTGACGTCAGCGTAGCCAAGCGACCCGAGCGCGTAGAGAAACGCCCTCGCCACTCCACCGGCGCCGAGGAGGAGCACACGGCTACTGCGCGGCTGGCCGAGTCGCGAGATCACCATCTCGGCGCCGTATACGTCCGTGTTGTATCCAGTGAGCACGCCCGCGTCGTTGACGATGGTGTTGATGGCGCCGATGGACGCAGCCGTGGGATCGAGCGCATCGAGCAACGGCACGACCTGTTCTTTGAACGGCATAGACACCGAGCAGCCGCGAACGCCAAGAGCGCGCACACCTGCCAGCGCGCCAGCGATGTCGTCCACACGGAACGCCTTGTAGATAAAATTGAGTCCTGCCGCGCGATAGGCCGCGTTGTGGACCGTCATGCCGAAGTTGCTCGGACGGGCCGACACGGAGATGCACAGCACCGTATCGCGGTCAGGGAACACGGCGAGGCTCACGCGCGTCGTCCGAGTTCGGCGGCCATCAACACGTGGCCGAGCGCGTGCAGCATCTTGTCGAACGGATAGTGGTGCAGCGGCGCCATGTTGAGATAGATGAGGGCCACAAGAAGCCCAACCTTGTCGACGTCGAGGCCGCGGCTCCGCACGTAGTCATCGAGAATGCCCAGGAGCCTGCCGGACTGATACCGCTGAGCGAAATCAAACGTGGCGCGGTCACCATCTTCCCGATAGTTGAGAAGGTTGCGCTTGATGTAGTCGTAATTGACGATGATGCCGCCACGTATCTTTGCGAGATCGTAGTACAGGTCGCCGAACGTGGTGTGGCCGGCAAAGTCCTGCCGCCAGTCGAGCAGCTTAAACGTCCTTGTGGCTTGGTCGTAGAGGATGTTGTCAAACTGCAGATCACCGTGAATGAAAGACGGAACCCCTTGTTCCAGCTCGCCCCAGGGAACTTGCGCGAGAAGTTCTTCGAACGGCGGCATGTTTTCGCCGTTGATCACAGTCGGCTGCGTGTCACCCGCGTATTTGCGACGGTACGCCTCGAGACGCTTCAGCGTTTTCTCTTTGTAGAAGACCTGGCAGGCCTGGCGCACGACGGTCTGATCCACCGTCACCTTCCTCCAGACCTTCTCATCGAGCCAGCACAGGAGCGAGCGCAGAATGTCCGGGCTATTGCATTGATACAGCGTGTCGCCGGGCTGGTACGTGTAGGCGTAGAAACCACCGGCGTGATCGGTGATGGTCGGAAACACGTCGGGGTTGAGCGCCGCTCTGGCGACCCTCCGCTCGGCGATATTTGAATCAACAAAATACTTGATGACTTTGGAGCCGACCGTGTAGAAGAACTCATCGGACTTGCTGAAGTTGTAGTCCGCGCTCTTCGATACAGCCCGACCGTACGTCTCGGCCGTACCGACGTCCGTCCAGACAATGGATTGCGGCCGCACCTCGCACTGGCGAATCAACGCGCGCAGGCCGCTGGACACTTGGTGCTCGCCCGCGACGATTTCGCCGCCTTCGAGCCCCTTCCAGAATACGGCGTGCTCGTAGATATAGCAGAGCCCCACGAACGCCTGGTAGGCGGGATCCATGACCGGAACTTTGTCGCGCAGCTCGCCAATCCTCCCGACGTCGATTCGGAGATTGCAGTACCGGGGCGAGTCCCCGACAGGCACAGCGGCCACACCGAGCCATGAATAGTCGCCGGGTGCGGGCAGGTCGTTCTCCCAGAGGGTGTCGCAGGAAACAAAATAGAACGGCCGCTCCAGGTAGGAACGGCAGCACCGCAGCGATTGCCCGGGACCGCTTCCTGGGCCGCCATAGTTCCTTACCTGCACAATCGTGAATTTCCGATCGGGGTGGGCGATGGCCAGGTATTGCCGGACTTGTTCCTGGAGATGCCCGACCGCGATGACGTACTCGGTCTCGGCCGGAAACTTTTCGATGATGTGGCTGATGATGGCTCGGTTGTGCAGCGGCAAGAGAGCCTTGTTGATCTGCTCGGCCCACGAGCCCATCCTCGTGCCCCTGCCGGCAGTCAGAATGCAGACTGCGGGGACTCCGCTCACGATGTGTGCTCCGAGCTGATGCGCCCGTCGCCTCGTGCCGAGTCGTCCTGCACGCGCACCACGTCGTCGAGGTGAGGCGTGGACGCCTCATAGAACAGCACGTCGGTGAGCGCTTCCAGGCGGTGGAGGATGTGCGGGGTCACGTCCACGGTGGATACGCACTGCAGGTCGATGGAGCCAAGATGTGTCACCCCGACCTCGTCGTTCGGCACGTGTCCGTCCTTCTTGTAATGAAGCCGCGCGTCGCCCACGAACAACACGTTGGTCTCCGACTTCTGGCGATGGTACTGGAGGCTCGTCTTGGTGCCATGCTTGATGAAGATCTCTTTGAGAGCGTAGGTCGGGTGCTGCCCGTTGATCCACAGCTCATGGCCCCACGGCTTGATGACTCGGTAGACCTTCGGCGCCGCAGTTACGGTGACGCCTGCATCACGGCCACTCGCCTGACGGGTGCCGGCCACCAGGATTCGCGCATCGCCATCGACGACCACGGTCACGGCTGCGGACTCCACTTGGATGGCATCGCCCACCCCCAGCTCCTGACTGGTCTCGTTGACCCGGATCCGTGTGGCGTCGGCTTTGGACAGGATGAAGACCGAAAACGCCTGAAGATCGGGAACGCGGATCTCCTCACGAGCGCGAGTGACAAGCAAATAGTACGTAAAGGGGCCGTTGGCAAACAGATGCCGGCCAGGGTGTGTCAGATCAAATTTTCGGACGACGTTGCCGCCAAGTTCCGTCAGGGTATCAGTCACGCGCGCGCTCCCGTTCAAATCCTAAATCTCGAGTATTCCGGATGCAGTTCGAAGAAGTGATCGTAAAAGGCCTTGACATACTGCTGTATCGCCCATCGGCTGTTGAAGCCGTACTTCCGGCGCATCCAGCGGCGTCCCTCTTCCACATAAAGCTTGAGATTCTTCTGGTAGCCTTCCGTCTTGATGAGCTCTGCCCGATCGAGAAGGTACGCCTCGTTTTCCTCAGCCCACACGCTGGTGGTGATCGCCGCGGCCCAGTCATTCACATAGGCCTTTGCGATCACCTCGCTCTCGTTTCCGAAGCCGCGAAAGTTCGTCCCGTCGAACAGGAAGTGCATGAAGCCCGGCTCCTCGACGTCCATGATCGCCTCGACGAACTCTCGTCTGATGAGGTAGGCGTTGTTGTGGATGAACCAGAAGTACTTGATTGATTCTGTTTGGAGAAGAAGGCGTTCGCCCCAGCGCTTGGAGCACGGCGACAGGATGCCCATTCTCAGGTGGTCTTCGAACACCTTCAGCAGCGGTCGAACCGTCGGCTGGTCGCTCAGCTCCGTATCGTTCGTCAGCAGGAAGAATGCTCTGTAGTCTTGAAACCGTCCATCTCGCCACAACTGGCTCAGTCCGAAGTTCATCCCACGCGAATAGCGCAGGCCATGCGCTCTGGCCTCCGGCCAGTCGGCATGCCAGGTGGTGTGCTGCGACAGCCGATCGTCGTCAGATCCTGCTTCGACGACGAACACATCGGTGACGTCGCCGTCATGGGTTTTGAGGTGAGCGCAGAGCCGGTCGGTGACTTCCGGAAGATTGCGGTTGAGAACGATCGCGGCAACCTTGTTCATGCGGTCCTCGCGAGCCTGAAATGACAGAGATATCGAAGGATGCTGCGCTTGACACGCTCCTTGAGGTGCTGCTCGAGATCGATGTTGTGAGTCCGCAGGCGCAGAGCCGCTTCTTCCTTGATCTCACGACAGCGATCCAGGCCGAAGACATAGTGTCCAGCGATGATCGCCCGATCCTCGTCGGTCGCTTTTGTTTCCGGCAACATCCACTTCTCCCATTTGCGGGAATCGAGCGCCAGCTGCAGGAATCCGTCAGCGAGTCCGCCCAATCCATGTTCGCGCAAGACGCCCACCAGCGCCTGGCTCTCGGCCACGCCGAACTCCGGAGCCACGTTCGCGGCGTGAATGCCGAAACGAGGGTGCCACTGCAGTGACTCGTCGGAGAGGTAGTCCGTGTTGTGCTCCTTCATGAAGACGCGGTAGCGGCGACAAATCTCCATCATCCTTGGAAGCTGTATCTCTGCCGGAAGTTCGTCGGCCACCCGGATTGGTGAATCGAAAGAACCAACGTTCCGCATTTCCATCACCCGGGTGCCGGTCTGAATGACGACGAACGAGGGAGGTGGCAGACGGTTTTGCTTGCAGAACCTCTGCATCGCGTTGAGCGTGTACACGAGCTCTTCCTGGGTGTTGGTGCTGCCGTTCTGTTCCTCGGTGCCGATCTCGAAGATGACCTCCTGGCCACGCTTCGACGCTTCGGACCAGCAGTATTCGTACAGCTCAAAGACGCGATCGAGAATCTCGTCAACGTCGGGGTGACTGTGAATGTCGACGCTGGGATCGATGTGCAGAATCTGGAAGCCAGCCTCGAGGTCTGCCTGATAGGACACCTTGGCGGATTCCATCGCCCGGCGGAGGCTCAGATTGTTCTTGATCTCCTGCGTGTTCTGCCACGGACCGCCGTGGTCTCTGGCCAGCAACACTTTGCCTTTCTTGTCACGGTCTATCACGTACTGGGCAAACTGGGCGGTGGTCCAGTTGTTGACGTACCCGCCGCCGAACTCGTCCGAGTCGATCTGTCTCCGACTCGCAATGAGCAGCATCGGAATGTCGTGCTCGCTGGCCAGTTCAATTGCCGCGTCAACGCAGTTCAGGCTCATCGGTCCGACACCGATCAGCGTGCGGCGTCTCTTCTCGAGAAAGACCTCAAGACGTCGATGAATCATACGGTCCACTCTCCGGAGAGCTTGCCCTGCGTCGCCGGCAACTCGTCGGGATTGTACGGGCGAAAGAACTTCTCAAGAATGTGGAGGCAGGCTTCGGCCACCGCTCGGTCGCCGCCCGCGCGCTCCGTCACGTAGTGGGCGTGCGCCTTCGCCAGCGGGTGCGCGTTGACGGGCGCGATGGCGTACCCCACGCGCCTCATGACGTAGTGATCGAAAATGCCGTCGCCCATGTAGATGACAGAGCCGAGCTCGTAGCGTTCCTGAATCCACTCGACGCGCCGAATCGTGCTGACGGTGTCGAGCGGGTATTTCATGTCGTCAACGACCCGCTTTCGGGTGATCTCGAACCCATTCTTGTCGCCGGTCACGAAGCGAATCTCGAGGTGCGGCTTGACCAGCGACAGCCCGTCGTTGTCATCAGGGCCGAAGACTTTCATGGTCTTGCCCTCCCCGGTATAGAAGAACTGTCCGGTGGTCATGACGCCATCGACGTCCAAGATGAAGGTTTTCATGCTGTGATATTAGACGCGGCTGCGGCGCCGGCCTTCAGCCGCAACGCGAGCCAGACCAGCGGAGCATCGGCTCTGAGTGTCCCCACGAGACCGTCAGCCGCCCGCAGCGCAACCAGCATCGCCAATGGCGACAACCAGCCCACGTTGATCGCGCCAGCCGCCAGCGTTACCCGCAGGTGAGGTCCCAGACACTGCGATGCATGATGATATTATCAACAGCTCGGGCGCGAATCGGGCCGGCTGAATCGACAGGATTCCAACCGTCAAACTCAGAAATCCGCGGCCAATCGGCGCCATCGGTGAGATCGCCAGGCAGCACCTGCTCAACGCTCGTTGGGAGGTCCGGGAGGCTTCGCCGCTCTGCCGCACGCAGATCCCAATCGCGTCCAGACCCGAGGGGGTTCGTCAGCGCGCTGCCGACAAAGCCGGATGCGCCCGTAATGAGAGTCTTCATCAGCCCACTCAAAAACCGGACCGGCTCGCGGACACTCAGGGCGTGGTCGCTCGCGCAATTTCTACCGGGACTTCCAGGAACGCCAGCCTTGTGCCATCGATCCAGCGAACGGGTATTTCTTCGCGAGTTCGTGGAGCACATCACCCACGTCGCACTCAACGTCGTAGTCGTGCCACAGCACGAAACCTGGTCGCTTGATGTGGCGCAGAACATTCGCCGAGTCTGATTGACGGTGGTGTAATCGTGTGCACCGTCTATGAAGGCACCGCTGAAACTGAATTTCTCGAAGTTCACTTTGGTCGAATCCTGAAACACCTGCTCCACATTCGGCTGACCAAGGTGTTTCTTGTGCGATCTCGAGGCATGCGCAATCAGGTACTCGTCGTACTTCAGTCCTGACGGCTTCGCTTGAGTACCCTCAGGCAAGTCAATGGTGATCACCGTCGAGTTTTCCGGCAGGTTCAGCGCGATGTTCAACGCCGTGCTGCCGTCGAACGTTCCGATCTCGAGGAAATTGTCACCAGACTTGAGACGTTGTTTCGCCAGGCCAACGATACATAGCAGTTCGAGTTTCGAAACCTGTCCGTCGTTGGTCGTGGGACTGCGGAGGTTGAGTTCCAATTGATCCCAATCCACGAGGTCATTAGGATCAACCAATAGCACTCTGTTCTTCCACGCCAGGAATCTTCGATAGCTCAGAATCACTTGCAGCTTGAGGTGCGCGCTGAAGGGATTTGGTCACAGCGCAAATTTCAGGAGATCGAGAATGCGAATATAGAAACCCCATATTGATTGACTGGGCACTGTTCAATCCTTCAATGAGAACCGGTATCGGCTTCCAAGGTCCGCCTCGGCCGACATGCCTCGTCGTGGACGCCTTGCGCGGTTTTCATGATCGTGTAGCGGCCGCATAGCCGCAGTGGCGGAAATAGTTTCGGCACTCGGTGGGGGGAAACAGGGACAGACGCGCCCCGACTGCGTCCCAGAGCTCCTCCACGGTGCGCCGACGGGCGGTGCGGAGCAGCGCTTTCAGCTTCGCGAACCACAGTTCGATCGGATTCAGGTCGAGACTCCTAGGGCGGCAAGTACCAGAGTTGCGCGCCGGCCGCTTCGATCCGCGCGCGGACGCCCTCGACCTTATGCGAGGCCAAGTTGTCCATCACGACGATGTTGCCGGCCTGGAGCGTCGGGACGAGGATCTGATCCAGGTACGCGAGAAAGCAGGCCCCGTCCATCGGCCCATCGAATAGCGCGGGCGTCGTCAGCCCGGTGACGCGCAGCGCCGCGACAACGGTGCTGGTCTGCCAGTGATGATGCGGCGCGTGATCGTGGACGCGGGTCCCGCGCCGACTCCGGCCGTCGCGTCGCAGCATGTCCGTGGCGACGCCGCTTTCATCGAGAAACACGCCGGGGTCAGGCGGCGCCAGTCCGTCCGGGCCGCGGCGACGTCGGCGCGATCCTATTC
>Ga0105164_10002801_pt1 | contig 10730 bp, 11 predicted proteins | sample VDWuncwatermetaG_FD_89674 | JGI IMG/M metagenome (GOLD analysis project Ga0105164, IMG submission 89674) | Wastewater microbial communities from Netherlands to study Microbial Dark Matter (Phase II) - VDW unchlorinated drinking water | ecosystem: Environmental > Aquatic > Freshwater > Drinking... | reverse complement strand
GGGTATCTTGAAGTCAATTGGCAATACACAGCTTGGAAAAGTGATTCAGGAAGCCACCGCCTGCAAATTTGTACAACGCTAATTTGCCCCAAGCGGGATTTTTCCTAACGAAATTAAAAGGGGCGGTAGTTCTAGCTGCCGCCCTTTGCCTTTTCTCGCCCCCCGCATTGCTGGCGAAGGAGAGTAACAAAAAAAAAGCGGTGCCTCAGACCCTTGAAAGGTCAGAGGAGAACTATCAGGACCTGATCCAAAAGGCCCAGAACCTGACTTTGCAGCAAGATCGGCTGCAAACAAGTCAGGTTTTGATTCGTGGAATTCAGCGCGAGAGTCGCAACAGTGTTGCACATAAGGAACTTGTTCGCACCCTGGGTGAGCTTACCTCGGTTTTCTATCTTGAAAAAACACAGGCGTTGTTCGCCACGGGGGAGTCTCTGCTCGAAACCAAGCCACGTGAAGCACTTGAAAGTTACATAGAGGCGCTAAAATCAGAGGATAGAAACGTACTTATTTTGAAATCTATAGCGCGCGTTCATCTGCAGCTCAATGAATGCGAAAAAGCCGATCTTCGCGTGAAGAGTGCCGACGAAGTCGACCCCTATGCGCCAGAAGTTAAGCTATTGCGTCTTCAGGTCTTGGCGTGTCAGAAAAATCTTGAACTGCTAGGAGTGCGTCTTGTTCAGGAAGAGCTAGAGGGCGTTGAGAAGTTTGCGTACGGTTTACAGATGTTGGATACGATCAATCGTAAAGACCTCAAACGCGCAAGGACTTTGCTTGCCGCCTGGGAAGCACAGGCGATTGATTACCCCGAAATTTACTATTGGAAATGGCAGCTCTCTAAGCAGGCCGGGGCAATTGATAGAGTCGCGGCCGCAAAATACATTCAAGTTTGTCTGAACCTGACTCCACGTAAACGGAAAGCATTTTGCCTTGATGTTGATCTATGCAAGGGAAGAGGAGCTGCTGAGTCGTTCTTGCGGGAAAAAGAGACGTCACCGATGCAAACAATAAACGGAACAGGAGATGCTCGTTGAACCATAGGATTTTGGGTCTCCTTATAGGGGCCTTGGCCACAACAGCACTTTCATTGGCCGCTTGCGGTGTTCGTGGAAGGCCGCAGCCACCCCTGACTCCTGCCGAACTCGGACGCGGAAGACCATCATTCAAGCGGGCGACTGAGAATTATGCATTTCCAAGTGTTACACCGCCCGATGTATCGTCAAGGACCGCTCGCCCGAGTCCAACACCGCCGCCCGATATGTTTGATAATCAAGAAGACGACGATCAATAGATGAGTAATTCAGCCCTCAATATTGAAAAATACGTAGGAACGGGTAATGATTTTATCATCGTTGATGGCAGCCAAACAATGGCTGCAGAGATTTTAGGTTTGCATCGCGCGGAGGCCGTCCGTCGAATTTGTCATCGCCAACTTGGCGCTGGTGCGGATGGACTCATCTTTCTTGATCGCAAAAAAAAAGATACCTTTTCCTGGGAATTCTATAATAGCAACGGCTCAACAGCTAAGATGTGTGGCAACGCAACTCGCTGCGTGGGGCGTTGGGCTTTTAGAAATCATGGACTATACAAACTTGACCTAATGACAGCGGTTGGTTTGGTGCGAATAGAGGCGGATGAACACGAGGTTACTTCGTATCTTGAATACTTAAAATTGGGCTTTAAGGAATTTGCGGCTGAATCTGATGGGAAGCGAACTGTGGCAACCTTTGTGAATACAGGCGTCCCACATGCCGTGATCGAACTAGATACTATTGATCGCGCATCAAGTGTTGAAATGCGCAAAATTATCAATGCATTTCGCTTTCATCCCGGCGCCGGATCCGAGGGGACAAACGTCACCTTTCTTCAGCGTGACCCAGGCGGCTCAAAACAAGGTGAGTTATTGCTCACCACGACGACGTTTGAGCGAGGGGTGGAGGGCTTTACGCTGTCGTGTGGAACGGGAGTATTGGCGGCCGCCGCGGTGACGCTAAGGATGGCTCAGGTGTCGGATGCGGGTTTACCGCAGATAATCTGCAAGGTAAAAACCCCCGGTGGTGAGTTGACAGTTCGCTATGGCACAAGGTGGGAGGGAGCAAGTCTAATGGGACCGGCTGACTTCATTTACGGCGCGCGTATTTCAAGTGAATTTTTCGATAGTATTTAGGATGGCTTGAAAGATTTGGAAAAGGATGGCGGTCATGAAGGATTTTTCGGGTGTTTTTACGGCGCTAATAACACCTTTTAAAAGCGGCCAAATAGATTGGATCTCCGTACGGCGCTTAGTAAGAGCCCAGCTGGATGGTGGCATTCAGGGTCTGGTGGTTTGCGGCACAACGGCCGAGAGCCCTACGCTGAGCGATTCGGAAAAAGCGGAACTGTTTAAATTTGTGAAGGCGGAGGTTGCGGGCGCCGTACCTCTAGTTATGGGCACCGGATCCAATTGTACGGCTAGCACTATCGAGGCAACGCGGGCGGCGGAGGGTTTAGGTGCGGATGCGGCACTTGTGGTAGTCCCCTACTATAACAAACCCCCTCAGCGTGGATTGTTTCAGCATTATCAGAGAGTGGCCGAGTGCTCCTCCCTGCCTGTGATCCTTTATAACGTACCCAGCCGGACTATCACAAAACTTGAGTTTGAGACGATTGAAGAGCTGAGCCGATTACCCAAAGTGATTGGAATCAAGGAGGCAACGGGCGATCTTGAGTTTGGTCGCCGGATTGTCGAACAATGTAGGGGGTTTCTTTTAACAAGTGGTGACGACGGAACCTTTCTTGATTTGATAGGGGTCGGCGCAAAAGGAGTTATTTCTGTTGCTTCAAATATTTTGCCCCGGCAGTTCTCAAGCTGGTGTGAGCGAGCGCAACGGGGTGATTCTGCGGTGCTTGAAGAATTTCAGGGTTTTTCTGATTTGAACTCGTATCTGTATGTTGAAGCGAATCCAATCCCTGTAAAGATGGCGGCGTATTTGATGGGCTTGATTGACAGTCCAGAACTCCGTTTGCCGCTTGTAACATTATCGGAACCCCATAAGGCTGAACTAAGGAGTAAGCTTCAGAAGGTGGGATTGTTGTGAAAGCCCCAAGACTGTCTATTGTTGGTGTTTCTGGACGAATGGGAGTTGAAATAGCGGCACTAGCCCCCGAACTAGGATTTGAATTGGGCCCTGGAGTTATGAAGGGGCAGGCTGTCGCGAGCCTAAGGGCAGAGGACTGCGAAATCGTAGTTGATTTTTCGCTCCCCGAGGCTACGGATGACGTAATCTCGTGGTGTGTGAGTGAGAAAAAACCTCTGGTTTCCGGTGTGACTGGAATTTCTGAGGCTCAAAGGTCAGCCTTTAAAAGAGCTGGTGAGAGGATACCAGCGCTTTGGGCCCCGAACATGAGCCTTGGGGTCGCAGTTTTGACCAGGGCTTTGGCTGGACTAGGCAGACTAGAAGGTTTTGATTTTCAGATCGAAGAATTTCATCATTCTCAAAAAAAAGACAAACCAAGTGGTACGGCACTCTTTCTACAAGAGCGCCTTGAGGCGGCTGTCGGTCGAGATTGTCCTGATCCTCTTGCTATTCGCGGGGGAGGGATTTTTGGAATTCATCGAATTTGGGCAATGGGAGAGGAGGAGACTCTTACCTTTGAGCACACGGCCATGAACCGTCGCGTCTTCGCTCGAGGCGCTCTGAAGGCGGCTCGTTGGCTACTAACTCAACCGACGGGGCTCTATTCCCTCGACGACATGCTCGGAGCTTGATTTTCCCTGCATTGAACCATAGACCTAGTTACTCAAAACTACAGAGGAGTTTAGCCTATGAAGTTCTTCATAGACACCGCGGACATTAATGAAATTCGCGAGGCGAACCAGCGCGGTTGGGTCGACGGCGTTACCACCAACCCGACCTTGATCGCGAAAACTGGCCGCAAGATGAATGAAGTAATTCTTGAAATCTGTCGCGAGGTTCGCGGTCCCATTTCCGCAGAGGTCATAAGCCTGCAGGCTGACAAGATGTACTCCGAAGGAAAGGAACTCGCGAAGCTTCATGACAATATCGTGGTTAAGATTCCGATGTGCGAAGAGGGCTTGATCGCATGCCGTAAATTTGCGGCTGATGGAATCAAAACTAACGTGACATTGGTGTTCTCACCCCTGCAAGCACTGCTGGTCGCAAAAGCGGGCGCCTCTATGGTGTCGCCGTTTGTTGGGCGGCTTGACGATATTTCTAATAACGGTATGGAGCTGATCACTCAGATCCGTCAGATCTTTGATAACTATTCGTTCAAGACTGAGGTCCTGGTGGCGAGTGTACGGCATCCTATTCATGTGCTTGAATCGGCAATGATAGGTGCAGATATCGTAACCTGTCCGTTAAAGGTCATGAAGCAATTGGCTAATCACCCGTTGACGGATGCTGGTATACAGGCTTTCCTTAAGGACTGGGAGAAGGTTCCGAAGTGATAATTGGTGATGACCATTTAACCGGCACAGGTTGTTTCGCAGTTCTTAGACAGTTATTTTTTGCACAGACATATCCCCGCTATTACCGGCCCTTTGGTAAAAACAGGAACACAAGCCCGGCGGCGGCGGCGCTGCTCTTCCTTCTTTTTCTCGGCATCTCGGTTTTGATAACCGGTTGCCAGACGGCGAAGATTCAAAATGTGATGCTGTCACTCAACACAGTAAAAAAAACCGTTATGTCAGTTCTTCCTCAGGGAATGAAAGAGGAGAGCCTGAATGGTCGTGAGTTGACTTCGGGCTATTTCAATCCTCGCAATTGGGACGAGGATGCGACTGATATGTCAGAACGTGCCTATGCGAAGGTCCTGATTTTAAATTCAGGACGCCCTTATAAATTAGACGTGAATGTCTTTAGAGAAAGACGCCAGAAAGACGGTAGTCATAAACAGGGCTCTTCTGATCGAAAGCTTACCAAAGACCTGGTTGACCGTCTTAAAGACGCCTTGGCCGATCGTCGCGAAGATCGCAACATTATTGACGATTTTAGGGCTTTCTAGATAAACTTACGTTATGTGAGAGCAGGATGCTTTTACAGAGTCACAGGACGAGACGTGAGCAATTATCACTCGAGACCCAAAGGTACGCCCTCCAAAGTCCTCTCCAGCGCCACGGTAAAGCGCCATGCGCTCGGCGTCTCGCTACTTGCATTAGGTCTTTCAGCCGCGTTTGTTTTCTTCGCGTTCTTTGCGCCGTTGGCTGAAGGTACAAGCACTAACGCGCGGGTTTTTACGGAGGGAGTGAGCATCAAGCTCGATCGTTCGTCGCCCGCCTATGCCGCGCTCGAAGATACTTGGTCAAGCGAATCCATCCCCAAGGCCAGCGTCGGAACTCCATTGGCCGTTGAACTTTCAGTAGGTGCGGCGCCAATCACTCACCTTGTCGAGAAAATCACTCGTGCCAATCAGCGCGAACAAGCGTTGTTTATCCAGGAGCGCGCTGCCCGCCACGCCAACGCTCAGCTTATGGCTCAAATGGCGGCCGAGACCCTCCGTCGCCTGACGGCTGGTCTTCGCGTTCCGGCTGCCCAGGTTGCTGCTAAACCCGCGGAAAAAACAGTGGAGGGTATAGAGGCCTCACCGGCTGCAGTCTCAAGCGAAGCTTCACCAAAAAAAGCGATATCTCTATCTGAATTGAAAGTCAGCCGTGAAGAACTGCTCGGCAGCTTGTTGTTGCCTTTGGCCAACTCTATAAGCGAGGAGCGATCGGAAGCACCGCCAGAAACTCTAGCCGCCGCCCCACCCCGCCCGCGGAAAACACCCACGCGCGAACACTCGCTGGCCCCGATGATGTCAGCAGAATCGGCATCGCTGCAACCATGCAGCTCACGTCCGACCGTTCATCAAGTTGTTATCTCTGGTCCGCTTGAGTTTTCTGACGGACTTGCCCTGTCGAATTCAATGGATCGAGTCGTCGTGTTTCGTCAGGTAGATGGTGAGCCCGTAGAGTCAGGTGCCGTTTGGCTGAGAGAAGGGCGCTATGAACTTTTCGCGGAAGAGAACTCCGGCCAAATGGTAGGTGAATTGAGAACACCCTACGGTGACGTTGTCGGTCGCGGAACTTTTGATCTTAGCTGCGCGCCAGTGAAGCAGCAAAGCCAGGCGCGGATTTCAGGAGTCAAGTTACGGATTCAGCCGGTGCCTCAAGGCCTTGGTGGTCGGGTGCATGTAAAGAATCAGCCGCTTCCCGATACCGAAGTCGTTTTTAGCGACCTACCCGTTAACAGCAAGACTGGTGCCGATGGACGCTTTGAGCAACAAAATCTGCTTGAGGGATCAAATGCCATTGTAACTGTCAACCGACCTGGCTACTGGGGAACCTTGAGCTTTGCGCGCACCGGTGTCGACAATCCGATTGAACTGATTTCGAATCGTGATGATCAAATGATTCGTCACTTAATTTCCGTTGCCAAATCACGCCTTGGACAAGGTGCTGGGAAGCCCGCGGCCATTATTTGGGGACGAGTTACTCAAGGAGGAAGCCCACGCCCGGGTGCTCGTGTGGACCTATTGACCACAGCTTCAATCGTTCAGCCAATTTACTTTAACGCAGCGATGATGCCGGATCCCAGCCTTACGCAAACATCTGCAAACGGTATGTATGCGCTCTTTCCAGTTCCGCATGGGGCTCACGCCGTTCAGGCTGTCACTGATGCCGATCAGGTAACAGAACCAGTAGTCTTCCCTGCTGAAGATCGAATGATCTCTCGTGTGGACATTGAGACTGCGGCGGTGAGACAGGCAAAGATAAAAGTATTTGATGCCTTTGCGACCGATCGGCCGCTGGGGGCCCAGTTAACTTCGCTGGGGTCCACTCAAACAAAAGTCATCGACCAAACTGGTACGGGCGTTGTCAATTACGCTGAGAATCGTAGCCTTCTCATCATCGATGCCGACGCAGGTTCTGGTTATCGCCTAGTCCGAATGGCAATGAGCCGCGATCGCGGGATTATCTATGTGCCGATGATCACAAATGCGTGGGTAGATCAGATGCGCGGAAGATTTAGGGTAAATACCCAAACCGGGTCTGGCTTGGTGGTCGGTTTCGTCCAGGGTGCCTCGCCGTATAAAATTGCCCTCGAAGAAAAAAGCCTCACCCCCTCTTCTCGTGTAATCTACTTCAATAGCCGAGGCGAGCCCTTCGATACGGATTTCGGGCAGCCAGGTGGGGGATTTGTTATTTTCAATGTGCCTGAGGGATTCAGAACCATCATCGTTCAGGCATCGGGTTCAAGTAAAATACACTCGTCGGTCACACTGGTGGAATCGAGAGTTGTCAGCATTATCAGCCACTCGATTCGTTAGTCCTTCCGAGCCAGAGAGGGACGTATTTTTTGAACTGAAACCAGGCGATCTAGTTTCTCGATCGTCCAGTCAGGCACGTGAAGCCTGAAGCCTCGCTGAAGAGTAAGGTTCTGTCTGGCGATCTTGGTAATATCAGGATTTAGAGCCAGCATATCAGTCAATTCCATCCCACTAGCGCTGAGCAGCTCACGAAATCGAACTGATCGAGAGAGCCTCACCGCGAGAAGGGTTTCCTGGTTGCTGCGATCAGAAGCACCAAAAATCTCGGAGCTGTACTTCTCGGCATGGAGCGCGGCCAGAAACTCACAGTAGAAATTAGAAGATGCAAAATCGAAGGTTCGCGAGCGGTAGTGGCCAACGATTTTTCCTAGGTCACGGGAGTTGGTACTTCTAGCGGCCAACCGAATGCCCGAGGGCCCGTGGTTCCACGCGGAAACAGCCAGTGGCCACGAGCGGTGAAGGATGAGATGATTTTCCTTAAGAAGCTTTGCTGCAGCTTCTGTGGCCTTCAGTGGTGAGCGACGTTCATCAACGACTGAATCGATGGTCATGAACTTTCGTCCAGTACTATCCATGATCTGCCAAACCCCAGAGGCGCCGACCTTACTCGTAGCGAAACGATTGAAACTACTCTCTACAAATGGAATACGCGTGAGCTCCGTGGGCAATCTATGATCCATGAAGATACGCTCCATCGTTGCAAGATAACGGGAGCTAAGCTGTAGGCCCGCGACAAAAAAATCGCGTTGGCCGACTTGGGTACGCACGGAATGAAGAGCTCGACGTGCTTGCTTGTACAAATTATCCCCAAGTGGAGCAAGGGCATTCACAATTTCACGCTCGGATTCCGTGAGATTGTCGAGACCTCGGCGATAGGCCAGTCGGTGAAGGATGGCCCGAACCTTGAGTACTTCAGCCTTCACGATTCGATCAGCCTTCATTCGTCGCATCCATAAGTGCTTCGGCGTGTCGCTGTTAACAATCGCAGAGACGTCTACGACTCTATAGACGATCCACGGAAACAATGCGTGGTGTATGACTCTCTGATTTGAATCATATTTTGTGTAAACGTCGAACCAAAATCCAGCGCGATCAAACAGAAGTTCGGGAATATCAAATTCATCAGAGATTCTGCCCTCGGTATCACTAAGGATAGCTTCGCGACTCAGGCGAAAGGCATTTCTGGTATCTATGAGATTGGTGTTGGGCAAAAGTGTTTCACTCAAGCCCAGATGCGCAAACATAGAAACAACTACTGGATCAACTGGCATATTGTCGGAACGTAAGGCCTCGGGTGCCTCAAGGACCAACTCTACTGGTTCAACCTCTTGAGAGCTATTCGCATAGAGCGTGCTGTCGGTAGATTCGGTGTCTTGCAGATCGAGTATGTCTTCGAAACTGGGTGTGTCGGAAAGGAAAGTTGTAATGGGAGAGTCTTTTTGAGTCACGAAATCAACGTGTAGATAGACAGAAACGGCCAGCGAAGCAAGAACGACAAAAAACAAAATGCGTGACGGCACTCGGTCGGTGAGTCGGGTGGCGAGCGCAGCAATTCGCATGAATAGAGCGAGAAAAGCATTCAAAATCAGAGATCCTTGCCTAAAGAACTAACTATCTAGCTATCTAACTATTTACAGCAATGCCGGTGCCACAAGACAGACAGACGCGAGGACCCACTGTCGAAGTTTTGAGCAGACATTGCAGATGTTTCCCTATCGAAGTTGCAGGCCAGGTGCCGAAAATTGGCGGCACGGCAAAGGTCTCCGAAGGTGACGGCCTACTTGGGTCCTGTTTTCGCCCCCCCCCCCTCGCGTGGACTCAAGAATAAGTCGTAATATAGATAGGGGGAAATCTGAAGTTGAGCACTTATTTAGCCGGTCGATATGAGAAATGCAGATGAGAAATGGGGATGAACAATGCAGATGAATAATGCAGTGAACGATATCTTTGAGTTATGTGCAACCTACCTGGTTCGAAGAGTCGCGAACATGGTCGGCAGGTCTGATTTTTTTATTGCAAGAGCAGACAACAAAGACACCCATTCGGATCTGCGACCCAACCGTCGTTCAGAAATTTTCATTTATGGAACAGATATCACCGTACGGCTCCAAGTCTTTTTCAACAAAGAAAATTTCCGAGGCGCTATAAACCACCTCTACATTGGGGGCGCGAATGATCAAAAGGTTGACGACTTCTTCAACGAGCTTGGCAACATGGTTTGTGGAAGAGTTAAGCACATCATGGTTTTGCAGGGCGTGAACGCGGCCGTGAGCCTACCCATTGCGGTCAGGATCGGAGATCGTCCCATGCAACTTAGGAGCGAAGTGCTGACTCACGTCTCGGAGCACGTGATCAATAAAGGACAGGACGTAGCTTTTGCGGCCAGGGTCAGCCTTGCAATTCATAAACCAGATAAATTTATAAAATTTGATCCGAAAGTCGACGAAGCTTCCGAACAAAATACCGAAGCCGAGTTTTTTTGATAAATGTCTTTAATTAAATTTAGGGAGAAAAAGATGGCAAAAATCTTATTGGTTGATGACAGCGAAACAGTTCGTACTCAAGTCAAAAAACTACTCACCTCAAAAGGACACCTTGTTGTGGAGAGCGTCGACGGCCTCAAGGGGCTCGAGGCGCTCAAGGGCAACAAGGACATTAAGCTCATTATTTGCGATGTCAATATGCCCAACATGGACGGTCTTACAATGTGTAGTCGAGTGGCCGCGGATCCCACCATGAGAACGATACCAATTTTTATGCTTACTACCGAGGCGTCGGCTGACCTCAAAGAAAAGGGCAAGGCCGCAGGTGTCAAAGCCTGGCTGCTGAAGCCATATGTAGAAGAGAAGCTGATCGCCGTCGTTGACCGGATCTTGGCAGCCTAAATTCTAGAGTTAGTCCACTGATGAAACAAGGCAAGAGGCCAGAGTGACAGAAAGAAGTGAAACACTATTACTGCGACGAAAAACCTGGCCGGTACTGGTCATTTTTCTAATGGCCTGTGCGTGGGTTGGGACAGGAGTGGGGAATTCCGTAGACCTCCTGCCCTTCGGCCTCGCCAGTGTTGCGAACCTTTTTGCCGTACATCTTCTTTTAAAGAACTCAGATCGACATGCGGGGCAACTGAAGGATAGGGTTGATTTCGAGCGCGCTGGGGCGGGATCAACGAGCCTCGACAGGAGCAAGACTCAGGCCAACTGCTTTCACCGTTTGATGGTCTATGCGGCCACGACGGCAAAGGCGCTACAACAAACCGCTCAAATTCAGAAAACGCTTAGTCACGATCTGCAGAACAATCGAGGCGCGACAAACGATCTAATTTTTCTCATTGAGCGAAAGATCGAAGTCGCCGACGCAATAGCGTCGAAACTCGGCGTTCGGGCAGACATGGGAAACAAAGTGATCTCGACATTGACTAAGTC
>Ga0105164_10002800_pt1 | contig 10734 bp, 7 predicted proteins | sample VDWuncwatermetaG_FD_89674 | JGI IMG/M metagenome (GOLD analysis project Ga0105164, IMG submission 89674) | Wastewater microbial communities from Netherlands to study Microbial Dark Matter (Phase II) - VDW unchlorinated drinking water | ecosystem: Environmental > Aquatic > Freshwater > Drinking... | reverse complement strand
GGCCGGCGATCTCTTCCTTCTTCTCGGTCATGCCGAGCACCACCACGAACTCCTTGGTCTCGCCCGGCTTCAACTGGAAGGTGCCCTGCAGCACGCCGACCATGTCCTCGCCGCGCACGGGGCGCTTCGGGAGGCGCTTCTCTTTCAATCCCGCCGGATCGGCCAAGTTTCCGTAGCGGCCCACGAAGCTGTCCCGCCGGCACTCGTAGCTCTCGATCGGGAAGGAGGCGGAGAAGAAAGCGTACCCCGGCTTGTGCCAGGTCTTGAACGGATGCTTGAAGGCGATGATCGCCTTGTTCGCGGGATCGAACGAGGCTTCGTTGTACAGGCAGAGGATGTTCCGGTAATGGGTCTCCAGCGCCACGTCGCCGGCCACCAGCTCAACGAACGGAAAAGCCTCCACCGTTTTCTTGGCCTTCGTGGTGTTCTTGAGGCTCACCACCCACAGCTCGACCGGCGCCTTCTCGGCGACGAAGTAAGTGACCGCCCCCTCGATGCCGTTCGCGGTGGCGCGGATGGTGCTGTAGCCCAGCCCGTGCCGGCATTCCCATTTCGGCATCGGCTTGCGCAGCGGCTGCCAGTTCAGCGACCAGAGCTTTTGCGTGGAAGGCTCCCGCAGGTACAGGTAGCGGCCCGGCCGGTCTGAGCTCAAGTGGTCGTAGCGGTGGATCCGGTAGTATTTTGGGTCCCGGTAATAGGAAAAGCCGCCGCCGGTCTGGGAGATCAGGCAGTGGTAGACGTCGTTGAAGAGGTAGTTGTACCAGGGCCGGGGCGTGTCCGGCCGAGTGACGATGAACTCTCTGCCGTCGGGGCTAAAGTGTCCGTATTGCATGGGTGAGCTATACGCTGGCGAAAACGTCTCGAATGACGAGGGAGGCGGCTCCCAGGGCGACGGAGTTTTCTCCGAGGCGGGCAGGAACAATTTTGACCGCGTTGGCCATCTCTTCAAACGCGCACATCCGAACCATCTTCTTGACCGACTCGATCAGAACCGGGCCGGCGGCTTCAACCCCGCCGCCGATCACCACGGCTCCGGGATTGAGCAGGTTGATCAGGAAAGCGACGCGGACGCCCAGCCGCTCCCCCGCCCTCTGGACGATCTCCAGGGCCACCTTGTCGCCGGATTTGACCGCCTCGAAGACGGTCTCCAGCGTGATCTTCTCCAGGTTGCCCTGCACCAGTTCGGAGATCTTCGACATCCCGCCCTTCCCGAGCATATCGCGCGCCTCGTCCGGAATCCCCAGATGGGCGGCCCAGGGCTTGAGCGCGGAGATGTTGCCGATCCAAACGTCGCCGATGTCCAGCTGGTCCTTGATCGAAACCTCGCCGGCGGTCCCGCTGATGCCGTGGTAGATCTCGCCGTTGATGATCATCCCGCAGCCGACGCCGGAGTACATGAAGAGCATGATGTCCACATCGGTTCCGGCCCCCAGCGACCACTCGCCGTAGGCGGCGGTGGTCACGTCGTGCTCCAGCTTCGCCGGCATCTTGAAGCGGTCCTGCAGCAGCGACGTCACCGGCACGTAGATCGAGGCCACCCCCTCGGTGCAGCGGATCGTCCCCACCTCCCGATCAATCACGCCGGAGGCGCCGATCTGGATGCCGCGGATCCGCTTGGGATCCACGCCGGAACTCTTGATCGTCTTCTCAATCTCTTCGATGAGCGTGCTCACCACATGGTCGGCGGCGTCCCGGGGCCGGCCGGCGCGGGAATGGGCGATGATCACGCCCTCCAAGTCGGCCAGCACCGTTCGGACATGAAAAACCCCCAAATCCACGCCGATCACGTAGGAGGACTTGGGGTTGAGCACCACGATGGTCGGCCGGCGGCCGCCGGAGGAGATGTCCAGCCCCTTTTCGATGACCAGTCCCTGCTCGATGAAGTTGTTGACGTAATTGGAGACCGTGACGATGTTGAGCTTGGTGAGCTTGGAGATATCGGTCCGGGAGATCGGCCCGTACCGCTTGATCGATTCCAGGATGGATACGTTCTTGCGCTCGCGTTCGGTTAGGGCGTGATCCTCAAGTTCCATTGTTTTCATTCGGGAGAGTCTTTCCGAACTCCTTTTTGGGTTGGGGGAAACGCTCTAAAGTTACCGTCCGCCGAAAAGGAAGTCAATCGAAAAATTCCTTAGGAACGTTTGCGCAAGTCCCGGTAGCAATCGCCCAGCATTTTCCAGACCGCGGCGGGGTCTTCCGCCTTCAGGCTGATGTAGGCCGCCCCGAAATAGCTCCAAGCGGCCAGGTTCCGGATGCCGGCAGCCCAGGCGGCTTCGATCGCCACCCGGATCTGCCCCTCCTCCCCCTTCGGAATGTTGAAGTTGAGGATCCAGATCTGCCCTTCCTTATTGTGCCGCCCGGCTAGCTCCGCGATCCGGCGGGAGGCCCGGCCCACGTGCTGGTCCACCGCCGGTTGGCGCGGCCGCCAGTAGGGGTCGGTGCCGATGATGTCCAGCGAAGGGATCGCCGCCGCCTTCTCCCAATCGTTCACCGTCGAGGAATTCTCGAACGGCAGCAGGCACAGCGCCGCCCGGATGCCGCGCGCCTTCGTGGCGTCGCAGAGGAACCGGCTGAACTCCACAATCGAGTCTTCCTTAAACAAACGCAGCTCCGGAGTCAGCCGGTCCGGCCTGCCTGCCGCCTGCCTGCCGCCTGCCTGCCGGACAGGCAGGGACAGGCAGGGACAGGCAGGCCTGCCTGCCGGACAGGCAGGCATCGGATGCCCGAACCGTTTCTCGAACAGTTTCTTGCACTCGGCGCAGCAGCAGGCCCAGAGCTTCGGCTCCGCGTCTCCCGCCGGCTCCGGGAAGATATGGAAGTGCGGCTCATCCCAGAAAAGGACCTCCGGTTTGAACCGGGCGCAGGTCTCGATCCATTGGAGCAGGTATTCGCGGAACGCCGGCTGGTTCGGGCAGGCGATCGGGAGCAGGTCTCCGCGGGAGCTGACCTGGCGCAGCCCGAGCTCCTTCATCACGAGGGCCGAGTAGGTTTCGCCGCCGAACAGCTGCCCCACCCCCCACGGATCCATCCAGACCTCCAGACCCAGCCGGTGGCTGTCGGCGACGATCTGCTCCATCGCCGGCTGGTAGAACTGGTGGTCCTCCTCGCTGAAGGTGTGCACGACGTACGTGCACCCCGCGTCCCGGATCGCCGCGAGATCATCCTTCACCCGCCACGGGATCCGGTTGCCGTAGTAACTGACGCCTAAGCTTGTCTTTCCCATACCGTTTGCCCGCGAAGGATGGTTTCGGTCACGCGATATTCCTTATCCCAAATCACGAGGTCCGCCTGGCGGCCGGGGGCGAGAGAGCCGAGCCGCTTCTGCAGACCCAGCGTGCGGGCGGGGTTCAAGCTCGCCATCGCGATCGCCTGCTGGAAGGAGATGCCCATGAAGATCATCGCGCGGCGGATCAGCTCATCCATCAAGCAAGTAGTGCCGAACAGCTTCCCCTCACCCCGGCCCTCTCCCCGGAGGGGAGAGGGTGACGGGTGAGGGTCGGGGTGAGGGCGATACCAGGCGGTGCCGTTTCTTGATTCGTACGGCCGGCCGTCGTAGGCGTAAACACCGTCGGCGAGACCGGCCGCCGGCAGCGCGTCGGTGATCAGCACCAGCGCGTCCGGCGCCAGCACCTCGGCCGTCCAGCGCAGCAGCTCCGGGTGGACATGCACACCATCGGTGATGAGCTGCGCGGTGACGCCGTGGTCCATCAGCACAGCGCCCAGCGCGCCCGGCTCCCGGTGGTGCAGGCCGCGCATCGCGTTGTACAGGTGGGTCACGTGCCGGATTCCTTTTTTGAACCCGGCGCGGGCCTCATCGAACGTGGCCTCGGTGTGGCCGAGCGATCCGATCACGCCGGCATCCTCGAGCGGACCCAGAAGCTCCAGCCCGCCCGGCAGCTCCGGCGCCATCGTCATCATTCGAAGTTTCTTGCGGGAGACAGCCAGGATCTGTTCCAAATCTTTGCGGGCCGGCAGCCAGATCCGGTCCGGCCGGATCAACCCGCCGCGCGCCGGATTCACGAACGGTCCTTCGACATGAATGCCCAGCACCTCCGCGCCGCCGTCCCGCTTGCCGGTCAGCTCCGCGGCGATCTCGAGATGCCGGTTGTTGGAAAGAACATCATGCCGGACCATGCTGGTAGCGAGATAGCCCGTGGTGCCGTGCTGAACAAGCGTCCGGCTGACCGCTTCCACCGATTCAGCCGTGCCGTCCATCAGGTCCCGGCCGCCGGCGCCGTGCAGGTGCAGGTCAATCAGGCCGGGAGTGATCCAACCGGAAACGGTCCGGGCGGGTTCTTGAGGATTGCGGGGCGCTTCAGCGGCCGGTCCGGCGTAAACAATTGCTTCACCTTCGATCCCGACCACCCCCTGCTCAATCACCTCAACAGGAGTGACCACCCGGCCTAATATCCAGCAAGACATAGAAAAAATCCGTCCTCAGAAGAAAGACCTTGCAGAGAACGTTGCTTAAAGGAGAATTTTTGAAATGAAACTCTTACTTTGGAATAGAGATTTTCGATGAACCTTGCTCCACATCATCTCGATCAAGAATCTTAAAATTGACGGGAACGACTCTTCCCCATAGCACCTCGGCTTCTCTGCGTATCCTCTTTACAGCGCTAATGCAATACTCTTTATTATTATCTGTTAGGATTGCATTCCGTCCCAGCTGCAACGCAGCAACACCCGTTGATCCTGAGCCCCCAAATGGATCAACGACAAGACCGTTCTGCGGACAGAGTAACTTGATGAAGAACGCCGGAAGCCCGACAGGGAAAACCGCAGGATGCTCGTAGTTCTTTCCAACGAGTGGCAAGCTTAATACGTTTGAAGGTAGGACTTCTTTTTTCCCCACCCATTTTCTTAAATCCCGACCGAATCCACTGTTGTTCTCCGAGTTATGTCGCGCCGCGGATTTCCCCGTCAAGTTAGCCAAACGAGGCTCAGCCCAATCTCCTAAAGGAACCTTGACTGCGGCTTGGTTCATATAGGGTTCTTTGGCTTTTGCCAAATGGAAACAGTATTCCCAACCGTCACGAAATTTTGTCTTCCAGAATCCAGGCATTGGGTTGGTTTTATGCCAAATATAGTCGTCAACGGCATACCACCCGAGTTCACATAATTTCTCTATCGTCTTCCATACATAACGATGGCGAACGCCGTCAACGACTTTGTCCTTGATATTGATGACTAAGCTGCCTCCTGGCTTCAGCGTTCTCCAGAAAGACTCGTGAAAGGTAGCAAACCATTCCGGGTAAGCATCAGGATGCATGCTTTCATAGTGCTTTTTCCGGGCGTCAGCATAGGGAGGAGATGTAACGATCAGATCGACCTTCTGAGGCAAAGAGGATAGAATCGCCCTGGCATCACCATAGATAACCTGGCAGCTAACACACTCTTTGTGTACGTTGCTGTTCGTCTTCATATCTTGAATAGAAACCGTGGTTATCCTATCAGATTTTTTATCTTCAGGTTCGATGATCATCCGCAGTCCCTCCTTTCCATATGGAAACATATGTCTACCTATAGGTCAAGTGTTTTATGTGGGTGAAATTGGTTTTCGGTAAGGCGGGAGTTAGGATTCCTGCGTCAAGAAATGAAGGAAAGCCAGCTGGTCTAACTTTGCATCGCTACCGATCAACCTGAGATCTCGCAACTTTTGCCCAAGAATCCGTGCGGCTTTTTCTCTGAATCGCAAGGAAACGTATGGGAGATACTGCCCTACGAGATCCAGGGAGATTCTAAAAACATCTCTTGCGGAGTGGCCCGTGATGTACGGGAAAATAAAACCGGGTTCCCAAACCTCACCATTTTCTGAATAGGGGCGGCCGTTCTTATCCGCACGAATACATCGGCTATCTCTATAGTCGCGCACAATCCCTTTAATAGGGTTCCCGATCATAAAAACACACAGAAACGGCTTCCTTCTTCCCTGATCTTCCCGCGCCACCTTTTCTAACCGTTTCATCGCATCGCCAAAATCCTGCCCACCTACGGTATCGGCGGATTTTTTTACGGATCCATAGACCCGAATACCCTTTCCAAAACTTGGCGTCTTTATATCCGCAATGATATCGCCCTCTCGAGGTCCGTCGTTTGCGTTCTCTACATTCGAATTTCTGAGAGACCGGGATGCTTTCATCATCTCCAAAATCAATTTGTGATAATAATCACCCATTTGCATCTTATGTTTGTGCATCTCGTGAAAAATCGCGTCGAGAAAAACATCCTCCAGATCCACGGATGCAAAGAACGCCACCCCGTCAATAGGGTCTGTCCTTTCCTTTAGGTGTTTCAGTGTGGCGTCGGCCAATTCTTCGGGAGATGACACTACTTCTCTAGTCTTGCCCGTTCGAGTCAACCCACACTCTTGGAAGGCTTTTTCTGCTGCTGCTCTCAGCTGTTGCTCGGTCATGGCCGGGAAAGGTTTGGGGAACAGCGCATGGCAGGCCAATAACGCACCATCCTCTCTAGGATAGGGCTGCTGCCTGTTCGTTCTCGCTATACGCCGTGATTTTCGCATATCAGCCAACCGTCGAACCCCGGGTCAACCCCTCGATGATGTAGCGCTGGAAGCAGAGGAAGACGACGATCACCGGGATGGCCGTGATCGCCGAGCCGGCCATAAGATGCACCCAGTCTACGCCGTGCAGGGATTTGTAGAGCGCCAACCCGACGGGCAGTGTCCGCATCTCGACGGTGTTGGTCAGCAGAAACGGGTACAGGAAGGTGTTCCAAGAACCCATGAAGGTGTTGATCCCCACCACCGCCAGCGCCGGCTGGCAGAGCGGCACGATGACCCGCCAGAAGATCTGGAAATCAGACGCCCCGTCCATGCGGGCCGCTTCCTCGATGGCGATCGGCAGCTTGGAGATGTACTGCCGCATCAGGAAGATGTCGAACGGCAGCACGAGGTTGGGGATGATCAGCGCCCAGTAGCTGTTGAGCCAGCCCAAGTGCTTCATCAGGATGAAGACCGGCACCATCAGCACCTGCGGAGGGATCGCGATCGAGCCGATGATCATGAAGAAGAAGGTCCGCTTGAACGGGAACTCCCGCCGGGCGAACGCGTAGCCGACCAGCGTGGCGCACACCAGGTTGCTGAAGGTGACCAGCAGCGCGATCGCCATCGAGTTGCCGGCGTAGCGGCCGAACGGCCCGCTGATCAGCACGTCCCAGTAGTTGTTGATCGTCCATTTCCGGAAAATGAACTTGATGTCGTCGAGGTAAACCATGCCGGAGTCTTGGTTGAAGCTGAGCACGAAATCCTCGGCGTCGCGCTCGGAGAGGTCCGGCGTAAGGGACTCCAGCCGGAACATCTCCATCGGGATCCGCACCGTCTCCCACCGGGTGGTCAGCCCCCCCCGCAGGACTTCCTCGATTCCGAGGCTGGCCCGGCGGCCCTTCAGGTCCACCAGGTCCACCGTGAAACTCTCGCCTCCCTTCTCGCCCCGGACGCGGAACTCCAGCGTGGAGAACTTGCGCATATCCTGCCCCACCCGCGTTTTCCAGCGGGCCGGGCCGTTCCCCTTCTCGAATTGGATCATCATCACCCGGCTCTGCTTGGGGAAGAGCTGCGGAAGCAGAAACTGCTTCTCCACCTTGGAGGTGCCCTCCACCTCCACCGCGATCGGGCCGCCGATCGAGTTCATCTCCCCCACCTCGAAATCGGCCACCAGCACCTCCTCGGCCCGCTCAAAGAGGGTGCCGGTCGGCTTGAAGGAGGTGTAGAACATGAGAAAGAGCGGCATCAGCGTGAGGATCAGCATCACCGTGAGGACCGAGACCGCCAGCGCGACCAGGAACCTCGACTTCATGCCGCCCTCCCATGATGATTCGGCCGTGCCATCCCCCGCTGCGGTGTGGCCGGCCATCCCCGGCGCGGGGCTTGGCCTGGCGCGCCTAGCCGCCGCGGGCTGGGCGGGACAAGCAGGCATGCGCAGGCCGAGCGGCCACGGTTCGCCCGGGAGCTTGCGGTCAGGCGAGAGCGAGGCCGGAGCCTTGAGCGAGCCGGCCACGGCGGGGCCGGCGAGCGTCCTGCGGTCCCGACCAGCCCGGCAGGCGGCGAAGCGGGGATCACAGCTTCTCTTCCACGCGGAAAGCCTTGATCTGGAACCAGGAGAGGCACATCGTCACCACGAACAGGATGTACCCGATCGCCGCCGCATGCCCCATGTCGAACCGCTGGAAGCCGGTCTTGTACAAGTGCCAGACCACGGTGGAGGTGGAACCCAGCGGCCCGCCCTGCGTCAGCGCGAAGATCTCCGGAAAGACCTGCAGCGCCCGGATCGTGTTGATCACGGTGGCCAACAGCAGGATCGGTTTGAGCTGCGGCATTGTGATGTAGCGGAATTTCTGCCAGTCGTTGGCCCCGTCAATCGAGGCCGCCTCGTACAGCTCCGACGGGATCGTCTGCAGGCCGGCCAGGAACAACACCATGTAGTAGCCGAAGCTGGACCAGATGTTCATCCCCATGATCGCCGGCAGCGCCCACTTCGTGTTGAGCAGCCAGGAGGGGGTCGGCACCGGAAGGTGGAACCATTCCAGCGCCCGGTTGACCAGCCCGTCCTGCGCGTAGAGATAAGAGAAGATCATGCAGATGACGATCACCGAGGTCGCCACCGGCAGGAAGAGCCCGGCCTGGTAAAGACGCTTGAACGGGATCTTCGTGTTGATCAGCACCGCGGCGAAGAGAGCGAGCGCCATCGTCGGAGGGATCGTGCCGAGCGTGAAGAAAAGGGTGTTCCAGAGCGCCTGCCGGAAATCCGGCTCCTGCAGCACCTCCCAGAAGTTGCGCAACCCCACGAAGGAGATCTCCGAGCTCAGGAGATTATAGCGGGAGAAACTCAGGACGAAGGAATGCAGCAGCGGGATCAGGCTGAAGGCCAGGAAAACCGCGAGCCAGGGGGAGAGGAAGAGGGCGCTGGTGAACAGGCTCGGCAGGCTGAAGGAGCCCCGCACACCGGCCCGCTTCCGGCGCAGGATGATGCTGCCGATCGCGAGGACCGCCAGCAGGCCCAAGAAACCGGCGAAGACGAGCGTGTCGCTGAAGCGGCCCTTGACCTCCGGCGTTTGGATGATCCTGTTGATCTCGGCGGCCGTCGCTTTAAGCGCGGCTTCCGGATCCCTGTCCTGCAGCAGCACCTCCTCGATCGCGCGGGTGATCCTCTCCTGCATCGGGCCCCAGGCCGGATGCCCGGGCGGAGCCACCGCGGTGCGCACCTGCTCGAAGACGATCTTCTGCTCCGGATGGTTCTGGTAATAGGGGTGCTGCATCGCCGAGACGACGGTCGGGATAACGTTGCGCTGGGCCTCCACGATCGCCATCGCCTGCTCCTCCTCGACCAGGAAGCGGGCCAATTTCAAAGCCGCCTCCCGGTGCCGGGTGCTCTTGGGGATCACCAGCACCTCCCCTCCCGCGAAACCGGCCGGGGTCCCCTTCCCCTCGGCCGGCCTCGGGAGCACGCCGACCCCGTAGTTCAAGGTAGGATTCAGGCGGGGGATTCCCGCGAAATTCCAGGAGCCGGAGAGCTGCATGCCGATCCGCCCCTCGGCGAAAAGCTGGTTCACCTGCTCCTGGCGCTGGACAAGCGCGAATGGTTTCAGCGAGTGATAGAACTTCAGCGCCTGCACCACCGGCGGTTGGTCCAGCGTGCAGCGGGTCCAGTTCTTGTCCAGCACCTCGCCGCCGTTGCCCCAGGCAAAGGGGAGGAACTCCTGCCAGGGGGAATAGGGCTCGCCGACATGCAGGCCGATGCCGTAGATGTTGGGGCCCAGATCATCCACCGCCTTCGCCGCCGCGAGCAGATCCTTCCAGGTGGCGGGAGGCTTATCGGGATTCAGGCCCGCCTTGGCAAACAGCTCCCGGTTGTAGAAGAGGATCCGGGTGCCGGCCAGCCACGGAATCCCATACAGCCGGTCCCTGTAGGTGACCGTCCCCCAGAGGAGGAACTGATCCTTGATAGGGGTAAGCTCGGGGGTCAGGTCGCTGAGGACGCCGGATGAGGAAAACTGAGGCACCCAGTCGGTGCCGAGCTCGACGACGTCGGGGGGATTGCCCGCGGCGATGGAGGTGATGATCTTGTCCAAGCCGTAGTCCCAGGAGAGCTGCTGGAACCGCACCTTGACGCCGGGGTTCTGGCGCTCGAACCGGTCCAGCAGGGAGCGCATCAGCTCCTCGCCGACCGACAGCTCCCAAAACTCCAGCGTTGTCTTCTCCGCGCAGAAGGCCGGCCGGCTGAAAACCAGGCCGTGGGCGCAGAGCAACAGGAGGGATAAGAAAGCGGCGGTTCTTTTCATGAAGTCCTTAGTATAATGGATTCCTCCATGAAGCCGCAACTGCTGATCGCGTGTGATTTCGACGGGACGGTCACCCGGCAGGACACCCTGGTGGAGATCCTGAACCGGTTCGGCTCGCCGGCCTGGACCCAGGTCCAGGACCGCGTGGTGGCCGGTGAGATCTCCATCCGCGAGGGCTTGAAATCCGAGATGGGCTCGGTGCGGGCCAGCCGGGACGAGCTGGAGAAACTGCTGGCCGACCGGATCGAAGTAGACCCCACCTTCCCTGATTTTCTTCGGCAGATGCGCGTCCGGGGCATCCCGGTCGTCCTGCTCACCGGCGGGTTCGATCTGTGCGTGGAGACGGTCATGGCGCAGGCCGGCCTCTGGCCGGTCCCGTTCCTGGCAAACCGCCTGCGGCAAACCGGCGGCTCGTGGCAGGTGGACTTCCCCTAT
>Ga0105164_10002798_pt1 | contig 10737 bp, 10 predicted proteins | sample VDWuncwatermetaG_FD_89674 | JGI IMG/M metagenome (GOLD analysis project Ga0105164, IMG submission 89674) | Wastewater microbial communities from Netherlands to study Microbial Dark Matter (Phase II) - VDW unchlorinated drinking water | ecosystem: Environmental > Aquatic > Freshwater > Drinking... | reverse complement strand
TTTCCTGGCAGCGGGCGTGCTGGCCCTGGCGGTGGCCACCGCCGCCCTGGGCCACGCCGCGCCGGAACGCTTCCAGCCGTCGCCGGGCCAGGTGCTGGACGCGCCTCCGGCACGAATCGACGGCTGGTTCATCCAGGACATCCGCCGACAAGCCGACCAGAGCTTCATCCAGGTGTTCACGGTGCAGCCCGACGGCTCCCTGGGCGACCGCGTGGACACGGGGACGACGACAGTTGACGACAATGACCGCCGCCACATGTTCGTGGGCTTGAGCCCAGACCTCGGGCCCGGCGAGTACGCCGTGGCCTGGCAGACCATGTCGGACGAGGACAACGAGGCCGACGGCGCCTGCTACCGCTTTTTCGTGGGCCAGGCGGCGGCCGACGCCGCCCACGCGGCCAAGTCGCGCCTCAATATGGCCGGAGCGTGTCCCACGGCCGCCGTCTCGGCCCCCCCTGCCCCGACGGCGATGATCACGCTGGACGTACCCAAAGAATCGGCCAGCAGGGACGTGACCGTCGCCCTCTCCAGCGACGTGACCATCCACACACCTACAGGCCAGGGCCGCGACCCCAAGTTCGGCCACTACCACCTCTATTTAGATACGGCGCCGCAACTACTCCATTCACACACCGCCCAGGCGGACATGAACATGGAGACGCCCACTCCCGATTACGGGCGCGACATCATGACGGTGGAAGACTCCTACACCTTCAAGGGCCTGGAGCCGGGCAACCACGTCGTCTTCGCCGCCCTCTTCTACGATGACCACACGCCCTTCGACCCACCCGTGGTCACCGGCGCCACCTTCGGCGTTCTGGGGAACGACGGCGGCGGCGGTGGCATCGGCACCGGCGCGGCCGCCGGCATCGCAGTGGGCGCGGCACTCGGCGGCCTCTTGCTGGGCGGCGGCCTCATCTGGGCTTTGCGGCGGCGGTGATGCACCGCTTGCCCCGGGGCGGACGAATATTGGCGCCGGGCTGGCGCCGTCTTGCCCTGGGTCTGGCCGCCCAGATCGCCATGGTAGCGGCCCTGATCTCCCTCGCCTGCGGGGGCGACTCCGCAGGCGAGGGCCCGACGGTCGTCGCGATGACAGGACTCTGGCTCGATTCCAGTTGGGCGAAACAATGAGGTCTCCCAAAGCCTGGCCGAGGGCAGGCCTCTGGGTAGCGGCGATAGCCGCCTCCGCCGCGCTGGGGCTCGGCCTGGTCGTCGTCTTTCGCGGCGGCGGACAAGACACATCTGGACAGGGCGCGACCAACGCCTGCGACCGTCCCCTGCCCGCCCTGGTTCCGGGTCCCGTGGCTCAGCAGGACTTCGATAAGGCCCAAACCGGTATGGAGAAGACCATCACCCTACTCGGTCAGGGCGACATGGATGGCGCACGGGACGCGTTCTACATACAGGTCCACGGCTTCACCCACAATGTGGACGGCCCGCTGCGGGCGCAGGACGATAGCCTAGCAAAGAAGCTCTGCCGCACCGTGGTCCAACTGGAGGCTGACTTCGGGTTTAGGGAAGACGCCACGACGACGGGGGAGCATGCCCGAGGCGTTCGCGACCTGCTGAGACAGGCCGCAACAGAGTTGGGATTCAGGGCATGAACGCGGTGGGCCACCCGGTCTTCCTCAATGGCGGTGGCGGGAGATACGAGACCGCGGTCATCGCCGCCATCGCTTTCGTGGTCATATTTACATTCAGCTTCGCCTTCGGTCGGCCTCCAGGAGGGGTCTGGGGCTGGTTCAAGGCTTCCCTGCCCCGGTTGGCCATCGTAGGTCTGTTCTCCGCCGCATTGTTTCTGGCCTCAACGTGGTTCGGCGGCGACAGTGGAGCGAGCATGTGCGATCAGGGCGTTCCGGCTCTAAGCGGGGATCCCGTCACGGCCGAGCGGCTGCAAACGGCCATCGTCAAGTTCCGTCAGCTAGCCGGCGCGGTCGCTCAGGGCGATCAAGCCCTCGCCGACTCCCTGTTCTTCGGCGACGCGCACAACGTCACCCACGATATCGACGGCCTGTTCCGCTCGGTTAATCCCGATCTGGCCAAGCAGCTATGCAAAGACACTGTGGCGTTGGAAAACGAGTTCGCCGGGGCGCGGCGCCCGGAGACCCTCGCTGGCCAGGCCCAGAACGTCGCTACCGCACTGACAATGGCCGCCTCCGAATTGGGCTCGCCGCAATGAGCCCAAGGGCGATAGCCCGCACGAGCAATCACTCGTATCTGCCTGTGGCCTTGGCGGCTGTTGCTCTAGTAACCGCTCTCGTCGTGTGGACGCTGGTCCCCGCCGGCCAAGCCCAGGCGCACGCCCTCCTGGTCCGGTCGGACCCCCCCGTAAACGCGCGTCTGCAGGAGCCGCCGACGGCAGTCACCGGCTTCTTCAGCGAACCGCTGGACACCCGCCTTTCGTCTCTCCACGTGGTGAGCGGCGAAGGCGAACGCGTCGACGCCGGGGACACCAGTTTTGGGCCGGACCCCACGCAGATGTCGGCCAAGGTCAGCGGCCAGCTGCCGCCCGGCTTCTACACTGCGGTCTGGGAGACCCTCTCCAGCGCCGACGGCCACCTCCTCAAAGGCTCGTTCCCCTTCACCGTCCTCAATCCGGACGGCTCCGAGCCATCCGGCCCCATGTTCGCCGGAGAAGCCGGCTACAGCGGCGCTGCCCCCAAGTGGGATAACGTCACCACCAAGTGGGTGGGTCTGACCGCCGCCGCCGCTCTCGTGGGCAGCCTCGCCTTCGTCGTCTGGGTCGTCCGGCCTGCCTCGAAGGACCTGAGTGAGCAATGGAAGAAGCGCGCGCGGGAGGCCGCCCGCCGCCGCCTGGCCTGGCTGGCCTGGCCGGCCATCGGCATCCTCGCCCTGGTCGGCGGCGCTGAGCTTCTCGTCCAGGTCCGGCAGCTCGGCGGCCCTAGCTTCATTGGGGACGTCCTCCGCAACGATTGGGGCACGCGCTGGATCCAGCGTCAGCTCGTCCTCGTCGCCATCGCCGTCGCCTTCTTCATCGCCGCCCGCCTCTGGCGCGCCGGCCACGACCGCCTCAGCGAGTCCGCCCTCTGGGTGGCCCTGGCCAGCGGCCTCGGCTACCTGGTGCTGGTCGCCATGATCAGCCACGGCTTCTCAGTCCCCGGCTCCTTCTGGGCCGTCGCCGCTGACTTCGCCCACCTCGCCGCCAGCTCAGTCTGGATCGGCATGCTAGCCCAGCTAGCGCTTTTCCTGGTGTGGAGCCGTCAGCTGCCCAGCAAGGAGCGCCCGGCTGTGGTGGCCTCTCATCTCCAGCGCTTCTCGGTCATCGCCGCCACCAGCGTCATCGTTCTCCTCGCCAGCGGCGCCGTCAACGGCCTCACCCATATCCCCGTCCCCGAGGCCATGTTCGATACTGCCTACGGTCGCGCGCTCACCGTGAAACTGGGCATCATGGCCGCCCTCCTAGTCGTCGCCGGCGTCAACGCGATTTACTTGCGTCCACGCCTGGTGGAGGAACGGGACGGCACGGAACGGCTTAGCCGCCGCCTCTCGTTTGTCCTGCGAGCGGAGATCGGCCTGGCCCTGGCCGTCCTCCTTGTCGCCGCCGTCCTCGTCCAGTACGTCACCGCCCGCCAGGACCGCGCCGCCGAGGCCAACGTCCAGACGTCCGCGCAGGCGGTGACTGGCTTCGAGGAGATCCAGACCGCCAGCGACGTGAGCATCGATCTCAGCGTCGCGCCCAATGCCGTCGGCACCAACTCCTACCGAGTCTTCCTGTTCCCGACCCAAGGCAATCAGATCGGAGGGGTGCAGCGGGTGCGGCTGCGCTTCAAGCCGCCGGACATAACGCTGGGAGAATCTCAGGTCGTCGCTGATCCGGCCGGGCTCAACGCCTATAAGGCCGTCGGCCCCTTCTTGTCGCAACCCGGAAAATGGGAGGTGAACGTGGACCTCCGGCGCGTCCAGCGGGACGATGTGACCGCCCTCTTCCGGCTGGATGTTACGGGTACCGGCCCCCAAGCCGGCGGAGGCCGCTTCGCGCTGCCCCTGGTCGTTGGCAGCTGGGCGACCGTCGGTTCGGCGGGAGTGTTGCTGGCCTCCCTGCTGGCGGCCGTCTGGGCCGCCCAGTGGCCGCGCCTGCCCCTGCCTGCGCTGCGCACCCTGCGGGTAGGGCGGGTCACGGGGGCAGTGCTGGGCCTGGGCCTCCTGGCCGGCGCCCTGTGGTTCGCTCCCCTGAACGAGAGCACCTCCGGAAACCCCATTAAGCCCAGCGGCGACTCCATCGCCATCGGCCGTTCCTTCTACATCCAGAACTGTGCCAAGTGCCACGGGGATAGCGGGCACGGCGATGGCCCGCTGGCATCGCAGCTCGCCGTGCCCCCCGCCGACTTCCGTATCCACATTCCCTATCATTCGGACCGGTTCTTCTTCCAGGTCATCAGCAACGGCCTGGGCGGCGTGATGCCGCCCTTCGGCGGCCTGCTCACTAAAGAGCAGCGCTGGCATCTGATAAACTTCCTCAAGGCGGAGTTCGGCCTCAATGCTCAATCAAGTGGCCAGTAAGGGCCTCGTGATGGCCAGCCGGCGGCGGCGCGAGCGCGCACGTCCCCGCCGCCGCGCCGCGCCCGCCGGCAGGCGGCGGCGCCAGAGCATGCCCGATTGGGCCTGGGGGCTGCTCCTGGGCCTCGCCGCGCTGCTGATCGGGGGCGGCATCTTCTTCGTAGTAAGCGGCGGCCTGAGCGGCGGCGGCAGCACCTGCGACAAGGCCCTGGTGGCCCTGGAGACCAGCGACCTATCAGCCAAAGGCTTTGCCCAGGAGGACAGCGGCTTGGCCCAGGTCATCGACCTCATCAACCGGGGCGACAGGTCCGGCGCCGAGTCGGCCTTCTACGGGCCGGTCCACAACTTCACCCACAATGTGGACCCCTCGATCCGCGAAAAAGACCAGCAGCTCGGAAGGCAACTGTGCCAGGCTGTGCTCAAGATCGAGGACGACCTGGCCTTCGGCGCCTCATCCCTGGACGTTGGCCTGGACGCCCAGCACATCCGCGATCTCCTACGGCAGGCGGCGCGGGCCCCGGGCTATTCCTCACCGTAGTAGCCCTCGCCTGTCACACCAACATCGCGCCGTGATAGAATCGCCTCAATGTCCGGACAGCTTGACGGTAAGGTCGCCATCGTCACCGGGGCCAGCCGCGGCATCGGCAAGGCCATCGCCCTCCTCTTCGGCCGCGAGGGGGCGCGGGTGGTGGTCGCCGCCCGCACCGAACGGGCCGCCGACCACCCGCTGCCCGGCACCATCCACGAGACGGCTGCCGAGATAACCGCGTCCGGCGGCCAGGCCCCTTCGACAGGATCAGGGCAGGCGCTGGCCGTCCGCTGCGACGTGTCAGACCTCGAGGACGTCGAACGGCTGGTCGAGGCCACCCATGAAGCCTTCGGCCCCGTCGATGTCCTGGTCAACAACGCCGCCCTCAACTACTACATTCCCGTGCGAGAGTTCCCCCTGCGGCGCTGGCGCAAGATGCTCGAGGTCGACTTGACGGGTCCCTTCATGCTGATCCAGGCCGTCCTGCCGGACATGCTGGCGGCCGGCCGAGGCCACATCGTCAACGTCTCTTCGGGGGCGGCCCGGCACCCGGAGGGCCCGCCCTACGCCCTGCCGCCGCGGGGCGGCACCCCCTACGGGGTCGTGAAGGCCGGATTGGAGCGCCTCACCACCGGACTGGCGCATGAGCTGAACGACCGCGGCATCGCGGTCAACGCCCTCTCCCCGGCCGGCGTCGTGCCCACGCCGGGCGTCCTTTTCCACCACCTCATCGAGAGCGAAGATGACCCTCGGGCGGAGCCGGTGGAGTACATGGCGCGCGCCGCCCTCTTCCTGGCCACCTGTGACCCCAAGCGCCACACGGGCCTCATCGCCTGCAGCCAGCTGCTGCTACGGGAGCAGGGGCTGCTCTAGCACCGCTCCTCATCTTCATGGCGGCGTGGTAGACTGTGCCCAGCACGCCCCACCAGCCAAGAGTTCAGAAGGAGGAAGACTGCTATGGCAAAGGCTGAGCGAAAGGACCTGAAGTCGCCGGACGAGACCCGCACCTTCGAGAACGGGAAGGTCGACCTGGTGAACATCGGCGGCGGCACCGTCGGCCGGCTCACCCTGGAGCCCGGCTGGCGATGGTCGCAGCATGTGAAGCCCGTGGCCAAGACGGAGTGGTGTGAGGCCCCGCACTTCCAGTACCACGCCTCCGGCCGGCTGCACGTTCTCATGTCTGACGGCGCCGAGTTCGAGGTAGGCCCGGGCGAAATCACCGCCCTCCCGCAGGGCCACGACGCCTGGGTCGTCGGCAATGAGCCGGTCGTCTTGATAGACTGGGCCGGCGCCAGCAACTACGCGAGGGGCTAGTCGCTGCGGCGGCCGAGCCATCCAGATACGGCCCGGTCACGTAACGGGACACTGTTTCCCCGCGGCCGAGGCGCAAGCTAACGGGAGGTGTGATATGCCGGACGTACTGTTCGAGAAGCGGGCCGGCGGCGTCGCGCTCATCACGCTGAACCGCCCCGAGAGCCTCAACGCCATGGGCGGCAATCTGATGCCCTTGCTGGCCGAGCATCTGGCCGAATGCGTTGCTGACGATTCGGTGCGGTGCGTCGTGCTGACCGGCGCCGGCCGGGGCTTCTGCGCCGGCGGCGATGTCAAGGCGATGGCCGCCGGCCAGGACGGCGGCGGCCGCCGCCGTTCGCCGGCCGCGGAATTCGCCCAGAGGATCCAGGGCCTGCGCGAGTCGCAGAAGCGGACGAGCTACGTACTGCACACGATGCCCAAGCCGACCATCGCCATGGTCAACGGGCCCGCGGTGGGCGCCGGCCTCAGCCTGGCCCTGGCCTGCGACCTGCGCGTCGCCTCGGACCGGGCGAGATTCGGGACGGTGTTCCGCAACGTCGGTTTCAGCGGCGACTTCGGCGGCTCCTACTTCTTGCCGCGGCTGGTCGGCATGGAGAAGGCGCGCCAGCTATACTTTACGGGCGAGATCCTCAGCGCCGAGGAAGCGTTGCGGGTCGGCATGGTCAGCCGCGTGGTCCCCCACGAGAAGCTGGAGGAGGAGACGGTGGCGCTGGCGTCCCACCTGGCCGGCGGGCCAACCCTTGCCTACGCCCGTATGAAGGAGAACCTGAACCGCTCGGAGGCTTGCGACCTGCTTACGCTCCTGGACCAGGAAGCGATGAACATGACCCTCTCCGCGACAACCCGGGACCACATGGAGGCCGCCAGGGCCTTCGTGGAGAAGAGGGCGCCTACGTTCGCCGGCGAGTAGCCGGGAGGCAGCGGCAGTGCAGACCGGGACCTTCCGCGGCTTCGAGCTGCCAGGCCCGGGACGATATCGCGGGCAAGACCGCCATCTCCGACCACCACCCGGACGCCCGCGAAGGCGTCACCGCCTTCCGCGAGAAGCGCAAGCCGCGCTTTCCGTCCGCCTCCATATGGTATTACGAACTCTCGGCTTGCGCCAGATACCGAGGGCTATCGGTGAAGTCGATGAGGGCCACCGGCACGCCGCACGTCCCACTGACGTGCGCACTGACGATCCGCCCGCCCTGGAGCGCCGGGTGCGGCTCCCCCACGGGGTAGCCCCTCTCCCTCAGCGACTCCGCCAGCGCATCGATCCCCCTGACCTCGAAGGCCAGCCCCGCCAGGCGGCCTGTCCCGACCTGCCCAGCCTCTAGCGGCCCGATAAGCTCCATGACCACATCGCCCGGCCGCAGGAAGGCGAAGCGGCGCGGGCCCCGCTGCATCGTCCGCTTCGTGGCGACGCCGAACCACTCCTCGAACCGCCAGCACGCGGAGGCCACGTCCGGCAGGTGTAGCACCACGTGGTCGATGCGCATGACCGGCCCATCTCCCGCCTTGCCGCCGTCTAGCTCAGGCGACGGTTGCACCACCTCCAACTGCGCCCCATCGAAGGCCTCCGGCGCCAGGTAGCTCAAGCGGCCCGTGAACCCCTCCCGCGGCTGCTTGTCCTCCAACGGCACGCCCATCTCGCGCAGCGCCGCCACCTGCGACTCCACGTCGTCGCACCACAGCGCCAGGTGGTGTAGCCCCTCGCCCCGCTCGGCGATGTGCCGCGCGAAGGGCGACTCCTCTTCGAACGGCTCCAATATCTCGAGGTAGCTGCGGCCCACGGCCAGCAGGGCCGCCCGCACTCCCCCGGCCGAGGCCACGCCCTCCTTCACCACCGGCAGCCCCAGCGCGTCGCGGTAGAAGGCGTAGGCGGCCTCCATGCTGCGCACGGCAATGCCGACGTGGTGGACGTCGCGGATCATTCTCAGACCGCTTTCTTGAGCTCCTCGTAGGCCCGCTTCACCTCCTCCACTGAGGCCTCGTCCTCCAGCGTGCTCACGTCGCCTATCGCCTGGCCGGAGGCGACGGCGGCCAGCACCCGCCGCATGATCTTACCGCTGCGGGTCTTGGGCAGCTTGCTGACGAAGAACACCTCCTCCGGCACCGCGATGGGCCCCATCGCCTTGCGCATGTGCGCCCTGAGCTCCTCCTTCAGCGACTCCGAAGGCTGTTGACCTTCTCCCAGGATGGCGAAGATGACGATCGCCTCGCCCTTCACGGGGTCGTCCCGGCCCACGGCCGCCGCCTCCGCCACCGCCGGGTGCGATACGGCCGCGTTCTCCAGCTCCAGGCTGCCCAGCCGGTGCCCCGCCACCTTCAGCACCTCGTCGGCCCGGCCCAGCAGCCAGAAGTATCCCTCCTCATCGCGGATGGCGTAGTCGCCGGTGTAGTACAGCCCCGGCAGTCGCGTCCAGTAGGCCTGGCGGTACCGCTCGGGATTGCGGTGGATGCCGGCCAGCATCCCCGGCCAGGGGCGGCGGATGGCCAGGATCCCCTTCTCGCCGGGTGCCACCTCGCTGCCCTGGTCGTCCACGACGACGGCGTCGACTCCTGGCAGCGGGAAGCCCGCCGACCCCGGCTTCAGGGGCACCGGCTGGATCCCGGGCGAGGGCGAGATCATGAACCCGCCGGTCTCCGTCTGCCACCAGGTGTCGACGATAGGGCAGCGCTCGCCGCCGATGTGGCGGTAGTACCACTTCCAGGCCTCCGGGTTTATCGGCTCGCCCACGGTGCCCAGCAGCTCCAGACTGGACAGGTCGTGCCGACGCGGCCACTCCTCGCTGTGCCCCATGAACATCCGGATCGCCGTGGGCGAGGTGTAGAACACCGTGACCCCGTACTTCTCGATGACATCCCACCAGCGGTCGAGATGCGGGTAGTCCGGCGCCCCTTCGTACATCACCAGCGACGCCCCGTGCATCAGCGGCGCGTAGACGATGGAGCTGTGGCCCGTGACCCAGCCCACGTCTGCCGTGCACCAGTACACGGAGTCGTCGCGGATGGCGAACACCCACTTGTACGTCGAATAGTTGAACACCAGGTAGCCGCCGGTGTTGTGCACGATACCCTTCGGCTTCCCGGTCGTCCCGGAGGTGTACAGGATGTACAGCGGGTGCGTCGCCTCCACCTGTTCCGGCTCGACCCTGAGCTCGGCCTCCGCCAACAGCTCCTCCAGCCGGAAGTCGCGGCCCTCTCGAAGCGACACGTCGCCGCCCGTGCGCCCCACCACGATCGCTTTCTCCACGCCGGGCGAGAGGGCCATCGCCTCCTGCGCGATCTGCCACAAGGGCAGCACCTTCCCCCGCCGGTAGCCGCCGTCGGCCGTCACCAGCAGCTTCGCCCCCACGTCGTTCAGGCGATCGGCCAGGGCCTGGGCGCTGAACCCGGAGAAGACCACGGTGTGAACCGCCCCGATGCGGGCGCAGGCCAGCATGAAGATGGGCAGCTCCGGGATCATGGGCAGGTACAGCCCCACCACGTCCCCCTTGCCGATCCCCAGCCGCCGCAGCGCCGAGGCGAAGCGGTTCACCTCCCGGTACAGCGTAGAGTAGCTGAGCACCCGCGAGTCGCCTGGCTCGCCCTCCCAGTAGATCGCCACCTTACTCTTGCGCCACGTGCGCACGTGCCGGTCCACGCACAGGTACGAAGCATTCAGCTTTCCGCCCACGAACCAGCGCGCGAAGGGCGGCTCCCACTCCAGCACCTTCTCCCACGGCTCGAACCACTCGAGCTGGCGCGCTTCCTCGGCCCAGAAGCCCTCGGGATCATCCAGGGAACGCTGGTACAGGTCGAAGTAGCGCTTCAGGGGCTAGTAGCTGCCGTCCGCCATAGAATCCTTCCTCGCGCCCGGCTCCAACCGCAGAGTGTATCACGGCGCGTCTCTGAGCGGAGCGCGGCCCACCCGAAGCTGCGCCTGCCTGCCGGCAGGCAGGGGCTTCAACCCGCAGAGGGGCGCCGCTACCTCCCGCCCGTTGACACCGCCCCCCGAATCTGCTTTGTTGGCTTAGGCCGCCACATCGTGTCCTAGGAGGTCCGCCGTGATAGATAACTTCTCCCAGGAAGAGCTACTGGACCTGTTCGCCCAGCACGTATCGCCCCAGAAGGTCAAGATGTACCGCCTGTGGGGCGTGGACTTCATCCCCGGCCGCCGCCAGGGCGTCCGCGTCTGGGACTACGAGGGCAAGCGCTCCTGGATCGACTGCCGCAGCGCCGGCGGCGTCTTCAACCTGGGCCACCGGCCTCCGCGCATCATCGCCGCCCTCAAGAAGGCCCTGGACGAGATCGACATAGCCGACCACATGCTGGCCAGCGGCTACCGGGCCCTGCTCGCTAAGCGCCTGGCTGAGCTGACCCCCGGCGACCTCCAGTACACCACCTTCGGC